>Ga0172375_10003592_pt1 | contig 23457 bp, 16 predicted proteins | sample LakKiv1m_FD_114537 | JGI IMG/M metagenome (GOLD analysis project Ga0172375, IMG submission 114537) | Freshwater microbial communities from Kabuno Bay, South-Kivu, Congo - kab_092012_11.1m | ecosystem: Environmental > Aquatic > Freshwater > Lake | place: Democratic Republic of the Congo... | reverse complement strand
CGCCGGATTCTGTAATATGACCGCCGCTGGGGTCTCCCTCGCTCAAAACTTCTTCATTAACTTCATCCCGCCAGGCAATAAGGAACCGGTCCATGAGCGGATTATAGGCAAGGTCAGAATACCTTTGCACACCGTCTTTTATCGCCAGGGGAATATCGGGACCTGCCGGCTCCCCGGTATCGCTCAACCATTTTGCGTACGGGTCTCTGTTTTTTGCGTCCCGCCAGGGCGTGCCCGGCACATCATTGCGGCTGTCGTCCCATATCATAAAATATTGCTTGCGCTTCCGAACATATACAGCATGGGGGAAAATCTGGGACTCCGGTCCGTCAGCAGCCGTAAAGTCAGGTCCTGCCGGGGTTCCGTCTGCCCTGATAAACCGTCCCACAATACCCACATTGTCAAGTGTTGGGCGTGTGTCAGTCCAGCTTACAAAAAATTCATTTTTATCGGGGTTGTATGCAATATTGTTATGACGCTGGTCGCCGGCGGCGGCTGATTCATGATCATCGCACATGGGTATGTCAGGCACGGCAATATTTCCCGCGCCATCAAGAAGCGCCCCGTATATATCACCCTGATCCCTCCACTGGCTTACATTTCTGAAGTCTTCCCAGTTTATCAGAAAGGTATCGTCTGTTGAGTTGTAGCAGGCATACGCATTGATCTGTTCTCCCTGGGAGGCATTAACGGCAAAGTCTGCCTTCACAATGTTGCCGGCTTCATCAAGGATAATGCCGAATACATCCGCGTTGCCATTCCTGCTGTCATTATAGACCACCAGATACTGATGCCGTTTTGAATTAAATGCAATGCTGGCATGGTTTGCCTTGGTGAGCTGCGCGGATAAAGCTGTCGGGCCGTACATGATACCCCCGTCATGATCCATGAGGGTTATGAAAGGGTCCCACTCGGTTATCTCCTGGCCCATAATAAATGATATCATGTACTGATTAGTAAATTGATTATGAGCAGCCCGCGGCAATATCCTTCTCTCCGGACCAATAGATGCTACAGGATGTACATGTTCTCCCACAAACTTCCCATACGGGTCAATCCTCCGGCCATCGAGGCTGTACATGTTTTCACCGCCCGTTTCCCTCACCCCGGTTGTGTGCCATAACACCAGGAATTCATTATCAACCGGGTTGTACGTGACGCTGGGCATCCATTCATGCAGTGACGTTGCTGAGATCTCAAGATCAACAGTAAGATCTCCCATAGTATCTGCGGCACGGGCTATCCGGGGACTGAGCATTAAGCACACAATCAAAATAACAGCGAAATGTTTTAAAATACTATAATTCATTTTACCTGCCTCCGTCGGTGTATTGCGTTATTGCGATCATATCGCTATAAGGTTGTTGAAAAAGCATTTTCCTCAGGCTGCTATTTCGCTGCGAGCCGGATGCTCACATCCAGCGGTTCTCCGTTATATCTGGCGAGGTTAAAAGAAGTCCGGTAGCCATCCTTGCGGGTAATGAGCAGGTACCAGCCTTTTTTCTGGCCATTTTCAGAAATATTGAACCATCCGCCTGCATTTGTTTGTAAAGAAACTTTTGAGCCAAAACTCAACACTGTGGTAGCTGCATCCTGAAGGGGCGCCCCGGTATTTTTATCCGCAACTCTTCCCGCCATAAAGGAGGGGACGCCATACAGCATGCCATCCACGTTGCCCGGCGCCTCGGTTATATGACCGCCGCCGATGGGCGCACCGCCGCCCCCGGTTTCTGTAACATTGTAATTTCTCCATACAATGAGGAACGTGTCCATCAGCTGGTTATATATCAGCTTGGGGTCCCGCTGCTCGCCATTATTTGTTTCAATAGGAATCTCCGGGCCATCAGGTTCGCCGGTGGGCAGAAACCATCGCGCATAAATATCCCTCTGGCTGCGCTTTGCTGCATCCTGAGAATCCGGGTCAGAGTCCCTCATGTCATCCCAAACCGCAAAAATCCTGTCGGTTTTTTCATGGTAGCGCGGGGAACAGAAAATCTGCGGCTTCGGCGCATCAACCAGCGGAAAATCATTTCCCGCGGGCTCTCCATCCGCATTGATAATGCGCGCATAAACGGCGGCATTCTGCGTGGTAGGGCGTTCATCCCACCAGACAACAAAATAATTATTTGCCTTGCTGTTATAGGCCTGGTGCTGCTGCCGCTGGTCTCCCTCATTTTCCTTTCCAGAGTCATCGCAAACCGGTACGTCCTTTTTAATAATCTCGCCGGTGCCGCTCACCACTGCCCCGTAGATGTCGCCGTTTGATTTCCACTGGTCCACATGCCTGAAATCCTCCCAGGTGATCAGACACGACCCGTCACTGGTGTTGAGCGCCATGTCGGTAAAAATCTGGTCGCCCGGCGCATCGCAAATCACAAATTCCTCTGTATCTATGCTGCCGTCTTCTTGCAGCATAATCCCGAACACATCATTTTGATTGGTCCCGTTCCGGTTGTCATCCCAGGTGATAAAGTAAACCTTTCTGAGAGGGTTAAAGACAATAAAAGGATGCTGTGCCTGGGCCGGCAGGGCTGAAACTATCATTGTTTCCGAAATACAATTCCCCTGCGCGTCAACAATGCGCGCAACCACATCCCATCCGGTTTTTTCCTGCCCCACGACAAAAGAAACCATATATTCATTTCTGAACGGGTTATATGCAGGTTTTGCCCATGCCTGCAGGCCGGTGCCGGGCGTGGTGAGACACTCAATGGGGTCTGATGCTGTTCCGTCGTAAGAAATCAGGTGGCCGTTAAGCCCGCTCAGCCACAAGCCGGTCTGGGCCGGGTCAAGATAACCGCTGATCCGATAAAAAACAGCGTAGGAATTTTCCATGGAATTGTAATCGCCCGCAGGAAACCATTCAAAAATATCATCCCCCGCGATAATGATCTTTTTCATTAAATCACCCATTTGCGCGGCCGGTGCAGGAGGCGCGAAAGACAGAAAATAAACTGCGATGAGTCCTGAAATGATGATAATCTGTTTAACTTTTTTCATAACCCGTTCCTTTCTTTAAATAGGTGTTAGATTCTTACATAGCTTAATCTGAGAATTTTGCTCTCACATTTTGTATCGTTAGGCTTTTGGTGAGAGCAGTTACGGGCGGTGCGAGCAAAGGTTCTGGCAAAAACAAGCAGCATGTCCTGCGAGCACTTAGCCCGAACAAATGAACCAGAAGCCTAACAACAAATATCTTTGGTTAGGGGTTTAGGCGGGTGCCAGCACCCGGCAGTTTAAAACTCCTTTCACTTAACTGATCCTGTGTCATCTATCTATTTCAATAAAAAAGCTTCTGCCAGTGCGCGCGCTGATAGAAGCTCTTATTTGTTTGCCCGATTACTGTGCCACTCTTTGCCCATCATGGTGCAATGTCCTCGGGATATTGGTGTATGCCTGAAAATCTCATGAGATTGCTGCGCCCGCCCCTGGCAGAGCAGCAGTGAACTGATATTGCCTGTTTACCCTGATTGAGTCCAAACCACAAGCAAATAGTGAAGCTCCCCGCCCACAGGGCGCAGCTTTCACGGCAGGATACCGGTAAAGAACTTTGCCCGCTGTTCTCTTTCCGTTACCATTTCATAAATGGCGGCGGACTCAGTGGATGTTTTAAAAACCATCCCCCTGCCAGCTGCGCCAACCGCTTATGAAACCCTGCGTTGGGGAACCGGTCTTTGACGCTTTGTATATAGGATTTAGGCAAGCCCCAGTTAACTATCCCCAGAGAGAAATCCACCAGGTCGCCCCTGCGAAACACTTCAACCAGAGGGTAGCGCACGTCCCGGTATTTTCTGCATTTGTGGTGCATGTCGATCATGAGCCCGATTTCGGAAATCCACTGCTCACGATTGTTCTGTTTTAAATACTCTGTTGCCAGGGCAATAGAGGGCGGAAGGTAATCAACGGTGCTGTTCGTCCAGACCCCAAGGTCATGGAAACCGCCGGCAATGATGATCTTTTCCCGCTCTTCATCAGTGCAGTCGTCCAGGGCAAAACAGAAGTGAATCATGCGGTAGACGTGGTTTTTATACCCCGTGTAATCATTGCCGAGTTCCTGCTTCCACCTGTCCAGTATATCTTCCAGCAGCGGGATGCGTTCTTCTATTGCCATCTTTAGGGGGACTCTAAAATTAGCATTTTCAAAGCGCTCAATGAATCTACCGTGTTGTTTTTTCTTTTTGCTTTTTAGTGTAAACCGAATTATTAGAGGTCCCCTTTATGATTCTCTGGAGAATATCTCCAGCAGTTCTTTCTTCCGCTTAATTATTGGCAGGTTATAGGGGCATTTTTCTTCACATTGGCCGCACTCCTCGCACGCCTGCCACCAGACCGTGAGCTTCCGCCACATCTGCCTCTTCTGCTCGGACATCTCCTCGTAGCTGCGGCCTTTCACCATCTCCCAGGGAAGCTGAATCATAATCGGGATAAGAATATCATTGGGACAGGGCATGCAGTAGCTGCAGCGGCGGCAAAAATCTGTTCCCAGCGGCGCAACCTCCTGTTCAAAACCCTTAAGCTCTTCCGGGGTGAGCGGGTCCGCGCTCTCTGCGTACCTTAAATTTTCGTTTAACTCATCCAGGTTGGCAACGCCGTTCAAGATAAGATCAACGGGATACCCGTTCAGGAATTTAAAACATTTTTCAACACTTCTGATCACCCCGCCGGCCAGCGGCTTCATCACGATGGTGCCGATGTCCAGAGACCGGGCCAGGGGGAGCAGCTCCTGCTCCGGCTCCCGCTCAATCACGTTAAACGGAAACATCACCGTATCAAACTCTCCGGTCTTCAGCAGCTCCACCATCACGGCTGGATGGTGGCTGGTGAGCCCGATAAAATCAATCATCCCCTGGTCTTTGGCTTTTTTCAAAGCCTCCAGCGCTCCTCCCCTGTCCATTACCTGAGGAACCTCATGGGGCGCAAGCTCATGCACCTGGTAAATTTCTATCCGGTCTGTCTGCAATTCTTTCAGGCTTTCCTCAATATCCTCCAGCACTTCATCATAGCCCCGGCGGTGAGTTTTGCTGGCAAGGATGCATTCCCTTCGCCTGGTTTTCATCACCGCGCCGATGTTGGTTTCAGAATCCAGGTACACCCGTGAGGTGTCAATAAAGTTAATCCCGTAATCCAGCGCGGCGTGGAGCACCTGCTGAATGGTCTCTTCATCCTTGCCGCCCATGCCCACGGCAAGGGGGATACCGCCAAGGCCCCACCTGGTGACTTCAAGATTCGTTCTTCCCAGCCTGATTTTTTTCATGCCGTGCCTCGCGTATTGTTTTATACAAATGCGTATTTCTACCCATCCAAAATGGGTAGTTTTGCGGATTGATTAAGTGCTGGATATGGCTTAATATTAAATAAAAAAGCTACTCTTGTTAAATTATTCAGCCGTACCGGAGGGAAAAAATGTCAGAGAATCTTTTCCAGCCAATGTATCTGCTGTGGATAGGTTTCATCACGCTGATGATTGTGTGGTCCTGGGAAGCATAGAAGCACTGGCACACAACCCGGCGCGAGCATGATAAATTTCATAAAAATCATGCACCAGTCCTGTTTAACTAAGCAAAGCGCGGCAACAATATAGCCTGGAGTGCCTTCCCCAAAACTCCGCATGCAAAGGGCCCTTTTTTATCCCTGATTTTTGTCACGGAGTTTTTTTCGGTTGCTGTTCACGATGCTTATCCTGCTGTTTTTTTATTTTTTCCTCATGTCTGCCCTGTCTCTGTTTCTGATCCTTGTTCTTATCTTTTTTCCCGCCTTTATCTCCCATTGGGTGACTCCTTCCATGATGGTATTGGGAAATGGTTCTGGTTTATTTAAATTGCTTTAATTAGAACCGGTCCGATTCAGTCCTCATGTCTTGATAGGTTAATAGAAACAGCTGTCCCTATAAAAGAAAAGAAAAAGAAAAAAGGAAGCAGGGCCATTGCTGGCCCTGCTTCTTGTCGGTAACGCTTATTGCACTACTTCATTCCTTGTGATGACGCCAAAAAGCTACTCTTCCAGGAAAACCCGAATCGGTCCGGAAAGCTGTGTGGAGGCACCCTGTATTGTACGGTCCGGGTTAAGCGCACCGTTGAGCGTGCTGATATTGTCGTAAGAATAGACCGCATTTGCACCATTATCCACTATATACCCGGTATCATTTGAATCAACCGCAATTGCTGATAAAACAACTGCTGGATTTACCTTGAGCGTAAAATCCGGCGCAACCGTGCCGTTCAGGGTAGCGGCATTGTTAAATATATAGATAAAGCCATTTACGCTCACAACAAACATGGTGTCATTTCGGTCTATGAATACGTCGAATAGATTAGCAGCTGCAAAAGAGGCGCTGCTGATAATGCGATCCGGGGTCACCGTTCCATTCTTGTTGCTTGCATCGGCAAAAACAAGCACATTTTTAGCACCGGTATTGGCGACATACAGCACATCATCAGCCCCGAAATTTATTCCAGATGGGGTATTCAGGGCGGCGCTTGCTATCGTCCGTGTCGGCGCCAGATTGCCGTTAAGGACTGTTGTCGAAACACCGTCAAAGACTAATATTTTGTTCGCATCCTGCACAAAAAGTAAATCAGCACCGGTATTAATGGTCAGTGTTTTTGGCCCAGTGAGTGTTGTAGATGCTCCCTGGACATTGCCGTCAGGGGTCAGGTTGCCATTGGTGTCATTGGCATTTTTATAAGAGGTAATAGCTTTGCCGGTAAAATTGCTGACTATCAGGGTTTGATCTCCCGTCACCACTATGTCAGAAGGGCTACCAAGCTGCGTCTGGGTTCCCTGCAGATTTGTATCCGGTGCGATATTGCCATTTACATTAACCGGGTCTTGATAGCTGGTAACATTATTTCCAGCAAAATTAGCAATAAACAGCACCGCCACAGACTTTGTCACCGTGACATTTACCGTATCAGTCTTGCTGCCGCCGTTTCCGTCAGCTACCGTCAACTCAAAGGTCAGGGTTTCAGTCACGTTGGGCGCCGTGAAGGTGGGGGCGGCTGTATTGGCGTTGCTCAGGGTAACCGGCGTACCGGCGGTCTGAGTCCAGCTGAAGGTAAGGGTGTCACCAGCGTCAGGATCAGAGCTGCCTGAGCCATCAAGCGTTACCACAGCACCGCCGTCTACCGCCTGGTCGGAACCTGCGTTTGCCACCGGCGGCAGGTTGTCTATGGCGCCGATTATGGTTATTCCCACCGTGTCTGTAGCTGAGTTGCCTTCATCATCAGTAACGGTCAGCTGGAACGTCAGGGTCTCATCCACGTTGGGCGCTGTGAAGGTGGGGGTGGCCGTATTGGCACCGCTCAAGGCAACCGGTGTGCCGGCAGTCTGGATCCAGCTAAAGGTTAGAGGACCGGGAGTACGGTCATTAGGAACATCAGGATCAGTGCTGGCCGAGCCATCCAGGGTTACCACCGCGCCAGCGTTGGCCGTCTGGTCAGCCCCTGCGTCTGCCACCGGCGGTCTATCACAACCGGGCAGCACCAGCAGCCCGCATAAGAGTATGCATGTTAATATGATGTAATTTCGTTTTTTCATGTTGCCTTCCCTCCCCTGAAAGATAATTAAAGGAATCCTTTATTAAGCTTTCTGCCTTGGACCCTGCTTGCACTTCAGCAGTATCCACTCGGCATCACCTCCCTTCCTTGGTGCAGCATCGCATTGTCATTAAATACAATTGAATATTTTTTGCAATACAAACCCGCCGCCAATATTTAATGCAACCCGTCGGCGGTTTGAAGTCTCTGCTATTTACTACGATAGTGCTCTTGATGGGCTTTGCAAAACACTCATAATTATAAAGATTAGCCCGCGTTTACTAATATGTCAATAATATCTATATCTCAATAAGATACCGTTACACATATATTGTTATAGTAACTATTTACCGAGGTAAATAGCATAGATAAATAGAAACAACAGCGCCTATTTTTCTGCCTTTCGCGGCCTGCCGTGCGGCAGCGCTTTCAGCCGCCGGCCAAATCTTTTCTCCAGCTTCTTGATAAATGATTCATCACCGCAGGGCCGCCCCGTCATGGAGCTTTTCCTGATCTCATGGGTCATGGCAGCATCTCCCTTTGAGCGAAGAAATGATCGCCAGTTCCGTATCTCCTGCAGTAAAAAGCAGTTGCCGGACACTACCTCCAATACTTTGTCAATATGTTCACGGGCGCTTGACCATTGGTAGTCTTCAGCCTTTTTCACCAGCCCTATTCTGACAGGATTGTTTTCTACATAGCGTACTGCCGCATACACGTGTGCTTCATCAAGTATCGTGGAATAAAATCTCCCCTGCCACAGGTGTCCGCTTTCCTTGCGCCGCCGGTTTATGTACTGCGCGTACCGCATGTGCAGCATGTTGAAGGTGCGGGCAAGCGTTTCCTCATGCTTCGGCACGCAGATAAAATGCACGTGGTTGTCCATGAGACAATAGGCCCAGATATCAAGCCCGTATTTGCGGCTATAGTCCTTCAGCCATTTCAGGTACTGGGCAAAATCATCATCACACTCAAAGATGGCCTGCCGGTAATTGCCTCTCTGGGTTACATGATGCGGATATCCTTTGGCTACGGTTCTCGCTACTCGTGGCATGCGGTCACTTTAGTATTCAATTAACCCGCTGTCAACAAATTAATAGGCGCTGTCCCTATTTCAATGCGTTTGCAAAATTTCAAATATCTTTGGCTATTATTCAATCACCCTGCTGTCAATATAATAATAGGCCATATCTATATATTTTTCATGCATTAGCTTTTCCGGTGAAAAAGCACCCAGTCACCCCTGGTTTCTATAATTTCAAACCCTGAGCGGCCCTCGCGGGACTCGTTCAGCAACTGCTGGGCATTTTCCGCATAGTTTGACTGCATGATATTTTTCTTCAGCGGACCTTTTGGTTGAATGAGTATATAATCCACAGCAAGACAATCAATTGTTTTGCCATGATACTGCCTTCTGGCAAATTCATGGAGCACCGGCCTTAAAGACAGGGCCGGCAACAGGCGTGAATCGCAGCTCACCGAGGCCTGTTGGGGTATGCGCTGAATGAGGGCACAGGCATCATCTCCCCAAGGCGGCATGGAAAAATGATATTTGGGTCTGGCCAAAAAAGGATCAAAGGCAAAAAATGCAGCAATGACGGCGACAACCGCCAGCACCCTCCTTGCCGGATGAGCTGCCATGCCCTGCAGTGCCTTCGATTTCATGGCCTTTTCCAAGCCATAGATTAATGAGATAAACAGGACAATGATCAACGGGAAATAATGATGCGTGCGGATCTGATTGCTGATAGCCCCATAAAAAATATACGGGACCGCCAGAATAAAAGCTTCTTTGCAGAATACCAGCAAAATCACACCCAGGCCCAGCCACCTGAATAATTTTTTATAGGCCTGCCAGCTCAACAGATCGATCTGCTGAAAAAAAGCCTGGTCTTTGAGATAGCCGGCTGTGCTGCCTGATACCAGGGGAACAAAGACCGCATGGCAGATAAAAAGCAGCAATGCCCCGACCCCCAGGGGCAGCAGTATCCAGCGCCGGTCGCGCTTCTGTATCCAGGACAGCGGCGCATACATCAGGATAAAAGCGCCAACCACCTCTGTTGTCAGCGATGCCAGCAGCAGGCTGATCAAAAATCCGCGAAAATTCTTTGTGTGCCAGAAGTAAAAAGAGAAAAGCAGCGGTGTTACTGACAATATTATGGGCTTCAGGTCCTGGAGGTTCAGGTACTGGGTTCCCGGATACAGCAAATAGAATATCCCCATGATAAGGCCCCAGCAGGTTGATTGTAAATGATCTTTAGCCAGCAGATAGACCGGGATGGCCCCTGCTGCCAGTATGAGGGTATAAAGCAGGAGCGTTGCAAATATCGAATCAAAAAACCGGTAGATCGGAGAAAGTATTGCCAGTATGATGTAAAAGTGATTCGGCCCTCCATAATAATGAATGGTCTGCTGAAGAAACTGGCCATGGGCAGTGCTCCACAGGTACTGGTTGTGCACAGCCATATCGATCGGAAGCCGGTTTTCAAAGCATTTGAATTGCGTAAAGGCTAATTCGGTCAAAAAGAGGGTATAGCACAGCATCAACACAACCAGAATGCAGAGCGCGGGATCAAGTCCCCTGTGCCGAGTTTGACTGTATGCCTGCATATTGTCGCCGCTCATTGGCAAGTTTTCTATACGGATATGTGCCGGTGGCCGCACTGTTACCGAAATGCGCCGCGAGGGATCTGTGGAGATCTCGATCCGTTATAGTTATTCTTTCTTAAAATCCCAGGTGACCGTGGCGCTCGGAATAGTAGGGCCCGGCACTGTTACACAGCCGTTCCATTTGAAGGAGCCGGTAAGATGGTTTATATCATCAACCGGCGCCCACTGGCCCTGGCTGAGGCAGCTCGAAGCCCACAGAATATTCAAAAAAGCCGGGTACTGGATGACATTGCCGTTACGGTCCGTGCAGGTTGCTGAAAATTGAGTAGTTTCAATCGTCCAGTACTGACCCAGGGGGTCTTTTCTGATCTCGCCGATGCCTTCAAATTTCTGCTTGCTCTCATTCAGGATACAGATGGTATCACCATCGGAGTACTCTGTTTTATCGGGTGTTATCATGCCTGATACCGTGTACTCGCCGGTGTCCTTTTCCGGGTCCAGCGGCGTCCAGGTCGCCTCGCCCTTGCCGGTCCACGGAATGCCCATTTCTGAACTGACGGTAAAAGTGCCCTTATAATTTCCCGGCGAGCCTATGGTGATATAGGAAAAGAGCACGGTCTTTTCCGTGGAAGCACTCCCGTTCCATGACCACTGCGTAGCCTGGGCGTCGACACTCACCCGGACCGTGTTGGGCTCCGGAGCTTTCGAGGGTGCGGTGAAGGTTGCAGCATTGAGGCTTTCGGCAATGGTGCCGTAGGTTGCGTTGCCGCCCGGTATGCTGTTGACCGACCAGCCCGATAAATCCGTATCAACACCGGTGAGCGGACTGCATTCGCATACCAGGCTTGCCAGTGGGCCATCGCTCTGTCCCGATGCACATAACTGCACCTGCAATTGGACGGTTTTACTCGTATCCACGTCAGCCTGCCCCGGAGATATGCGAAGCCCTTCGATTGCCGCGTGGTCGCTGAAGTGAGAGGCCTGCACGGTCAGCGTTTTATTTGTTTCGTCTCGCGACACAACGCTCAACCAGCGCCAGTTGCCGTTATCTTCCTGAAAAGCAATGCCGATCCCTCCGAGGCTGGTGCGTGTAGTGCCTGCCTCTGGAACGCTGAAGGTGAGGCTGACCGGCTGCGCAAAGGTTGTGCCGTGCGGCTCCAGGCGGTACCCTCCGCCGATTGAGGTGGGAGCGAGGCTGGTAATGGGCTGGATGGAAAACGTCGTATCCGCGGCCACGGTGTCGGGCAACACGCTCATGGCAAGGCGGCCGTCAGCGGAGGCAAGCTCCCCGCCTGCAGGGCCAATGACCGCTGACACTGCCGGCCCGGTCGGCTCTCCAGCTGCTGTCGTGACGGGCTTTTCTTTCTTTACGCAGCCCGCAAACAAAGCACAATAAACTATCAGCACAAAATACACTACCGATATCCCGTTTCCTGTCCTGAACATTCTGCATTGCATCGTTTTACCTCCTGTATTGATTTATTGATTGATTGATTAATAGGTGATTAATAGAAACAGCGCCTATTTTACTGTCTTTCGCGGCCTGCCGCGCGGCAGTGCTTTCAGCCGCCGGCCGAATCGTTTCTCCAGCTTCTTTATAAATGATTCATCGCCGCAGGGCCGCCCCGTCATGGAGCTTTTTCTGATCTCATGGGTCATATCAGCATCTTCCCGCTGGCGAAGAAATGATCGCCAGTTCCGTATCTCCTGCAGTAAAAAGCAGTTGCCGGACACTACCTCCGATACTTGGTCAATATGTTCACGGGCACTTGACCATTGGTAGTCTTCTGCCTTTTTCACCAGCCCTATTCTGACGGGATTATTCTCGACATAGCGCACTGCCGCATACACGTGTGCCTCATCAAGTATCGTGGAATAAAATCTCCCCTGCCACAGGTGCCCGCTTTCCCTGCGCCGCCGGTTTATGTACTGCGCGTACCGCATGTGCAGCATGTTGAAGGTGCGGGCAAGCGTTTCCTCATGCTTCGGCACGCAGATAAAATGCACGTGGTTGTCCATCAGGCAATAGGCCCATATATCAAGCCCGTATTTGCGGCTATAGTCCTTCAACCATTTCAGGTACTGGACAAAATCATCATCACACTCAAAGATGGCCTGCCGGTAATTGCCTCTCTGGGTTACATGCTGCGGATATCCTTTAGCTACGGTTCTGGCTACTCGTGGCATGCGGTGACTTTAGTATTCCAACATCCCCCTTGTCAATAGAATAATAGGCGCTGTCCCTATTTATCCCTATAATTAAAACTCATACCTATCGATTAAGGAATCAAGTATTGCCAGTTTCTCATATTCACAAAAGGCTGCTGCATTATCAATAGTACCATTCTCATAATAATGTCTCGCAATGCACCCACCGCCACAAAGATAAGCAATAAAACATTTATCGCAACCATTTATTTTATCTACTGTGTGTTCTCTGAGTTTTAATAGTACTGGTGATTCTAAGTATATTTCTTGAAAAGATGATTCATGTATATTCCCTGCTTTAAATTCATTGAAATGGAGTAATTGGCAGGGAAAAACATCTCCATTAGCCCCTATGCTTATACTCCCGTCTGCTATAGAGCATTTCTGAATTACCCGTTTCTGAATATTTGCATTTATAACACTATCAATTTCACAATATGGGTTTATTCCAGCAACGTTTTTTAAAGCATAAAAATAATCGGCCCCAGTTACAGCAAGATGTTTATTTAACTGGTCCTCCCTTCGATGAAAATACGGGGCATAATTTAATTTGTCACCGAATCTATCATTCATTTCTTTGATGTTATTTATATTTCTTTTTGTAACTGTCATTGAAACACGATATTCCTTGCCGTATTTCTCTAACATCTTCATACCACTGGTAATTTTATCAAATGACCCTGCACCTCTTGTCTGGTCATTTATTTCAGAACAATCACCGTCAAGGCTTATTTTTATTAGGTCAAATATATCAATAATTGCTTTTATATTATCCTTAGAAATTAGCGTACCATTGGTAAGAAGATACGCTTGCATCCCCCCTTTTTTTGCATAAGATGCAACGTCAAACAAGCCATCGAATAATAGGGGTTCACCTCCCGTAAATGTAACAATCGGGTTCGCAGATAAATCTTTAATTGAATCAAGCAAATTAAAATAATCTTCACACCCCAAGGAAAGCTGAGTATTTTCTCTTTCATTTGCATAACAATATAGGCATTTTAGATTGCATTTTTCTGTTACATTCAAATAAATGCTGCGAAGAGGGAAAAAAGGCGGGGAATACTTTTCTTTCTCTATCTGAAACAATTTTTTTTGGCTGGCATAGCTTATAAGATTCATAATTTCCTGTTCAGATGCCTTTCCAGCTAACAACTTTTCAATGTCCTTTAAATTTCTTTTGCCATCACAACACTGCAAAATCATTAAGCCTGTAATATTTGTCACTATCCAAGATGGCACATTTGGGTTGAATACAAGGTATTTTTCATTTTTTTCTTTAACAATTATATTATTTGGTATTAAGGGAATATTTTTGAAACCTGTCATGATGTTAAACCCTCAAAAAAAATCCCTCTACTTCACTTTAGAAATAGAGGGAAAACAGATTTTTTAAAACTATTATTATTCTCCCGAACAGTTTGAGCCATAGCTGCATTTTCCACCACCACCACCGCAGGTTGAGCCATAACTGCATTGTCCACCACCACCACCGCAGGTAGAGCCATAACTGCATTTTCCGTCAGTATATGGCCCACTTTTATTTTCTACATGCTTTCCTATTTTTACACCATCTGAAAGCATTGCAACTGGTATCGTTGCAGCAGCGAGTAAAAAAGTCCCAAAATACTCTTTACAAAACTCCCTACGACCTATACGTTTATCATCCATAAAGCCCTCCTCTCTTTATAATAATCCTTCATATTCTTTTATTGAAAGTAAATCTATCTGTCAAGTAAAAAAGTAAAAAACTTTGATCTATCCAAAGTCATTTTTGTCTTTTTTAGCATTATCTAAAAGGGCTTGAACCTCCCCTGCTTGATGAGATTAAATAGGTACAGCTGTCTCTATTTATCTCTTTTCACTCCAGTGAAATTAAAGTGCTTTGTCCCCTTTTCTTGCATGAGAGACTCCAACAACGCTCTCGAACGCTTAACTGTGCCTTCGAACGTGCCAGGGCCAATTGCGGCTGTAGACCCATCCGCATCTATTTTCGGGAGCTTTTTATGGTTTTCAATTAAGGATAGAAGACCGTTTACCTCAAGATAAAAATGGTAAAGCCCTTGGCGCGTAGAGGTTTTCATGGCTGCGATAAACCGCTGTCTGTCGCGTGAGTAGCTCTCGATTATGTAATGACAGGTATTCTCTACACTGAAAGAATCCCAACATTTACTTTTTACCGCAGCTTCGCACGCTTCGATCAATGCCTGAATTTCAACAATAATTAGGTCTTGTATCGCAGCCTTTTTTCTTCTCTCGGTGTTCAGTTGAACAATGATTTGTCCTGAAACGCCTAAGAGAAAGCCAAGAATTACAAGGAGTATCTTAGTCAAGTCATCCATTCGTTTTTTCAAATAACGGCGAGCACTACCGTCCTTGTCAAAGAAAAATTCGAACAGCCGCTTTTAAACTTTCCCCCTTAACAGTATTCACAAAATAAAAAGAGCCCCATCAGCGTATACACTGAACGAGGCCCTCCCTAATTTTCTATCCAATGTAACATTCCCCTCTTTTTTATCAGCGTACCGCGTATAAGTTCTCCTTCTTAATGCACCTGCCGGGAAATTATCTGGTCAACTTTCTGCTGATAGATGGTGATGTCTTCTGCGTCGTAGGAGCGGCAGGTATTCAGCAGCGGGTCAAGGGTATGGGCTGGTTTAAAGTTCTGCAGCTTGAGCTTTGTCGCGCCGCACAGAGCCTCTGCCACCCGGAATATATCCTCCGGCTGGTGGTACGACGGCAGCACCGTAAAGCGGAACTCATAGGGCACGTTGCTCGTGCGTATTATATCAATACTCTTTTTCACATTCTCGGTCATTCCCCGGACGCCGGTAACTTTGCAGTAGGCATCTTCAGCAAGCGGAGCCTTGATGTCCATGGCAATGTAGTCGATCAGCTTATCATTTAGAAGCGCGGCCAGCATCTCCGGCCTGCCGCCGTTGGTGTCGAGCTTGGTGAGAAGTCCCTGCTGCCTGATTGCCTGCAGCAGGTGCGGCAGAAACGGGTGAATGGTGGGCTCCCCGCCTGACACGCACACCCCGTCAATCCAGCCCTGCATGTCCTGCAGGCGCTCGATGACCTGGTCAAAGGGGATGTTTGCGATCATGTCCGGGTGCAGCACCAGCTCGGAATTGTGGCAGTAAGAGCAGCGGAAGTTGCAGCTGGGCAGGAACATGACCGAGCAGAGCTTGCCGGGCCAGTCAACAAACGAGGTCTCAAGAAACCCCTTGATGATGAACTCCTTACAGAAACAGCTGTCCTTCTGGTGTAAATCACACATAGTAAACACCTTCGGTACCGGACTAATTCCGGCACTGCTCCATAAGTTCTTTTAGTTTCTGGGCGCTGGGCACCTCTCCTCTGAAATCCGCGATCGGGTTCTCTTCCGTGTCTTCAAGAATAAAGGTGGGCGTCGCCTTGACGCTGTAGAAGGTCGCTTCAGCCAGGCCTTCGGCGGTTTCCACGTCGAAGTGCAGCACCTGATAGCCGTCCTTCTGCAGGACGCTTCCCACCTCTTTTGCATGAGGACAGCGCGGACAGTTTTCCTTCCAGAATAATTTGATGACCCCCATTGTCTGTATCCCCTTATATTTGAAGAACCACCGAGAACACCCACTGTTCCTGTTTTGTATTTTTATAATTCCTGATTTCCTGAGTTCCAGATTCTATCGTTTGCTAATTTGCCAGGTCCTCAAAATATCCGTTGTTGTGATAGCGATCGTTCAGCTCGCCGATTTTCCCCTTGTTCCAGCTCGACACCTTGGTGAAGTAGCCCGTTATCCGGGTTATTCCCTCGACATCGGTTGAGCTGCAGTCCTTGTAGCCGCAGGTATTGGAGAGGCCGCGGCTGGTCCTGCCGCAGGTGTTGCAGCTGGTAAATTCAGGGGAGAACGCGATCTGGTCGTTCTGCGTGCCCTTGAAGACCTTGACCACGAAATTGGCCAGCGACTCTTTTGAGGGCCGTGATTCACCAAGCCAGATATGGGTGAGGGCGCCGGCCTCGATGATGGGATGAAAGAGCCCTTCCATGCGCACTCGCTCAATGGGATTGGTGTGGGAGGAGACCGCCAGGTAGGTAGAGTTGGTATAGTAAACCTGCCCGGTGGCGATATTTCCTTTTACAACCCGCAATGATTCCGGCGAGTGGTATTTCAGGTCAAGCTTGGCAAACCGGTAGGCCGTGCTCTCCGCCGGGGTCTGCTCCAGCACAAAGCGCATGCCGTGCTGCTTGCTGAATTTATCGGTCACGAGCTTCATGTGGGCGATTACCTTCAGGCCGAATTTCAGCGCCCGCTTGGAATCGTGGATCTCCTCCCCGGTATGAATCTTTACCAGCTCATTCAGCCCCACCATGCCGATGAGGTAGGTCACCCGCTTCATGCGCAAATACGGGGCGCCGTCCTTGTTCATGGTGAGAAGCGCCAGGGGGCCGCTCTCGCCGAGTGCCAGGAGCTGCTCGATAAAGGCCTTCTTCTCCAGATGCGCCTTCACCGCCAGTTCCACCAGGGCGCTTAGATTGGCAAACAGCGTGGTGTCATCATTCTTGCTTTTGTAGCCGAGGCGCGGCAGGTTTATGGTGACGTTCTGCAGCGCGCTGTAGCGCATCTTCCAGGGCTGCTTGGCGTCATCCAGATCGCTCTGCTCAAGTTTGAAGGAGAGGCGGCAGCATTCTGAAATCTTCGCGGTGCTGCCGCGGTCAAAGACAAAATAGGTGTTGCCCTTCTCGCTTGCCACATCGCAGATGTGGAGCAAAAACTCCTCATGGCCCGGCGTGCGGAAGAACTTCTCGGTTATATGCACCAGGGGTTTGGGGAAGAAGAACGGCCGGCCCGTTCCGTCGCCCTCGCGGTACACGTCAAACAGGAACCGCACAAAGCGCTGGGCCTCTTTTTCATATTCGGCGTAGGTCTTGCCGGTGAACACGCCGCCCGGGCCTATGGCCGGGACATCCTCAAAGTGCTTGGGCACTTCCCAGTACAGGTTGATATCCGTGAATATCGCCTGCCCGCCCCGTGCCACTGCCTGCTGGGAAAATTCGAAGATGAGCATCTGCGCCAGCTGCTTCACCTCGCGGTCGCTCAGTTCCGTGAGATAGGGGGCGAAAAACAGGTTCACCGCGTCCCAGCCGATGGCGCCGGCAAAATTACTCTGCAGGGCTGCCGCGAATTTAACCATGTGCGCCAGCAGCACTTCCGGGTGCTTGGCCGGCTTTGCCATGGAAAGGGAATTGGGCAGGTTCAGGCCGAATTTTTTTATATATTCAAGTGACTGGCCCGAGCAGTAGGGCCGGTCAATGAACCCGAGATCGTGCAAATGGATATCACCGCGCATGTGGGCATCGCCCACGTCTTCGGAGAAAACCTTGAGCAGGGCGTATTCCTTTTTGATATTTTCCGCGAGCGTCAGGTTGGTTGCCTCAGGGCCGTGGGGCACGTTGGCGTTTTCCTTGTTGGGGTGCAGGATGAGCTGGTCAACGTCCCACAGCGGAACACCAAGGCGCGTGTGCATCTTGCGCGCTTTCTCAAGGCCCCGCTCCAACAGTTTTGCATCAACCAGCTCGCGGATAAGGGGTGCCGTCACCCAGGTTATTTTTGCCGCGAGGATAAAATCCTGCACCTCGCGGCTGATCTGCTCGGCAGTATCTAAATCAATATATGTTTCACGAACCAGTGCATCGACAATCTTCTGCCGGTTCCAGTCCGCGATGTCATCGCCTGATGTCCTGACAAAAAGTGCCAGGTCAGTGGTCTCATTCAAATTGCTGTTCTCTTCCTTGTCCCAGCGTGCTTCTACAACGGTCCCCATGGGCCCCCTCCTGTTAGATTCTTACATATATTAATCTGAGAATTTTGCTCTCACATTTTGTATCGTTAGGCTTTGGTGAGAGCAGTTACGGGCGGTGCGAGCGAAGGCTCTGGCAAAAACAAGCAGTATTTCCTGCGAGCACTTAGCCCGAACAAATGAACCAGAAGCCTAACAACAAACTTCAAATATCTTTGGCTATGTTTTAACGGTCCACATACCCTCTTATTTTGTACGCGTTGTTAAGTACAACACAATATGTAGTGCGTCAAGAGAATTTTCCCGGAAATAAAAAAATTATTTTCCGTTTTTTTAGAGGGGCAATTTGGAAAGGATAAACGATAGATTAGATGTATTCGGGGGTTACAAGGAAAAAGCCGGCAGGGGAAGGAACTGCCGGATTAAAAAGTGCACTCATGAAAATTCCTGCTGCCGGTCCGGGCGCGCTTCCCGCTATCAATACAGCATACTGAAAAACCTTTGTAAAAAACCCTTTCGGGGCGGCTGGTGATTCCGCAAAAATTTTTTCAGCAAATCTTTGTCCTGCGAATTTATGTTCAGAAATACTATGCCCACCTGAAACATGAACTTTTCACTCTCCGGCAAGAGGTCATACCAGCATACCTCGCCAACAACTTTTATAGTCTTTTCAATGTGATAGAGATTTATGGCTAAATCCAGCCGGTTCTTTTGCGCGCCGGGGCTCCCGGAAAGCATGTGCACGCCGTCAATCTCGATCTGCCGTGATTCTATGCAAATCCCCTGCTCGGAGATGTCCCTGCTTTTTACCATGAGCGGCTTTGGCCCCCCCGGCACCCGGTCTTCGCTTATTATAGTAAGGGTTACCGTGAGCGGCAGCTCGAGCCGTAAAAATCTTCGTTTCTCTACGCCGCGGTGTCCTGTTTTTCCCATTGTTTTTATTTAGCGGTGGAACAGCCTTGAACTATGCGCTGAATAATATTAGTGGTTGACAAGCCTTCGACAAAGGGCAGTGATATAACTTTGCCGCCGGTGCCTTCCACCACGTCCCTGCCGACGATGGTGTCAACAGTCCAGTCCCCGCCCTTTACCAGCACATCGGGCTTAAGTTCGGTAATAATCTGCAGGGGATCAAGCTCATTAAAAATAATTACATAATCAACGCTCTCAAGGCCTGCCACGACCTCGGCGCGCTCATCCTCCGGCACAAACGGCCGCTCTGCTCCCTTAAGGGCCCTGACCGAGCTGTCACTGTTGACCGCCACCACCAGGAAATCCCCCTGCTTTTTAGCTTCCCGCAGCAGCCGCACATGGCCGACATGTATAATATCAAAGCAGCCGTTGGTGAAAACGACCTGTTTTCCGCCGCTCTTGAGCGCCGCGCGCACTTCCTTCAGTTCTGCAAGTTTTTTAACTTTATCGTTCAACGCTACTTACTCCGCTATTCACCGCTGAGAGCGCAGAGTTCGCTGAGAGATTTCACTGTTCTGTCTCTGCGTTCCCGGCGTGCTCTGCGGTTAATTAAATATTCTGCATTCTGCAATCTGCAAGCTGCATTCTGCAATCCCTAACTTTCTTTCGCCGTGCAGCGCAGCACTTCGTGATAGGTGGTGACGCCCTTCAAAAGCTTTGCCAGGGCATTTTCCCGCAGCGGTTTCATGCCCTTCTGGCAGGCCTTCTTTTTTATGGCTTCAGCCGGCGCCTTTTCCTCAATCATCTTTTTAATCTCATCATCAACCGGAACTACTTCAAATACTCCCTGCCTGCCGTAATAGCCGGTCTGGCGGCAGAACCTGCAGCCCTTTCCCCGCTTCAGCTCAACATCGTGCTTGAAGGACACGTCGATCCCAAGGCTCCACAAATCAGCTCCTGAGAGGGAATAGGTTTCCGCGCAATGCGGGCACACGGTCCGCACCAGCCGCTGGGCCACCACGCCAAGCAGCGTTGAGCTGATGAGAAATGGCTCCACCCCCAGATCCACCAGCCGCGTCACCGAGGAGGCCGCGTCATTGGTGTGCAGGGTGCTCAGCACCAGGTGCCCGGTCAGGGCCGCCTGGATGGCCTGGTGCGCTGTTTCCGCGTCGCGAATTTCCCCGATCATGATAATGTCCGGGTCCTGGCGCAAAATATTTTTCAGGATGGAGCTGAAGGTAATATCCACTAACGGCTGCACCGCTATCTGATTGAAATCCTCGCAAACCATTTCAATGGGATCCTCAACCGTGGTGATATTATTTTCCGGGGTGGAAAGCGAGCGCAGCGCTGAATAGAGGGTGGTGGTTTTACCGCTGCCGGTGGGCCCGGTCACGAGGATTATGCCGTGGGGCTGTTCGAGGAAGGTGCGGAACTGGATGAGATCATGGGAGGAAAACCCCAGTTCCTCCAGATCCTGAAACAGAACCGAGGAATTGAGAAGGCGCAGGACCGCTTTTTCGCCGAACGCGACCGGTACGGTGGAGACCCTGGTCTCCACGTCCCGCTCCTCGCCCTGGAGCTTGATGCGGCCGTCCTGGGGCCGCCTTTTTTCCGCGATGTTGAGCCGTGAGAGCGCTTTGATCCGGGAGATGACCGCGTTATGCACCACCCGCGGCATGGTATAGATATTGTGCAGAATGCCGTCAATCCTCAGGCGCACGATGCCCATGTCCCGCTTTGGCTCAATGTGAATGTCGCTCGCCCGCTGCTCAAGCGCATAGTGGAACAGGTACTCAACGGCGTTTTTTATGTGCTTGTCGGTTGACTCGATCTCGCTGACTGATTTCAGCTTTGAATATTGCTCAAGGTTTCCGAGATCCACCAGCGGCGAAACCAGCTCCTGCTCCGCCAGCACGATGGAGCGCTTAAACCCGTAAAATTCCCTGATCAGCTTGATGATGTCTGATTTGGTGCTCACCACCGGGGAGATATTCAGGCTGCTCACCCTCATGATGTCGTGTATCAGCTCCTCGTTGAGCGGGTCCACCATGGCGATCTTCAGCTCGCCGCCTTCCCGGGCAATCGGGACCGCCAGGTTTTTTATGGCGAAATTTTTCGGCAGGGTCTTGGTCACGACTTCCAGATCAAGCTCCAGCGGGTCGATCTTCTTGAAGGGGATGCCCAGGCCCGCTGCCACCTCTTTCATGACTTTTTCTTCGGTCAGGGGCTCTTCCGCGCCGTTGTGCCCGACGGTGAAATTGAAGGCGGATATAATATCGGACGGCAGGACATCATAGCGCATGCCGCTGCCGTTGGCGCTGATCTCGTTGATTTTTTCCAGCCGTCGTGTCTGCAGCTCCGTCTCGTCAAGGATGCGCTGGTGCTGCTCGCCGGTTATAATGTTTCTCCGGAGCAGAATTTCGCATACGTGATCAAGCGTTAAGCCCTGTTTCATACGGTACTCTGGGATACTTTTGATATGGTTCATATAACTACCGGGTACCTCTACAGGGGGACTTTAAAAATAGAATTTTCGAAGTACCCAATAAATGTAACGCACTGTTTTATCTTCCCGCTGCTTAGCGTAAAACTAAATTATTAGAGGTACCCTACAGTATTTACATCGTACCAAACAGCTCTTTTATTTAATGTAATATAGCATAAGTCCTTCAAGCTCAATAAGTTTTCGCCGGGCGTCCAAAAAAAAGGGCGCGGTTATTATATAACCGCACCCCTTCCGGCTTTCAGCATTGCCGCAGCCTTAAAAACCCTCTTCCTCTTCCCCGCTCATCTTTTTCACATCAGAAGCCATTTCTATGGCCATTTTAATATATTGTTTAGCCATGGCCCTGCGGAACCGGTTGCCGGAGAACATGAACTGCAGCTGTTTCAGAAACGCTTTCGGCCGCACATAGGTCTTCACCCAGAAGCCGCTGAACACCTCCTGCAGCTTTTCCGGCGGGATACCCAGCTTTATGACCGATTTCCCGAACCCGTAATCCTTCCAGTTGTAGCTGGTTATCATGTCCTTAGCCTTCAAATCCTCGTACATGTCCGTGCCCGGAAAAGGCACTGCCAGAGAGCCGACGATAAAAGAGCAGTGGGCCGGATAGAGATATTTACCGTAGTCAAGGATTGCCTGCAGGGACTGCTCGGTATCCTCGGGCAGCCCGAACAAAAGATACACCGACACCATGATATCAAGCTCATGCTCCAGGGTGTCGAGCATGCTTTCAATGGCTGGAGCATTAAACCCCTCTTTGCCGCACAGTTGTCTCATTTTGGGGTCAGGGGTCTCCAGGCCGAAGACGATTTTAAACAGCCCGTTTCCCCTCATTCGCGGCCAGAGGTCTTTGTAGCCTAAAAAAATATCCTCCCGCGTCTCATAATACCAGTAGAGCTTCTCCCCGCATTTCTCAAGCGCGTCCAGAAACCCCTCCATCTGGGAGCGCACCAGGAACGAGGCGTCATCCTGAAAAAAAAATGTGTCATGCCTGAAATTCTTTTTAACCCACACCATCTCTTCCACAATTTTAGCCGGGTCCCTGCGGCGGACTCCCTCATGGACTTTCCAGGTGATGCAGTAGGGGCAGCGGTAGGGGCAGCCCCGCGAAGAAGAGGTGGCGAGCAGGCGGTTGCCGACCCAGTGGTACTTATCCACGGGAAACAGGTGCCAGGCGGGAAACGGCAGGGAATCAATATCAGCGATAGGCGGCCGGTCGGGGTTGCGCACGATGGCTCCATCGCGGTCGCGGAAGGTTATGCCGGGAATCCCGTGCAGGGGCTCCCCGGCCTCAAGCGCCCGGCACAGGTGGCTGATGGTCGCCTCGCCCTCGCCGCGCACGACAATATCGAGTTCCGGGCACTCTGCAAGTGATTCTTGATCAGTGAAGCTGAAGTGCGGGCCCCCGGCCAGGGTGATAATATCAGGACGTATCTCTTTTTTAGCGCGGCGGAAAATGTTAAGGGAGCGCGGCGCCACCGGGGTCTGGCCCCCGGCGCCGATCATGCGCGGCCTGAAGGCGCGGATGCGGGCGATGATATCGTCATAGGACAGATCTTCCGCTGCAGCGTCTATAACCTTCACCTCCACCCCGTCCTGCTCAAGCACCGCTGCAATATAGGCAAGCCCCAGGTTTGGTGAAAGCTGTACCTTCTGATGATACATCGGAGGCTGAATTAAAAGAACCCGCATGAGTGTCTTTCCGCTCTGTTCATAAATGGTGTGAACCGTGACCCGGGGCTCGCCCGTCCTCCGTAGCACAGTTAATGATAGAGCCAATTGCAAAAGTCTAATTTATTGAGATTGCTTCGTCGCTACGCTCCTCCTAAGAAACTTCCGTTCATGCATGCAAGGACACCCCCCTGTTTCCCCCCTTGGCAAGGGGGGATGTAAGAGGGGTCTCCT
>Ga0172375_10003591_pt1 | contig 23458 bp, 21 predicted proteins | sample LakKiv1m_FD_114537 | JGI IMG/M metagenome (GOLD analysis project Ga0172375, IMG submission 114537) | Freshwater microbial communities from Kabuno Bay, South-Kivu, Congo - kab_092012_11.1m | ecosystem: Environmental > Aquatic > Freshwater > Lake | place: Democratic Republic of the Congo... | reverse complement strand
CCTCGGGATTAAATTTTTTTGAAGCAAAATTTGAAAGGACAAAATGGCAGAGAATATTCAGGCAAAAGAAAGATTGATGCGAAAACTTGACGCAGCTCAGGAAGATCAATATATAGAAAAGGTTATAGCCATTAACAGGGTTTCAAAGGTTGTGAAAGGCGGCAAAAGATTTTCATTTACTGCGCTCATTGCTGTTGGAAACGGCAACGGCACAGTCGGGTGCGGCTATGGAAAAGCGAACGATGTTGCGAATTCTATAAGAAAAGCTCTTTCTAACGCAAAGAAGAGTTTTTTCAAGGTTCCTGTCAGAGGCCAGACAATACCTCATGAGATCATAGGGCATTTTGGGGCAGCAAAGGTTCTTTTGAAACCAGCGCTTGAAGGAACAGGAGTTATTGCAGGAGGATCTGTCAGGGCTATATGCGATGCAGCCGGAATAAAAGATATACTTACTAAATCGCTTGGTTCCGCTAATCCGATAAATGTTACAAAGGCGACTATAGACGGTTTGAAAAAGCTGAGACTGGAACGTGACATGTCAGAATCAGAAGGTGGGGAAGAATGAAGATACAAGATCTAAGGCCTGCAATGGGCTCTAGGAAAAAAAGGAAGATTGTAGGCAGGGGGCCTGGTTCAGGCCATGGAAAAACTTCCACGAGAGGCCATAAGGGGCAGATGTCGCGTTCAGGCGCCGGGAGATCACCTGGTTTTGAAGGCGGTCAGATGCCTCTCATAAGAAAATTACCCAAGAGAGGCTTTAGAAGAAGGCCGAGAGCAGGATACTCGATTGTAAATCTTGGTATGCTTTCAAGGCTAAAACAAGAAGCGCCAATAACCCCTGAGTTATTAAAAGAAAAAGGATTAGTAAAAGGGGTTGTTGATTATTTAAAGATACTAGGTCAGGGCGAAATAAAAGTCCCTGTGTATATAAAGGCTCATGCATTTTCGAAGTCAGCGGAAGAAAAAATAAAAAGCGCGGGCGGGAAGTGCGAAATTATAACATAAAGGGCTTGTAACCAGTAACCAGTAACCAGTAATAAGGAATTTGAATTAATCAACTTAGAACTAGATTTGAGTTTTTATTCCTTAATTACGGGTTACAGGTTACGGAGTACGAGTTACTAGATAATGCTGCAGGCGTTTATAAACTCTTTTAGAATACCTGATCTTAGAAAAAAATTATTTATTACGCTTTTATTGTTGGCAATCTATAGAGTAGGCGCTTATATACCTACGCCAGGCGTAAACGGCGCTGCTTTAATTCAGTTCTTTAACAACGTAGCCAAGTCCCAGGGCGGCGGGCTTTTCGGCATTATGGATATGTTTTCAGGAGGTGCTTTAACGCGCCTTACCATATTCGCGCTGGGTATAATGCCTTATATATCAGCTTCTATTATACTGCAGCTTCTTGTCACTGTAGTGCCTTACCTTGAGAAGCTTTCAAAGGAAGGCGAAGGTGGCAGGCGCAAGATGATACAATATACGCGTTACGGCACAATAGTGCTTTCTGTCATCCAGGCGTTTTTTATAAGCGTGTGGCTTGAGAACCCTGCCAGGTTCCAAGGTTTGCAAATTGTAGATTATCCCGGCTGGGGTTTTAGATTTTTGACGGTTATCACTCTTACCACAGGCACTGCTTTTATAATGTGGATAGGAGAACAGATTCAGGAATACGGGATAGGCAACGGTATCTCGCTTGTTATAACAGCAGGTATAATCTCAAGGCTGCCTACAGCTTTAGAACAAGTTTTTGCATTAATATTTACTCCTGCAAAAAGCATAATAAAGTATCCGTTTTTCACGCTTGCTTTTATGTCTGTGATTGGAGTTGCAGTAGTGGTAGCTGTTATATTAATTACCCAGGGCCAAAGAAAAATACCCGTACAATACGCTAAAAGGATAATCGGCAGAAAGGTATACGGCGGTCAAAGCACCTATATACCTTTAAGGGTAAACCAGGCTGGTGTTATACCCATAATTTTTGCGCAGTCAATAATACTTTTTCCTGCAACAGTCGCAGGTTTTATACCTAACGCCGGCCTTCAGAGATTCGCAGAAGCTTTAATGAGAGGCCATGTTTTATACACTGTTATTTATAGTGTGCTGATAATATTTTTCGCTTATTTTTATACAGCTATTACATTTAACCCTGCGGATGTAGCTGATAACATGAAGAAGTACGGAGGATTTGTCCCAGGCGTAAGGCCAGGCAGGCCTACTGCTGAATATTTTGATTTTATAATGACGAGGATTACGCTTCCAGGCGCAATATTCCTGGCTTTTATAGCCGTTTTCCCTGATATGCTTGGCGCGTGGCTCAAGATACCATATCTTATAGCCAGCTTTTTTGGAGGCACAGCGCTTTTGATAGTAGTTGGCGTTATGCTTGACACAATGAGAGCAGTAGAGTCTCAACTTCTAATGAGGCATTACGAAGGCTTCCTGAAGAAAGGAAGAATCAGAGGAAGGAGGTAACGAAACACTAAATCCGAAACCCTGAACTCTAAACAAACTATAAACAGTTTGGTTTTTGGAATTTGCGATTTAAAGTTTGTTTAGGATTTAGAGTTTAGTGTTTAGAGTTTTAGATAATATGAGAATCGTATTGTTAGGGCCTCCTGGGGCAGGCAAGGGCACGCAGGCAGTAATGCTTGCGGAGAAAAAAGGCTTTCTTCATTTTTCTACAGGCGATATACTAAGAGAAAATGTAAAACAGGGGACCCTGATAGGTAAAAAGGCAAAGGCCTTTATGGAAAAAGGCGAACTGGTCCCCGATGATATCGTCATAGAAATGATGCTGGATACAATAAAAAATGTGGAATCTGAAAAGGATTTTATTCTGGATGGTTTTCCAAGGACTGTATATCAGGCAAAAAAGCTGGATAGTGAATTAAATAAGCTTAAGCTGCCGATAGACATAGTTATATATTTTAAGACCAGCACGAAGATTGTTGTTTTAAGGCTTACAGGGAGGAGGCTTTGCTCTAAATGCGGGGCGAATTACCACGTAGTGAACATGCCTCCAAAAAAACAAGGCATATGCGATAAATGCGGCTCAAATCTTTATCAGAGAAAAGACGACAGCGAAGAGACCATAAAGAAGAGGCTGGAGGTTTATGACAGCCAAACAAAAGAACTCATAGATTATTATAAAGCCAAGGGGATACTTAAAGAGGTTTCAGGCGACCTGGAAGCCCAGAAGGTTTACAGCGAATTATCCGAGATATTAATCCAGCCCTTTCTATTGCAAAAAGATATTTCAAAGCAGAAAAGGCCGGATTAAACACCTGCGAAATAGATGATAGACATAAAGTCAGAAAATGAGCTTAAGCTTATATCTGAAGCAGGAAAAATAGTTAAGCTGATTCTGGAGGAACTCAAAACTGCGGCAAAGCCTGGAGTAACGACTGCCGATCTAGAAAGAAAAGCCGTAGAAATAATAAAGAAATCCAATGCCAGATCTGCATTTCACGGGTATAGAGGGTTTCCGGGAGTGATTTGCACTTCTTTAAATGAGCAGGTAGTACACGGTATTCCCGGAAATACGGCGCTTTTCCCCGGGGATATTTTAAGCATAGACGTAGGTATTGAAAAGAACGGGTATTACGCGGATAGCGCACTTACAGTACCTGTGGGGGATAAGGTAAGTGAGAAGGCCCGCTCTCTTATAGAAATTACAGAAAAGGCGCTGTTCCTTGGAATAAAAAAAGCAGTAGAGGGAAACAGGCTCTTTGATATTTCAAATGCAATTCAGACCATTGCAGAGTCGCATGGCTACGGGGTTGTCAGAGGATTTGTCGGCCATGGTATAGGCAAAAATCTGCATGAGGATCCAGAGGTGCCTAATTTCGGAAAACAGGGCACTGGCCTCAGATTGAAAAGCGGAATGGTGCTGGCGATAGAGCCTATGATAAATGAAGGCGGATACGAAGTAGAGATATTAAGCGACGGCTGGACAGCGGTTACGAAGGATAGAAAATTATCAGCGCATTTTGAACATACTGTGGCAATTACAGATGGAGAAGCAAGGATACTGACATAATAAAGAGGGAAGCTTTAAGCTTAAGCAATAAGCTAAAAAATATAAGCTTATAGTTTATAGCTTAAAACTTATAACTGAAAATATGGCTAAAGAAGAGGCTATTGAGGTTGAAGGTACTGTAGTAGAATCATTGCCAAATGCAATGTTCAGGGTTGAGCTGGATAATGGCCATAAAGTGCTTGCACATGTTTCAGGAAAAATGAGGATGAATTTTATAAAGATTCTGCCGGGAGATAAAGTAAAAATGGAACTTTCGCCTTATGACCTGACCAGAGGAAGAATTACGTATAGAGCAAAATAAACGTGTAACAGGCGGTCGCGACCGCCTGTTACAAATAAGAGGTTTATCTGATGAAAGTAAAGGCTTCGGTAAAAGTCATTTGCGATAAATGCAAAATAATAAAACGTAAAGGCGTTGTGAGGATAATTTGTTCAAACCCAAAGCATAAGCAGAGGCAGGGATAAAGAAAGTTACCAGTAACTCGTAACTAGTAACCAGGGATTAGGAATAAAAAAAGCAGTATGGAATTAGTTTTTAAATTCCCGGTTACGAGTTATTGGTCACCAGTTACTAAAAGGAGTAGAGATGGCAAGGATTGCAGGCATAGATTTACCCAAGGAAAAAAGGATAGAAATAGCTTTAACTTATATTTACGGCATAGGAAAACCTCTTTCAATCAAGATATTAAAACAGGCAGGCGTAAATCCTGATACCAGGGCAAAGGATATGAAAGAAGACGAGATTTCCAGGGTAGCAGCTATTATTCAAAAGGAATACAAGGTTGAAGGTGACTTAAGAAGAGATATCTCTCAGAATATAAAAAGGCTTATAGATGTCGGTTCATACAGGGGCTACAGGCACAGAAGGTCTTTGCCTGTAAGAGGACAGAGAACTAAGACAAATGCGAGAACAAGAAAAGGCCCGCGAAAGACAGTGGGCGTAACGAGAAAAGCCACTAAAACCACTACAGCAGCACCAGAAAAATAAATAAAACAGGTTGTGTCATTCGTCATTCGTGGTTCGTTTTACGAATCACGATTCACGAACGACGAGCGACGAATAAGAGGAGTTTTATGACGACAGAGAAACCCAAGGTAACAAAGAAAAAAGTTGTTAAAAATATTACCAGCGGAATAGTGCATGTCCTGGCAACTTTTAATAATACAATAGTCACTATAACTGACAGGCAGGGCAACGCGATAGTGTGGGCCAGCTGCGGGTCCGTAGGTTTTACGGGCTCTAAAAAATCAACGCCTTTTGCAGCGCAGGTCGCTGCCGGTGACGCTGCAAAAAAAGCTATTGAGCACGGCCTTAAAGATGTAGAAGTTTTTGTAAAAGGCCCCGGTTCAGGCAGAGAAGCGGCAATAAGGGCCATACAAGCAGCTGGGCTGCGTATAAGTGCCATAAAAGATGTAACGCCTATTCCGCATAATGGCTGCAGGCCACCGAAAAAACGCAGGGTGTAATTATCGTAGCTCGTCAACCGTCGTTCGTAGTTCGTCTTTACGAATCACGATTAGCAAGCGACGAACGACGAATACAGTAAGTTATAAGGAGAATACATGGCAAGATATACAGCATCATCGTGCAGGGTATGCAGAAGGGCGGGCATTAAACTTTTCTTAAAAGGCCAGCGGTGCTATGCTGACAAATGCGGTTTTGATAAGAGAGGTTATGCTCCCGGACAACATGGCAAGAGCCAGAGGATCAAGCTTTCAAACTATGGCACACAGCTAAGAGAAAAACAGAAAGTTAAAAAGACATACGGTATATTGGAGCGTCAGTTTAGAAAGTATTTTCAGTCAGCCAGCCGTTCAAAAGGCATTACAGGCTCAAAGCTTCTGGAGCTTTTGGAGAGAAGGCTGGATAACGTTGTATACAGGGCCTCTTTTGCTTCTTCAAGGCCCGGGGCGAGACAGATGGTAATGCATGGCCACGTGCTTGTGAACAATAAAAAAGTAGACATACCTTCTTTTTCCGTGAAAACAGGAGATATCGTAGTTATAAAACCGAAAGAAATAACTGTAAAAAGGGTCAAAGAATCCGTTGAGAAATTAAAAGACCGGGCTTATCCAAGCTGGATCGAGGTGGATAAAGAAAGCCTTAGGGTAAAGATTTCAAGGCTTCCTGAAAGAAGCGATATAGCAGCTGATATAAAAGAGCAGCTGATTGTAGAATTGTATTCTAAGTGAGGACATAAGTTACTGAGGCTGAAAGCCTCTGTAACTTATGTGTCCGAACTTATCCCGAGCCGCTATGATTCTGGATAATATGCGGCGAGGGATTGATATGTAAAATTTGACCCCTCGCGGCATAGCGTAAAAATAGGGCCGCTCGGGGTTAATTCGCACATTGTGACTTATGTTCACTCGCTTCGCTCGTTACATAAGTCAAGTGCTCATTAAGGGGGTAATAAATGGGAATAAGCTGGAAGACGTTTGAAATGCCTAAAAGATTAGAATGTGATGAAGCTAGTTACTCCAAGACATATGGAAAATTTATCGCAGAGCCGTTCGAAAGAGGTTTTGGATCTACGATAGGTAATTCCCTGAGACGCATCCTTATATCTTCTATTGAAGGAACCGCCGTCACCTCTGTAAAGATAGACGGCGTATTGCACGAATTTTCTACGATACCCGGCGTACTGGAAGATGTTCCGCAGATTATTCTGAATATAAAACAATTGTTTCTTAAATCAGAGTCCCGTACTCCGAAGATACTGCGCTTAAAGGCATCTAAAAAAGGTGAGGTTACTGCAAAGAACATAATAACTGACGAAACAATAGAGATTATAAATCCGGAGCTCCACATAGCAACTCTTACAAAAGATACAAGCTTTAACATGGAGCTTGAGATAGGCAGGGGCAGAGGATTCGTCCCTTCGGAAAGAAATAAAAAAGAAGGCCAGGTGATAGGCGTAATACCGGTGGATTCCATATTTGCCCCTGTACGGAAGGTGAGTTATCGCGTAGAAAATACCAGGGTAGGGCAAATCACGGATTACGACAAATTGATACTGGAGATATGGACAAACGGCAGTATGGAACCGAAAGACACTATCTTGTACGCGTCTCATATTTTAAATAAACATCTAGAGGTGTTTTTAAAATTCGGACAGATAGTCGTAGAAGATGAGATACAAGAAGAAAGCAACCAGGAAAATAAGGAATTGATGGAAAAGCTGAAGCTTCCGGTTTCGGAACTGGAGCTTTCCGTAAGAAGCGGTAATTGCCTCAGAGAAGCGCACATAAAAACCATAGGAGAGCTTGTCACGAAATCAGAACAGGAAATGCTTCAATATAGAAATTTCGGCAAGAAATCACTCCAGGAAATAGCCGAGATAATTAAAAGTATGGGTCTTTCTTTAGGTATGGAAATACCAAAGGAGAAAGGAAAATAAGGACATAAATGCGACATCACAAACAAAGTGTAAAGTTCGGAAGACAGAGGAGCCATTATAAAGCGACTCTTAAGAGCCTGGTTTCAGCTCTTATCATCAATAAGAGCATCTGCACAACAAAGACAAAAGCGAAAGCGGCTTCACGCCTGGCGGACAATCTTATAACTCTCGGAAAAGAAAAAACAGTAACTAACCAGCGCAGCGCATATGCTATTCTCGGCGATAGAAAACTGGTTGCCATACTCTTTAATGAAATTGCGCCGTTATTCAAGGGCAGGTCAGGCGGATATACGAGAGTTATGCTGACCAGAAACAGGCACGGAGACAATGCGCAGATGGCCATACTTGAATTTGTTGAAAAACCAAAGCCTCTTGAGCCTAAAAAGAAAGCGGATAAGAAAGAAAAAAAATCCGATCTTCCGGCAGCCGATGTCGGCGTCGAAAAAGAAGAGAGGATTATTTCGCCTGAGCCAAAGAAAGAAGAGCACAAAAAAGAGGAACATAAAAGAGAAACGCCGCAGCCCAAGAAGCATGAGAAGCCGATAGGAAGGCCGGGATTTTTTAAGAAATTTTTCGGACGCAAAGGCGATTAATTAATAGTTATAAACGGGGAGTGGTCGCAATTACCCCCTACCAGATATTTTTATACATAAAATATGAGGCTCTCATCTCGAGTAAAAAGCGTTTCTCCGTCATTAACTCTTGCAATCACAGCCAAAGCCAAGAAGATGAAGCAGGAAGGCCTGGACGTTGTAGGCTTTGGTTCAGGCGAACCTGATTTTGACACGCCGGACCACATAAAGTCAGCCGCAATAAAAGCTATCCAGCAGGGTTTTACAAAATACACCGCAGGATCAGGAACAGACGAGCTTAAAAAAGCGGTCTGTGACAAATTTCATAAAGATAACGGCCTTTCATACAGTCCTTCCCAGATAGTTGTGTCCTGCGGGGCGAAACACTCTCTTTACAATATAATTCAGGCAGTATGCGAGAAAGGCGACGAGGTAATCATACCTTCTCCTTACTGGCTGAGCTATCCTGAGATGGTGAATCTCGCAGAAGCAAAGCCTGTTTTTATTGAAACTGACGATTCTTCCGGGTTCAGGATATCCGCATCTAGCCTGAAAAAAGCAATTACAAAAAAGACAAAGGCTCTTATAATAAACAGCCCGTCAAACCCCACAGGAGCTATTTACGCAAAAGAAGAATTAAAAGAAATAGGCAAGATAGCGGCTGAAAAAGGAATCCTTATTATTAGCGACGAGATTTACGAAAAGATTATTTTCGACGGCAATTTGCATGTTTCTATAGCAGGTTTAGGCGGAGATATTTTTAAAAATACTATTGTAGTTAACGGCGTTTCAAAAAGCTTTGCAATGACCGGGTGGAGGATAGGGTATCTCGCCTCTCCTGATAACGATCTTGTGACAGCCATTAAAAATATGCAAAGTCATTCTACTTCCAATCCTGCGTCTATAAGCCAGATGGCTGCGCTGGAGGGGCTTAAAAACAGCGGGACTATCGTAGATGAGATGAGAAATGAATTTGAGAAGAGAAGAAATTACATGGTGGAAAGAATAAATAAAATAAAAGGGCTTTCCTGCCTGAAGCCTGAAGGAGCTTTTTATATATTCTTCAGTATACGCAAAACCGGGTTGTCCAGCATGGAAGTCAGCGACAGGCTGCTTAATGAAGCAATGGTGGCTGTTGTGCCAGGCAAAGTATTTGGTTCTGACAGACATATAAGGCTTAGCTTTGCTACCAGTATGGAGAATATTAAGAAAGGCATCGACAGGATAGAAGAGTGGTTTGATAAAAATTGCTGAACCAACGTTTAAAAAACCGCGTAGGTTGCCTGGGCGACTTACGCGGTTGAGATGGTTAGAGGCTGAAATGGTTAAGATTGTGGGAAAAACATTAGTAGAAAAAATATTCAGCTCTCATAGCCACAAGGATGCAAGATCAGGAGATGTGGTAGTCGCAGACATAGATTTCTGTTTTGGACAAGACGGAACCAGCATGCTTGTTATAGATGCATTCAGAAACCTGGGCGCAAAAAGAGTTTTTAATAAAGATAAATTCCGCATGGTTATAGACCATAGCTCCCCCAGCCCGAGCATCGGTGTTTCAGAGGTGCATAAAAAGATGCGTAATTTTGCGAAAGAACACACCCTGAAGATATTCGATATCGGCTGCGGCGTATGCCATCAGGTTATACCTGAGTCAGGGCTTGTAGTTCCGGGGAGCATTGTAGTAGGGGCTGATTCACATACATGCACTTATGGAGCACTTGGCGTTTTCTCAACAGGTATGGGGTCTACCGATGTTGCAGTAGCTCTTGCTACCGGAAAAAATTGGTTTAAGGTGCCGGAAACTATAAAAATAATTCTCAAAGGTAAAACCGGAAAAGGTGTTTATTCCAAGGATGTTATACTTTACATCATAGGAAAGCTTGGCGCTGATTACGCTACGTATAAAGCAGTAGAGTTCTCAGGGGAGTATATAAAAAATTTAAGCATGGACGGCCGTTTTACCATAACTAATATGGCGATTGAAATGGGGGCTAAGGCAGGGCTTATGGAACCTGACGGGAAAACGTATAAATGGCTTAGAGAACATAGAGCAGGGAACAGAGGTCATAGAGTAAAGAGTGATAAAGACGCTATTTATGCGGAGGTGCTGGAATTTGATGTGAGTAAAATCACACCGCAGGTAGCAAGGCCGCATGCTGTAGATAATGTTGTGCCTGTAAATAAGCTTAAAAACACAAAGATTGGCCAGGCGTTTTTAGGTACTTGTACAAACGGAAGACTGGAAGATTTAATGATAGCTTATTCTATTTTGAAAAATAAAAAAATAAACGGAAATGTAAAAATGATCATAGCGCCTGCTTCAAAGGATATTTTTCAGCAAGCAATGTCAAAAGGCATTATTTCGGAATTTGTAAAAGCAGGCGCCTGCGTGGTTGCGCCTGGATGCGGTCCTTGCGTAGGGACTCACAACGGCGTTCTGTCCTCCGGGGAGGCTTGCATCTCAACCGCTAACAGAAACTTTAAAGGAAGAATGGGCAATCCAGACGCATTTATTTATCTCGGTTCTCCCGCTACTGTAGCCTCTTCTGCCCTGGAAGGCAAAATTACCGATCCAAGGAAATACATTAAATAAGACCAGGTCTTGAGCGCAGTTTACTGTGCTCAAGACCTGGTCTTGGAAAGCTTATATGGACATAAAAGACCTTCTAAAAACCGCTGTTGAAAAAAACGCATCAGATCTTCACATTACTGCGGAGTCAGCGCCCATTGTAAGAATAGACGGCAAGCTAATACCTTTAAATTTTCCGAAGATGGACAAAGAATATTGTAAACGCCTTGTGTACAGCATACTGGATGATAAACAAAAGGCAGTTTTTGAGAGGGACTTAGAACTGGATCTTTCTCTGGATATTCCGGGATTGAACAGGTTCAGGGTGAATGTGCATATGCAGAGAGGCAGTGTTGAGGCGGCATTCAGGCTGGTGTCGTTAAAAATAAGAACTGTCGCAGAGCTGGGATTGCCCCCTGTTGCAGCAGAGCTTTGCCGTAGAAATCAAGGCCTGGTCCTTATTACAGGCCCCACAGGTGTTGGTAAAACTACAACGCTCGCTTCGATGGTAGATCTTATAAATACAGAGCGCCAGGCAATAATTATAGTAGTAGAAGACCCTATAGAATATGTGCATATCAATAAGCGCAGCATAATAAAACAGAGAGAAATTTATGCTGACACCAGGTCTTTCTCAAACGCGTTGATTCACGCATTAAGGCAGGATCCTAATGTGATAGTAGTCGGAGAAATGAGGGATATTGAGACGATAGCTACTGCTCTTACAGCTGCGGAGACAGGACATCTTGTGCTGGCAACATTGCATACCTCAGATGCGTCTCAAACTATAGACAGGATTATTGATGTTTTTCCGCCTTATCAGCAGGAGCAGATAAAGATTCAGCTTTCAACCACTTTGCAGGGAATTATTTCACAGCAGTTATTGCCTAGAAACGACAGGCCAGGCAGGATTATTGCAACAGAAGTAATGATAGCTACAAATGCGATAAGAAACCTTATCCGTGAACACGAAACAGCGCAGCTTCTTACTCATATCCAGACAGGCGGCCAGTATGGCATGCATACAATGGATAAATCTCTTAAAACGCTTTACCAGAAGGGGCTTATCGCAGAGGATGTTTTTAAGACGTACATAAAAAACCCGGATGAGGTAAGGAACTTATAAATCCGAATAATATAGAAGTTTGATGAGGCTTATATGAAAGGTGCAGCTTACAAATTTGGAAATGATATAAACACAGATTTGATTATTTCCGGCAGGTATAAGTTTTCCATAACAGACCCAAATCAGCTTGCCAAACATGTATTTGAAGACATAGACCCTGAATTTCATAAGAAAGCAGGCAGGGATAAATTTTTCGTAGCAGCCGGGACTAATTTTGGATGCGGTTCCTCAAGAGAGCAGGCGCCTATAGCTCTTAAGTATGCAGGTTGCCAGGCAGTGCTTGCCAAAAGCTTTGCAAGGATATTTTACAGAAACGCGTTCAATCTGGGCTTGCCTTTAATAGAGTGCGATACCGGCAAGATTAAAAAAGAGGACGTGGTAGAATTAGATATTGAAAAGGGCATTGTTATCGGCCCGGAGAAACAATACACTCTGCATATAAAGCCATTCACGAAATTCCAGAAAAACCTTATATCCTCCGGCGGCATAGTAAATTACTACAAGAAATACGGGGAGTTGCGAATTGAGCCATAAAGTTACTATTATTCCAGGCGACGGTATCGGCAGGGAAGTCAGCCTTGCCGCTCAGAGATGCATTGACGCTACGGGCGTAAAAATAACGTGGGAAGAGCAGATAGCGGGCGAAGAAGCTGTTGCTAAATACGGTTCGGTTTTACCTGTCCATGTCCTGGATTCTGTAAGGAAAAATAAGGTTGCCATAAAAGGGCCTATAATAACTCCTGTGGGCAAGGGTTTCAGGTCTGTGAATGTCCAGCTCAGAAAAGCCCTTGATTTATACGCATGCCTGAGGCCGTGCAAATTTATAAAAGGCGTAAAAACAAGATATACAAATATAGATCTTGTGGTAGTGAGGGAGAATACGGAAGATTTATACGCCGGCATAGAGTTCAGCCAGGGCCTTAAAAGAACAAAAGATATGATAGAATATCTTGAAGAGCAGAGTGGCATTTCAATAAAAAATGATTCCAGCATAGGCATAAAACCTATTTCAATAAGCGCGTGCAGAAGGATAGTCAAGTTTGCTTTTGATTATGCTGTAAAAAATAACAGGAGGAAAGTCACAGCTGTCCATAAGGCAAATATCATGAAAGAAACAGACGGCCTTTTTTTAAGATGCGCAAGAGAAGTTGCCGAGCAATATAAAGGCAAGATAGAATTCGAAGACAGGATAGTTGATAATATGTGCATGCAGCTTGTCCAGAAACCGGAACTTTACGATGTGCTTGTATTGCCGAATTTGTATGGGGACATCTTGTCTGACCTTTGCGCAGGCCTTATCGGCGGGTTAGGTATCGCCCCCGGCGCTAATATAGGCGACAATATGGCATTATTCGAAGCAGTGCATGGCAGCGCCCCTAAGTACGCAGGCATGAATAAAGTTAACCCCACTGCAATGATACTTTCCGGAGTATTGATGCTGCGTTATTTAAAAGAAGAAGAAGCAGCTATTAGACTTGAAAAAGCCACGGAAGAAATAATAGCGGAAGGCAAATACGTTACTTACGATCTGAAAAAAGACCGCAATGACCCAAGCGCTGTCGGCACAAGCCAAATGGCAGATGCGATCATCGCAAAATTAAAACATGTCTAACCATGGTCAACCTGTCAGGTTACCCAGATGGGTAACCTGACAGGTTGACCAATAAAATATGAAAATAGCGATTATAGGAGCAGGAAATGTAGGGGCAATGGTGGCATCCAGGGCTATAGATGCAGGCCTGGCGGATGTAATATTAGTTGACGTAGTGCCTGGCATGGCAAAAGGCAAAGCTCTGGATATCGCTGACGCAAGGCCTGTAGTAAATTCCAAATCCAGAATAACCGGCACAGAAGATTTTAAAGATATAAAAGATTCTGATATAGTTGTAATTACAGCGGGTCTTGCAAGAAAACCAGGCATGTCCCGCGAAGACCTCCTTAAAAAGAATGCCGGGATAATAAAAGAAGTAGCTGTCCAGGTTAAAAAATATTGCCTATCGCCCATAGTAATAATAGTTACAAATCCTCTGGATGTAATGAGTTATCTTGTGATGAAAGCCACAGGATTCAGCCCAAGTAAGGTTATCGGTATGGCAGGCGTATTGGATACAGCCAGATTTATAAATGCTCTATGGGAAAGAAACCAGGATGTTGATCGCGACAAGGTCCTGATGATGGGAAGCCACGGGGATACGATGGTTCCTGTAAACAGGTCAGAAAATATTTCTCCGGAAGTATTTTCTGAAACATCCCAGCTTGCCAGAAACCGCGGAGCAGAGATAGTGAAGCACCTTGGAACAGGAAGCGCGTATTTTGCACCGTCAGCGTCTGTATTTTTTATGTTAAAAGCTATAATAAAAAATGAAAATAAAACCCTTTGCGCCAGCGCATATCTTAATGGACAATACGGTGAAAAAGACATTTATATAGGCGTTCCCGTAATCCTGAATTCCTCAGGCATAAAAGAAATCATAGAAATAGCCCTGACCCCTGAAGAAAAAACCCGGTTCCAGGAATCCGCCCATCAAATCCGCGAAACCATCACCCAAGCCTTTCAATAATCTTTACATTCTGACAATGTTACTTTTGTCAAGTTTATGCATTTTTTGAAGGCGCGTATTTATAATATATTTATTGAATAGGCATGTGAATTAAGATATAATTATTTTCAACACTATGAATAAATATGATTTAGCTATAATAGGGTCTGGGCCATGCGGGTATGTAGCTGGAATTAGGGCGGCCCAGCTTGGCCTTAAAACATGTATTTTCGAGAAAGACAAGATAGGAGGAGTATGCCTTAACTGGGGATGCATACCTACAAAGGCGCTTTCTGCTTCCGCCAACGTGCTTTATAACATAGAACGCTCAGCTGAATTTGGGATAAATGTAAAAGGCCTTGAAATAGATTTTTTAAAGGTCTATGAGAGAAAAGAAACTATAGTAAAAAAGCTTTCCATGGGAGTGGAAATGCTTTTAAAGGCAAGAAAGCTTGAGATAATAAAAGAAAAAGCAGAAATAAAAAGCCCCACGCTTATAAAGACAGCCTCCCTTGAGATAGAAGCCAAAAATATTTTGATAGCAGCTGGTTCAATCCCTTTTGAGCTTCCAGCTTTACCTTTTGACCATAATAATATTTTATCCAGTTCGGATATCTTAGAATTAAAATCTATCCCGAAGAGCCTGACTATAGTAGGCGGCGGTGTGATAGGCTGTGAGTTTGCGTCCATATTCAAGTCTTTCGGCTCGGAAATAACAATAATTGAGGCAATGCCTCAGCTTTTACCTAATGAAGATGAAGAAATAGCCAGAAAATTGGAGCAGACATTCAAGAGAAGAGGTATAAAAATATTAACTAATACAAAGATTGATAAAGCAAACGATAACGAAAAAACGTTTATTTGCATAGGCCGTTCACCTAATTCAAAAGGCCTTGGTATAGAAACGCTTGGAATGGAACTGGACAGAGGCTGGATAAAGGTAGATAAGCTATTCAGGACAAGCTTGAATAATATTTATGCCGCAGGCGACATAAAAGGCGGAATGCTATTGGCTCACTTAGCTTCAAAAGAAGGTATTTCCGCCGTAGAACTCATGTGCGGAAACAGTTATCCCATAGATTATAACGCTATCCCAAGCTGTATCTTTACTCACCCTGAGATTGCGAGCGTTGGATTAAATGAAAAGACTGCAAAGAATAAAGGCATGGATGTAAAAGCCAGAAAGTTCTTGTTTGGCGCTATTGGAAAATCCCATGTCCTGGGAGAAACAGACGGATTTATAAAGCTTGTAACAGATACTAAGACCGACAAGATCCTGGGGTGCCAGATAATAGGGCCGCATGCCACAGAGCTTATAGCAGAGATTTCCGTATGCGTCCAGTTTGGCGTAACATCCGAGAAGCTCGCAAGCGTAATCCACGCTCACCCAACACTGTCTGAAATAATTTGCGAAGTATCAGAGGCAGTGCATAACAAGGCAATCCATTCGTTATGAAAATCGGCATATTGGGCGGAACATTTGACCCTATACACAATGGACACTTACATCTTGCAAAGAAAGTCTGCCAGAAATTAAAGCTTTCCAAGATAATATTCATTCCAACCTATCTCCCGCCGCATAAAAAAGGCGTAAAAGTTACTCCTGCAAAACACCGCTACGCCATGCTTAAGATAGCCCTGAAAGGCAATAAAATTTTCAGGATATCAGACATTGAGATAAAGAGGAAAGGCAGGTCTTATTCAGTAGAAACGCTCAGGCACATGAGGAGAAAATACGGGCCTAAAGCTGACCTATTTTTCATAACAGGTTCTGATTCATTAAAAGAGCTGGATAAATGGAAAAATCTTAAAGAGATCCTGAGCCTGTGTAAATTCGTAGTTGCCAGAAGGCCCGGCTTCAGCATAAAAAAAGCCCCAAAAAACTTTGTCTTTCTTAAAATAAACGCCAAAAATATATCTGCCAGAGATATCCGCAAGAAAATAAGATCGGGTAAATCAGTGGGCAATTTAATGCCTTGCGCAGTAAGGAATTATATATATAAGTACAAGCTGTACGGGGCATTGGCAGCCTTTTTATTTTTAATGTTTAACAGCGCTGCTTATCCAAGCCAGAATGAATCCGCCAGCACTATTGCCAGGTCCCAGGAAATGATCGAAAAAGAAGAATCGCTCAGAGGAAATATAAATAAAAATGAAAAAATGTATCTAAAAAAAATTGTTATAGAAGGCGCTACTTTAATTGACAAAGAAAAAATAAAAGAAACATTGCAGCCCTTTAAAACCAGGTGGATTTCCAAGGATGATATCCAGTTAATAATAGATGCGATATCAGCAATTTATCAAGAAAAAGGATATGCTGAAAAAATAGAAGGGATAACCTATAAGGTTAATAAAAACACCCTGAATATTTCGGTAAAAGAAAAAAATAATTAAGCCGTTGACAGGATGTTTATTTTGTCTTAATATGTGTGCCTATCGGTTATTATTTTATGACAACCATGCATGCCAGATTAAAGAAGAGAGGTAAATTATGAGGATAAAAATTAACTTAACAGTATCGATTCTTTTTGTTTTTATCTTCATTATTTCAAATATCAGCTTAGCTGTACCGCCTCCTGAGCAGGAAACCGGCGGCCAGGAAAGAATGCGCCAGATGCAGGAGACCGAAAAGGCGTTAAGAGAAAAAATTGAGAAAAAAGAGGTTGCCCCCTCCATAGAAGAAAAACTGCCGGGAGTAGCTGCTCCTGAAGCGCCCGGACAAAAGATTTTCGTAAAAAAAATTAACGTAAAAGGATATACCTTGTTTTCCGAAGAGAAAATAAAAGACATTATTTCCCCTTTTGAAAATAGAGAACTTGACTTAAGGGAGATGCAAAAAGTCGCGGATCTTATTACGGACCTTTACAGGTCTAAAGGATATATTACATCCCGGGCTTATCTTCCGCCGCAGAAGATAGAAGAGGGCGTTGTGGAAATAAGCATCCTTGAATCGACTATGGGCGGCGTTGAAGTTAAAGGCAACCGCTTTTTCAAAGCAAGTATTTTTAAGAATAAGATTGCAATGAAAAAAGGCGGCCCGTTTAATTATAATATTCTTAAAAAAGGCCTGGTAGCCATAAATGAGCGTCCGGATAGAAAAGCCCGCGCAGTATTGATGCCGGCTAAAGAACAGGGCGGCACAGATACTATATTAGAGGTAAAAGATAATTTACCTGTGCACATTGGGCTGGGTTGGGATAATTATGGCTCGCGCTACATCGACCGCGATCGCTATAATGCCACGCTTACCCATAATAATATCACAGGCCACGATGATTCATTAACCTTCCAATATCAATTCGCAGATGAAGAGGCGCAGTATAAGCTGAATAGTTTGCGCTATTTATTACCTGTAAATGATGGTTTGGATATCGGTTTTACTGCCTTGCAGATAAAATCAAGCTTGACAAAAGAATACGAACCTCTGATGTCCCGCGGCAAAAGCAGCCTCTACAGTATATATGCAGCACAATCTTTAATTAAAACAGACAACACTATACTTAACTTAAATCTAGGTTTTGACTATAAGGATATATTTAATTTTCAATTGGGGCAAGAGACCAGCCGGGATAGAATGCGTATTATAAAAACATCCCTGGATCTGGATTTGAGAGACAGCTCAGGCCGCACCATTATCACAAATGAAATAAGCCATGGTATTCCAAATATAATGGGAGGGTTAAAAGAACAGGATCCGCGAGCATCGCGCAGCGGTTCAGGCGGAGCGTTTACCAGGGATAATATAAATTTATTAAGGCTTCAGAATATGCCGCTTAATTCTACGCTTTTATGGAAAAATCAGCTTCAATTTTCGCCGTATATTTTAACCTCCTCTGAACAATTTCAAATCGGCGGCATTGCTAATGTGCGGGGTTATCCACCGGCAGAATACGTAGGAGACTCTGGTTATTCAATGACATGGGAATGGACAGCGCCTCCTTACGGCATTCCTAAAGATATAAAAATCCCTTTTTCTAAAGGAGCTCTTTACGACTCATTCAGGCTCGCGGCTTTTTATGACTGGGCAACCGTGGATGTGAGAAGGCCTGCGATAGGCGAAAAGAAAAACAGGACCCTGAGATCTCCAGGCTGCGGCATACGTATTAACCTGCCGGAAAATTTTTCCGCCAGATTGGACCTTGCATGGTCTTGGGACAACGTAGCTTCCGATGGCCATCATTTACACAAATGGGCAGAGATTACTAAAAACTTTTAATAAGGATAAAAATATTGACAAATTCTTTAAAAAATGTATGATATTAACATAATTTAACATCCACTGGTTAATCAGCCCCTTATTGAAAATCAAAAAAAGCAAAATAGAATGGACTTAATAAAAAAATCCGACATTTCCCTGATAGTTTTATTATTATCTTTAAGCACCATAACTCCAGCATATTGCCTGCCTCAGGACGAACAAGTTGTTTCAGGCACTGCCACTTTTGACCGCTCCACTTCCGATACTCTAAATGTTAATACCCCATCAGATAAACTTATTGTTAATTATTCAAGTTTTGATATAGCCCGGCAGGAAACTGTTAATTTCAACCAGCCGTCATCATCAGCTGTTGCGTTAAACCGCGTAACTGAAGGCGTAAACCCCACGCAGATTCTCGGATCATTAAACGCAAACGGCCGTATTTTTATCATCAACCAAAACGGAGTTTTGTTTGGACAAGGCTCAAGGGTTGATGCAGCCGCACTGGTTGCTTCTACATTAGATATTAAAAATGAGGATTTTCTGGCGGGGAAATATAGTTTTTTTTAAAAACGGTGCAAACGCTTACATTATCAACAAGGGAAACATCACTGTAAGAAACGGCGGTTATATATGCCTGCTTTCCCAGGCAACAGATAATCAGGGATCTATCCAGGCATCTCTTGGTACAATAGTTCTGGCATCCGGAGAAAAAATGACTTTGGCCCTGGATGATATGAATGATATTTCTGTTACAATCGATGGAGGCGTAAAAGAAGCAGTATTCGGCCCTGATGGAAAAAAGATAGACAGCGCTGTAAAAAATAGCGGGACTGTTTCAGCAAAGGGCGGAAAAGTTATTTTGACAGCAAAGGTTTTAAACAATGTTTTTGATTATGCGGTTAATAATACGGGCGTCATTGAAGCAAAAAATATTATTGAGCATGATGGCGTTATAGAGCTCATAGCAGAAGGCGCACCTATTATTAATACAGGCAGGATTGAGGCAGGAGAGGTAAAGATAGAAGCAAAGGATTCTGGATTCATAAATAAGGGAGATGTAATAAGCAGAGGCATTATCGGGCTTAAGGCTATAAATATTGATTTGTTTGACACCGGAAGCGTAATATCGGATGTTAAGATAACTCTAGATGCTGATACCGTAAAAGTAACCTATTCTTCCGGCAAATCCCCTTTTGCCATGGATCCTGATTCCCTGGTTGATGTAACGAGAGGAGCTATTCTACAGGCGCCTGAAGTCAGGGTAACAGCAAAAAAGCTGGGTACGATAGATTCGCCTTTGAGCATTAACGCAAGGTATACCTTTATATATAGGGTTGATAGAGACATTAACATATCAGACAGCCTGGGTATAGGAACAAGCGTCCTATTACGCGGTCCTCCTGAAGGATTCGGAGCGATTATTTATAACCGCGATACAAATCTTACCTTAAACGCAAATAAAGTAATTTTTTCCGGAATAGATCCTATCTATTTATACGGAAATATAACTTTCTCTAATTTTACTTGCACAATTCCTGACAAAGAAATTTATTTTGAAGCAGAGAAGATTTATACATTTAACGGAAATACCTATATTTACGGCCAGCCTGGATACGATGGTTTGATTAAGCTCTTATCCAGCGAAGAGGGGACTGCTTGGAATTCCTATTTCTACGGGACCCAAAACATAAGTTATGTGGCTATCCGCGATGCCTATAATTTAGGCCAAACTATAAAAATTCTTCCTTCAACTAACTGGGGTAATTGCCGGAATTGGGATACAGACCCGGTTTGGGACAATACCAGTGGTGACGGTAAATGGTCTACTGCTATTAACTGGGATACTGATACAGTTCCTGCTGCTTCCGATACAGTTACCTTTGACGCTACCTCTGTTGCAGATTCGACCGTAGACGCAGGTTTTACCGGAACTATTGCTATACTCGATATTACCTCTGGTTACACAGGCACTATCACTTTAGCGCGTTCGCTTACCGTCACCAATACTTTAACCATTAACGGTGGAACGCTTGATGTCGCTGGTTTTTCAGTTAACGTGGACGGCTTAAACGGCTCTGGCACAGTGAATAACTCTACTGGAACAGGGACGCTAACTGTTGGAGACAATAACGCCACCAGTACATTTGCAGGCATCATCAAAAATACAGGCGGTACACTGGCCCTGACTAAGGAAGGTACAGGTAGTCTAACCTTGACTGGTGTTAATACCTATAGCGGTGCCACAACTATAAATGGCGGTATGGTGACTTTAAGTGAAAATGGTACTGCCGTTAATTCCGCCTTCACTGTAAATTACGGCGGAACATTAACTTTAGATAATAGTGGTATAACCAATTCAGACCGTCTGGGGGATTTTGCGCTCACCTTAAATGGCGGCAATTTTAAATTTATTGGTAACGCCGCTGCAGCAGCCTCTGAAACCTGGATAACAGGTGCTCTTACTCTTAATGCGGGAGCCAACATGATTACCGTGGATCCTAACTATAGCACCTCGTCAACTACGGTTACATTTGCCAGTATTTCTCGAACCGCAGGAGCAACAGTCCTTTTCCGCGGCACTAACCTGGGCGCTAACCCGGGCGCAGGTAACGCAAATATTAAGTTCACCAACGCAATGGGATTAAACTTGACAGGTGGGAATGGAGCGGCAGGAGGCAAAAATATTAACATCGTACCTTACGCCATTGGCGATACTGCAACTGGAGGTTCAGGCATTGGGTTTGTGACCCATAATGTAGATAGTAACGGCAACATAAACGGGATTAGACCACTGGACTTAACAAATGAATATACTGCCAATATCTATACAGCTGGTAACAATATTAGAATAACAAGCAGTACAGATGTGAATGTAGCTACTACCGTAGCAATTAATTCACTTTTGTTGGACAGCGGTGTCGGAGGCGGAAACGTTAATTTCAATACCAACACTCGCACATTGACTATTACTACTGGTTCTGTAGCTCGAACATCAGGTGGTTCAATAACTAGTACTACCGCTACTAGTCGTGTGCTTGCCTTTGGTACAGTAGAGGCAATTATTCACGCAGTTGGTGCATTTACCATAGAATCTAACGTGACAGGGTCAGGAGGGTTCACAAAGAGTGGATCGGCTGCGCTCACACTTGAAACTCAAACTAACTACACAGGAACAACCACGATAAACCAGGGAAATCTTATAGCGAATAAGGATAGCGTAATTCTAAGTGGAAGTTCTGTAACGATTGATCCGGCTGGAACTCTAACCCTCAATAGCGGCATTACTAATACGATTTCATCTCTTACTCTTTATAGCGGTAGCACTAGCGGTGCGAGCGTAGTGACTATTGGCACAGGCAGCAAGTTGACGCTTGATGGTGATTTGAACTTGAGCGTAAACGGTTCAGGAACCACAGGCGCAACGATTAGCGGCAAATTAGCTTTGGGCGCAAACATAACATTTACAATCAATGACGGAGCAACATCAGATGATTTGACTATTTCGGCTGTGATAAGTGGTGGCTTTAACTTGACCAAGTCCGGTACTGGTACACTAACTTTGTCCGGCCTTAACACCTTTGGCAGTTCCGGTAAAAACATAACATTAACTGCAGGTATTCTAAATATCAACAACGCTAGAGCCCTTGGTAATACGTCTAACACTTTTATTATTTCTGGAGGCAGTATAGACAATACTTCTGGGAGTGCGATTGCAACCAGTAATTATGCCCAGACTTGGAGTAGTGACTTTACCTTTATTGGTACTAATAACTTGGACCTTGGCACTGACCAAGTATCTATGAGTTCTAGCCGTACCGTAACTGTGAATGGCAGTATTCTAACAATAGGCGGTGTTATTTCAGGTGTTGGATGCAATCTTACCAAAGCAGGAGCTGGCACCTTAGTTTTGGGTGGTATTAATACCTACACCGGCATTACTACTATTACCGGCGGTACGTTGAGTATTTCTAAGGATCGTAACATCGGTGCTATTCCAGGAAGTACAACTGCTACTGCGATTACCTTTAATGGCAGCGGCGCAACACTACAGATAACAGGTAGTTTTACGCTTGATTCCAAACGCGGCATAACTTTAACCACGAATGGCGCTATAGATGTAACTTCAAGTGAAACGTTGACCTATGGCGGTATCATAGCTAGCGACGCTGCGTTGACCAAGAGCGGCGATGGGGCACTTACTCTAAGTGGCATAAACACTTACGCAGGTGGCACAACGATAAGTGCAGGCACATTAAGTTTTGCCAACGCTTCGCTCAGCACAAGCGGTAATATTACTTTCACAGGTGGCACGCTGCAGTATGCTAGTGGCAATACGCAAGATATCTCTGGTCGCATAAAGAATAGCACTAGTGCGATTACTATAGGCACTAATGGAAATACTTTCACTTTTGCCAGTGTACTTGATACTACTAATACCGGTGGCCTGACCAAGGCTGGCACAGGCACCCTCACTCTATCCTACGGCAACACTTTCTCAGGCACAACGACGATTAATGCAGGTACATTAAGCATCTCGGCTGACTCTGGACTCGGTGCTGTTCCTGGAAGCGTAAGTGCTACTGCGATTACCTTCGGCGGTGGTACATTACAGGCAACAGGTACTTTTACGCTTAGCTCTAACCGCGGCATAACCTTGAATGCAGGCGGCGGTACCATAGATGTAGCATCAGGCACAACATTGACCTATGGCGGAATAATAACCGGTAGTGGTGCGTTTACCAAAAGCGGTGACGGCGCTCTCGTACTATCGGTCACCAACACCTATACCGGTACAACCACCATCAGCAATGGTGTCTTAAAAATTCAAAACAATTCTGCCTTAGGAACCACAGATGGAGCAACTACTGTTGCCAGTGGTGCAGTATTAGAAATTGACGGTAGTGGTTTATCTATTGCTGAGCCACTGAATACCTTAAAAGGTACGGGTATTTCTGGCGGCGGTGCATTACGCAACCTGGCTAATAATAACGCTTGGACAGGTGATAT
>Ga0172375_10003590_pt1 | contig 23461 bp, 16 predicted proteins | sample LakKiv1m_FD_114537 | JGI IMG/M metagenome (GOLD analysis project Ga0172375, IMG submission 114537) | Freshwater microbial communities from Kabuno Bay, South-Kivu, Congo - kab_092012_11.1m | ecosystem: Environmental > Aquatic > Freshwater > Lake | place: Democratic Republic of the Congo... | reverse complement strand
GTCGCGTCTCGCCCGCACGCGGGCGGGTGGCAGCCGCGACCTACCGGGGCCCCACCGCAAGGCTGCCGACGGTTTCTTGAAACAGCCCTGCCGTTCTCGTCCCGGGCGTTGACTCTCAGCGCCTCGGGCGGCATATTCAACTCGTGTCGACACGCCAGCACGCGGTGCGTGCGTTGCCGCGGGGGCCCTCAGGGAGGACGGAGCATGGGCAGCGACGTGACTACCCAGCGACTCCAGTTCCTGGGCCCCTGTCTGCTGTTCGCGCTGGCCGCTTCTGCCGCCGTACCCGCGGAACTGCCCGAGGCGGAGAAGGCCCTGGCTGACACGGTAGACCCCTGGGGCCTTCCCTTCAGCGACCAGTGGGTGCGCTTCCGGTCCCACTTCGCCGCCCGTCCTGACGCACCGTTTGCCGTGGGCATCACCCACGAACTGGTCAAGGTGCAGCCGGTCAAGTACTGGTTCCGCGGGGAGGTCTGGCCTGCGGGCGGGGCCGAGAGAGCCGCTGGCGAGCGCTGGGCTGCGGCCGGCGAGAGCCAGTCGTTCCAGGTGGCGGTTCTACCGCGCCTTGGCGCCCCCGAGGGCACCTACCGACTGCAGGTCGAGGCCCCCGGGGCTGTGGCCACCGTCTACCGGGAGGTGTTCGTCAAGACCGCCGCTGGGGCCGCCTACCCGCGTCCGGCCGGTGACCGCTGGCCCGACCCGCTCGTGCCGGACAATGCCGTGACCGTAGGCGGCACGGACGCGGGAGTGTTCTGGGTCGATGTCGCCCTCCCCGCAGCCGCCCCGGCGGGTGTGGTGACCTGCCGGGTGACCGTCGAGTCTGGCGGCGTGACCGCGCGGGTCCTGGTCCCCATCCGGGTGGTCCCCGGGCTGGACCTCGATCCCAAGGGCTTCTGTTTCTTCTCCTGGTTCCGTCGCGGCAAGCTCACCCCGGACCAGTACCGGGACCAGTGCGCCCTCGTGCTGCAGCACCATATGGTCCCCGCCGACGCCCTGCGGGGCCAGTGGGACCCGGCAGCGCCACAGGCCTTCGACGACCTGCGCACCTTCCTCGCGGACCGCGGGCAGCGGCTCTTCCAGGTCGACGGCCCGGACGCCAAGGACTTCGACTCGCTCTACCAGCACCTGCGCGACAAGGGCTGGCTCGATTCCTCCGTCATCTACAGCAACTGCGACGAACCGGACGACGAGACGTTCCGCACGCAGAATGTCCCCTTCATGCAGACCGTGCGGCGGAAGTACCCCGGGCTCAAGGTGTTCCTCGCCAGTGACTGGCATGAGGACATGGCTGCCGGCTGCGACGCCTGGATGACCGATCTCTCGGCCAGCGGCTACGACCCGGAGCGGCACCGCGGCCTGAAGGCCCCCGAGCTCTGGCACTACTACTGCCACCTGCCGGTCCGCTGGCAGATGCGGGCGCCCCTGGTCGATGCGCCCAACTTCCAGATTGACAACCCGGCCATCCAGCAGCGCCTGGCCTTCTGGATGTCAGGGTGGTATGGCGCCAAGGCCGTCTTCATCTGGGCCGGCAATGCCTACACCTTCGGGACCGACTTCTGGCAGACGCTGGCCCTCGACAGCAAGCCGTCGCCCTATCCCTACGCCGGGATCCACAATGGAAACGGCTGGGTGGTCTACCCCAGCCCCGATGGCACGGGGACCCTCCCATCGCTGCGTCTGAAGCTGATCCGGGATGGCCTCGAGGACCTGGCCCTGATGGCCGCCGCCCGCCGCCAGATGGCCGCCGGCCGCATCCCGGGCGAACGAGCTGCCAGACTGGCGGCGCTCCTGAACCCGGTGCCGCAGGTCTTCGTGCACCCCCACTACTTCGACCGGCTCCCTGAGACCCTCCTCGCCCGCCGCGAGGCGATCCTGCGGTTGTGCAATCCAGAAGGGTGATCTCCAGCCTGCACAGACGGCACCCGTCCGCCGGAAAACCAGTACGTCCGTAGGACCTGCGCCGCGATCTGCCGGGGGCCCCCGGCCGGCGCAGACTGAGGAAAAGGAGGAAAGCAGGATGAGCGGTGAGTTCCCATCGATCGCGGTCGCGGGAGGCCCAGTGGACGCGCGTCGCTACGTCGAGGCTGGGACGGGACGGGCGGTGTTCTTCGCCTTCGGGCTCGCAATCCTCGGCACCCTCCTCGGTATCCTGGTCAGCTATGGCATCCTCCTGATCGTCTTTCTCTGCTACCCGCTGTTCGCCTGGTACCTGCGCCGGAAGGCCACGGCCCTGATCCACGGCTCGGGCGTCCATGTCGGCGAGGCGCAGTTCCCCGAGATCCACCAGTGCGTCAACACCTTCAAGGCCCGGCTCGGCCTGCAGAAAGACGTGCTCGTTGGGGTCGGACCACAATAACTCATTGCGCCAGAGCAGCTTGTCTAAGAATTGGCCTCTCAAGAAGGCCTTAGAATGCCCTTTTCGCCATGGCGTGTCAGAGGAGTGGCCGTGGGTAGCAGACGGGGGTGTTCGCCGAGCTCCTTGACGCGGGCGTCGCCGACGATGGCGAAGAAGGTGGGGCTGCCGACCAGCTTGCGGTCGGTGCTGCGGGGGTGCAGGGTGTCGCGCAGGTGCTGGAAGATCTCGTTGATCCTGGCCAGTCGCGTCGCGCCACGGGCGAGGTTGCCCGAGTCGGTGGCCTGGCGCGGCAGGGCGCGGAACTGCATCAGGTGCCGGTGGAGAGGCTCGTCGGGGCAGATGCGTACGGGGGCCAGGATGGCCTCGGTCTGGGCCAGGACGCTGGCGCAGCGCCTGGCGTAGTGCAGGTTGGGCAGGTCGAAGGGGAAGCCCTCGGCGGACAGTTCCGTGCGGTATTCCCCAATGCGGTCCACCAGGGCCGCCAGCCAGGAGTGGCGGGCATCGCCGGCACGCAGAGCCGCCGCGGCCTCCCAGCGCAGCATCGCGGCGATGTCGGCGGAGTGCTCGCTGCGGACCTTGCGGGCCAGCCGCACGTTGCCGGTGAAGCCCGCGCGCAGTACGAAGTGGCACCACTGGCCCCCCTCGCGCGTGCGGTCCAGGCGCAGGCCAAAGGCCTGCTGGCGGTAGCGTTCGCCGAGGCGCGCGGCCGCCGTCTCGTGCACCTGCTCCAGACAGGCCAGCCCCAGGCGCGGAAGGTTCGAGACGCTGCCCGCCGAGATGGGTATGCCCCGGGCGGCCAGCTCCACGCGGACCTCCTCGCGCTGGCGCAGTCCGCCATGGCGCAGGCGCATGACCTGCGCGATGGTGTCGTAGCAGAAGGTCATCCTGGGGGATGCCACCCCCGCCAGCTCGCGCGGACGCCGGCAGCCCGCCGCCGTGCGGCCGCTGCGGTAGGTCACGGCCATCACTCCGGCGGCGGCCGAACGCAGATGCCGGCGCTGGTAGCGCAGCCGCCGGCAACCCCGCCGCGGCTCCGCCTCCAGGTCCAGGACCAGTTCCTGCCCCACGGCCGTCGGTGCGGCACCCGCCGCAGCGCCCGTGCCGCCCACCATGCCCAGCACCCGCAGCAGGGTCAGGGGTTCTCTCCCCCGGCGCCGAAGCGCCGCAGCAGTTCGGCCACCTGCGCCGTGCAGGTCCTCTCCCCCCGCCGCATCAGCCGCGCCACCGTCGACCGGTCCACCCCCAGCGCCGCCGAGTACGGCCACGCGGAAGTCCCTTCAGCAGGCCCATAGGCGAAGCCAGATACTACTTGTGAAGAGTCACTTGTGGCTCACCCAACTCTGACGCCATAGCCTTTTCACCTTGGCTCTCACCTGGGGTAACATCCATCTCATCCGTCTCGCAGAGGCAAGGGGCCACCTTCGCGCCGACAGGTCTCCGGGTGACCACAAGGTGATGGGTGTGGATCTTGTGCTTCTTCCCGTCGATCCCGCGCGCCCTCGATGGCGGCCTGTCAACGCGGTACATGGGTGTGCCGGCCTTCGGATCGCACGGCTTACACTGCTTCCTGCACTTGCAGATGTCGCCGGGCTTGTCGCCCATCGGGAACCTGTCGTCATCGTAGACGGTCAGGCCCAAGGGATCCGACCGGCTGACCGGGTCGTTGGGGCAGGACCCGAGGAGGCTGGCGCCACCATCCTCCCCCATTGGATCCCTTGACGTCCACCTCCCGGCTCCCGGGCTGTAGTAACGGCGGCCATAGTGGCAAGTAGAGGTCAGGACCGACGGCAGAGCCAGGCCCATGGGCGGTCTCCGCGCACCTGGTCGAGAGCCGGATGGAGCTGGTGCCGGCCAGGAGGCCGGAGGCGACGAGGGTGTTGCCGAAGGGCCCATACCCGTAGGTGGCCAGAACCTGCGCATTGCTGTCTGGCCAGCGCAGCGCATAGCGGACGCCGCCGACAAGTTGCCCGGCATCATCATAGGTGTACTCCCAACGGCCCCCGTCGGCAAGATCGACGCGGGTGCGCCGGTCGTGGGCGTCCACCGTGTATGCGAACGACGAGATCGTGGATCCCGGGGCAGCTCCCGGTCCGCTGTCCGTCACCGTGGCTCGGTGCTTGCGGCGGCGCGCCATGCCCGCGGTGCCAGGGGTCCAGTCCGTCGCCTGGGTCCCACGCCCGACCGGCGCGCCGCCAGGGCTGCTCCAGGGTCACGGCCTGGCAGGCGGCGTAGCATGTATCCGCCAGCGGTGAGGTCCACGTACCGGTCGGGCGTGGGCATGGACACGGGCACGGAACCAGGTCCCCTGTGGGATGGCTGTGTCCTGGACTAGACCCTGCGCCGGCAGCGGCCCCCCCGGGCTGGGAGCCGCGGTTTCCGCGACACGCCGCTGGGAGCCGCGTGGCCAGTTGGCAGAGGCCAGGTCATTCCCGCAGGACCGCCGCCTGGATCGCGCCGGCGATGCGTTCGGTCAGACGGGGCACCGCGACCTTGAGGTCGTCGGCACACTCCGCCAGGAACGCGCCCGCGTCGATGGGGGTGCAGAAGCACACGTCGACCCGCCGGGGGCCCGGGAGGCGGTACTGCCCGAAGAGGTCTTCCTCGAACTTCAGGATGGTCTCGGCCAGGCGCTCCTGGTTCGGCTTGTCGCGGACGTATTGGGCCGGGTAGCTGTAGAGCTGCACGGCCAGGTAGAGGCGGTCCAGTTGCTCGTAGCGCATCCGGAGGTCGTCGGTCGGCGGTGGTGGGGTAGCCAGGATCAGCGAGCGGAGGTGTCCCCGGAGGCGGCGAACGCGCTCCGGATGGGGGCCTGCCGCCGCCGGTCTGCCAAGGGCTTCCTCGACACCCCGGATCAGCCGTTCGCGGAACTCGCTCACGCGCTCGGGGAGCGGCCCGGACAGGGTCTGGCCCAGCCACTGCATCTCCCGCAGGCCCAGCATGGCTTCGCCGAAACGGTAGATCCGTTCGACGGGGTCCTGCTGCTGTCGCGGCGGCCAGTGCAGGTAGGCATCCAGGCGGTCCAGCGCCGGGCCGAAGGTCGGTGTGATGTCATCGAGGTAGCGGTAGCGCAGCGCCGTCGGTACCACCACGACCCGCCGGCCGGGAGTCCCGCCCTCGGGTCGCCGGGCCGTGCGCAGGGCGATGGTGCTGGCGCCCTCGTTGAGGGGTGTGAGCATCTCGTTCAAGTGGAAGATCTCCCCCTCGGGGAAAAGCACCAGCGGGTAGCGCCCTTCGACCATGATTCGCAGGGCTTCCTTGATGGCCTTCAGGTCGGAGCCCTCGCGATCGATGGAGAAGACCCCGGCACGCTGCAGGAAGCGCCCCTGGAGCCCCCAGTTCAGCTCGAAGATCTCGCGTGCCGCCATGAAGTGTATGGGGATGCGGAAGCGCCGGCTGAGGTGCATGAGCACATGCGGGTCGGCGTGGTCGGAGTGGTTCGGTGTGAACAGCATGGCGTCCCCGCGCCGGTAGTGTTGGAGGACAGCCTCGCCACCATGCCTGACACGGACCTCGCTGACGCGATGCTTGCGCCGCAGGTAGAGGGCGTCGCTCACCGCGTACAGCAACGGTGCCCAGAAGCGCGAGTAGCGCGGCGGTCGGTACTGGTAGGCCGTGTTCTCACGGTAGCGGTTCATGGGGCTGCGGCCTCCTTGTCGGCGCCGCCCTCCCGCTCCAGCGCGGCGGCGCGCTCTGCGGCGAGGGCCTTGATGCGGCGCAGGTCGAGCTTGCCGGTCCCGAGGAGGGGGATCTCGTCGACGTGGAAGAAGAGGCCCGGTTTGGGGATCCAGAGGTTCGGGGTGCCGCGCTCGCTCAGGCCGGTGCGGATGGCGGCGACGTCCATCTCGCCCCGGTAGAGCACCGCCAGGGCCTCTCCCTTTTTCTCGTCCGGCACGGCCGTGACGGCGCAGACCTGTTCGCCCCTGATGCCGAGGACGGCATGGATGTCCTCCTCGATGCGCACGTGGGGGACCATCTCCCCGGCGATCTTGCTGAAGCGGCTGAGGCGGTCGCGGATGGTGATGAAGCCATCTCGGTCGATGCTGGCCAGATCGCCGGTGACGTACCAGCCCTCGCGGATGACCTCCCGGGTCCTGGCCTCGTCACCGATGTAGCCCTGCATGACGTTGGCTCCCTTGACCAGGAGCAGCCCGTCGCGTCCCGGGGGCAGCACCTCCCCCGTCTCGGGGTCCACGATGCGCACGGCGATGCCTGGGAGCGGCTGGCCGATCGTGCCGGGTTTGAGGCCCTAGTGGCGGTGCCCGGGTCTGACGACGTCGGGGCGGTTGACGGCCACGATGGGCGAGAGCTCGGTGCAGCCGTAGCCCTCCAGGGGCTCGACGCCGAACTTCTCGAGGAAGGCCTGGGCCAACCGTTCCTTGAGCTTCTCGGCCCCGACGACGACGTAGCGCAGGCTCGAGAACTGCTCACGCTCGCACTTCCGCAGGTAACCCATGAGGAAGGTCGGCGTGGCCGCGAACATGGTGGGCCGGTAGCGCGCCGCCAGGTCGCCCACCGCCTTGAAGTCCAGCGGGTTGGGGTGGTAGACCACACCCAGCCCGGACGTCAGGGGCAGCCAGAGTGTCCCGGTAAGCCCGAATGAGTGGAAGAAGGGCAGGACGCCGAGCAGGCGGTCCGCTGCCCGCAGGTCCAGGGCCTGGTACAGACCCTCGATGTTGGCATGGATGTTGGCATGGCTGAGCATGGCGCCCTTGGGGTCGCCCGTGCTGCCGCTGGAGAACAGGACCGTCGCGGTGCTCTGGACGGTGCGGCGGCGGTCTTCCCGGTACAGCCGGCGCAGGAGACGGTGCGGGAAGAGCCAGAAGCCCACCCGCGCGGAGGCCCGATCCCACCGGGTCACGGTGGGCACCAGGTCCTCGAGGAAGATCTGGTTGGGGGCCGCCTCAGCGCCGAGTTTCTCCAGGAACTGGCGAGAGGTGATCACGTGTTGGATGTCGCACTTCTCGACCGCGCGCTGCTGGGCGTCGCGCGAAGCCGTGTAGTTCAGGTTCACGGGGCACTTGCCGAGCATGGTCAGCGCCACGTTCGCCAGGGCAGAGCCAACACTGCTTGGGAGCAGCACGCCCACCATCTCCTCACTCGGGCAGGCGCGCCGCAGGGCGCGGGAGAGGGCCATGGCGCCGACGCAGGCGCGTCCGAAGGAGAGCTCCCGGCCGCTGGAGTCCGCCATGCAGAACCGCGACGGGGTCCGCCGCGCCTGCTGGAAGAACCGGGTTGAGAGCAGGTCCTGCTGGTTGCCGCGCAGGCGGAAGGCCTCGACGCTGAGCTCGGCCACGGCCGAGCGGGCGTCCCAGGCGCTGGTGGGCGGCGGAAGCGGCTTGCCGACCACGACCGTGACCGGGTACGGGAAGCGCGCCGGCAGCTTGCGCAGGACGCGGCCCCCTTCGAAGCTGAAGATGCTGCCCCAGACGCGATCCAGGTAGATCGGGATGATGGGCACCTCGACGTCGGCCATGACCAGTTCCAGGCCCCGGCTGAAGCCGAGGAGGTTCCCGGTGCGGGTGATGGAGCCCTCGGCGAACAGGCAAACCAGTTCGCCCTGCCGGAGGTACTCGGAGGCCTGCCGCAACGCCTGGAGGATGGCCTTCGGGCCCTCCTCGGTGGGGACGGGAACAGTCCCCAGCAGACGGAGGAACGGCCGGAAGAGCGGCCGCTGGTACCAGGACTTCTCGATCACGTGCCGGATGAAGCGCTGGCTGCACGCCTGCAGCAGGGCCCCGTCGGCATAGGAGACGTGGTTGCAGACCAGCAGGGCCCCGCCGTGGTGCGGCAGGTTCTCCTCGCCCAGGATGCGGACACGGTAGATCGTGTGGGTACCCAGCCAGAGCACGAACCGCAACAGGACGTCGGGCAACAGCCGGATGATGTAGGCGATGACCGCGAAAGATGCCAGGCCCATGACCAGAAACAGCATCGCCGGGCTGATGCGGAGCACATTGAGGCAGACCCACAGCACGCCGGAGGCCACGATCATGCCGCTGAAGGTGACCACGTTGTTGGCAGCCAGCATGCGGCCCTTGCTGTCGGCGGGGCTGCGTTGCTGAAGGAAAGCGTTCAGGGGCAGCGCATAGAGCCCGGCGCTGAGTCCCAGGAGGTGCACCACCACCAGCGTCATCCCGTAGGATCGGTAGGAGAAGGCCAGACCGATCGCGAAGGACCCCAGTCCCATGGCCCCCAGTGGCACCAGCCCGAACTCGACCTTCCTCCCCGACCAGCGGCCCGCCAGAGCGCTGCCGATCCCGATGCCCAAGGCCAGGGCCGCAAGCAGGATGCTGCTGCGCATCTCGGAGAGCGCCATGTGGCGTTTGCCGTAGATCTGGATGTTCATCTGGAAGAGCGCGCCGCAGAACCAGAAGAAGGCGTTGCCCAGCAGGCAGAGGAACAGGGGCCGATCGCGGTGCATCTCGCGGACCGTGGCAACCGTGCTGCCAAAGGAGTTCAGGGAGAAGGGGACTCCGGAGCCTGCCGCCGGGACGCGGCCAATGTAGAGGCTGGCCAGCGTGCCCAGGACGGCGATGCCGGTGAACTCCCAGCCGGCCCACTGCAGGGACCCCTCGAAAAGCGGGTAGAGCAACCCCCCGGCAGCCGTTCCAAGGATGACGGAGACAAAGGTCCAGAGCTGCACCTGGCCATTGCCGCGCGAGAGGGCCTCATCCCCCAGGTACTCGGGCAGGAACCCATACTTGGCGGGACTGAAGAAGGCGCTCTGGGTCGCCATGAGGAAGAGAATCGCCAACAGCCCGTTCAGACTCCCCAGCCACAGCGCCAGGGCTCCAAGCCCCATGATGACGATCTCAGCCACCTTGGACCAGACCATCACCTGCGTCTTGCTGAACCGGTCGGCCAGGTACCCGGCGTAGGACGAGAACAGCACGAACGGAAGCATGAACAGCATCCCGGCCGTGGCGATGTAGGCAGAGTCCTTGCCGGGAGCCAGAACGCTGAGCGCGAAGTAGGTCACGACCAGCTTGAAGGCGTTATCGTTGAAAGCGCCCAGGAACTGGGTGGCGAGGAACGACCGGAAACCACGGCCGGCGAGATGCGAAGGCGCTGCCATGCGGCGTCTGCCCCCCGTTGCGGAACCCAGGTCAGGCATCCTGCGCTCAGTACACCGTACTTGCTGGGGCTCGGTGGTGCCACCCGGTGCGGGGCTGCGGCGGGGCTGCATGCGGTGCCGCCGTGGCGACGGGGGCTGTCTGCGGCTGGAGCGGGCGAGGGTCCAACCGCCCCGCGTCCGCGCCCAGGCTGCCCGGCGGAGGCGCGTCGGGGGTCCACCCCCAGTTGCCGTCACCACGGGTAGCTTGACGGCAGGCCCGCCTGCCCCCGCCCGGAACGCGGGCGTTCCGTGTTCCTCTGGGGGTGGGCTCTGGCCGCCGCGCCTCGGCCGGGCCCGGATGAGGATGTCGAGCCGGTCGCAGGTCGCCGGATGGCCGATGGAGACGCTGACCTCACCCCGAACGGGCCGTCATGGGCCGTGCCTCTTCTCCGTCTCCTCCCGGATCCTCTCGGCCTGGACCTGTTCGGCCTTGTGCGCTTCGGCGATGACGCGGTGCTCGACCTGTTCCACGAGGGCCACGTCGGCAGCGCTCACGTGCCCGACCACGCGTCCGTCGTCCAGGACATTGCGCTTCAGCGCCTTAAGGCTGGCGAAGAGCCGGACCAGGTCGCGGATTCCACCCCACGTGAACCAGACCGTGGTGATGCCACCCACCAGGGCCGCCACGTAGACCGAGTTCCAGACCCACCACAGGAACCAGCCATGGCTGCTCCAGCGGCTGATGGCCAGGTTCCAGAACGTCGCGAAGGCCCACAGCCCAAAGCCCAGCATGGACCAGAGGAAGACGGACCAGGCGATGATCCGGTCGCCGCGGGTGTACTGCTCGTCGATGCCCAGGAAGACACGCTTCCAGGCCGGGATGGCCGCCGAGGCGGCCGGCTCGGGAGCAGCGTCCACCCGGTACTCCCCGCGGTGCAGCAGCCGGTCCATGTTGAACGGCTCCCGACACGTCAACAGCGACACGACCACGTAGACGGCGACGCTGACGACGGCGGTCAGGAAGCCGACCTCGGTGCCGGTGATGGGGAACCGCTCGGGGGTCACCTTCCACTCCGCGATGGGCAGCAGGTCACCGAGGCCCTCGAGCCCGACGGTGAACGCATGGAGAAGGCCGGGCGTATGAGCACTCATCCAGGGGTAGACCGACTCCCAGCACTGCTGGGCAAAGAACCCGGCGATGGCCAGCGTCGCCCCCACGACGATGGTGGCCATGGCCGCCGGCGCCGTGCCGCGCTTCCAGTAGAGGCCCCCGAGGATCAGGGCCCCGGTCCAACTGAAGGCGACCGCACCCGTCAGGTTGAAGAAGAACAGGATGTAGGTGGTCTGGCTGAAGTACATGCTGAAGAACCAGGCAAACACCGCCACAAACAAGATCGACAGGCGCAGCGCGAGGATCTGCCGGTGCGGCGTGAAGGGCTTCTTCTTCAGCGGCAGCACGATGTCCTGGATGAAGATGGTGCCCCACGAGTGCAGGTAGGTCGTGTCCGTGCTGATGCCAAGGAAAAGCATGGCGGCGCAGAACAGACCCGTGATGCCGATGGGCAGGATGTGGCGCAGGGCCACCGGTACCAGCATCTGGGTGCGGATGGTCTCGGTGGTGGTCTTGCTCTCGAAGTGGATGCGGGCGGCGAGCTCGCTGGTGACCGCCTCAGCCTTACCGGCGAAGTCGGGGTGGTTCATGAAGGTGAAGGCCGCGACGGCCATCAGGCTGAAGGCGACCCAGGTATACCCGCCGCGCCAGGCGCCCAGCACTCCGGCCATCTTCTGCTCATGGGGGGTCTCCGCCGCCGTGTAGTAGCCCTGGTTGCCCTGCCAGCCCTGGCGCATGTAGATGCTCATGAAGATGCCGATCATGATGAAGAGGATGTTGAAGTCGGTGAGCTTGCCGGTATCGAAGGGGTTGAGGAATGACTCGCCCGGCGGACGCGAGGTCATGGCCGTCTCGAACTGGCTGAAGCTGAACAGCCAGAGGACGGCCACAAACAGGAAGATGTAGATGATATAGAGGTAGATGCCCTGCACGGAGTCGGTGACCATGGTCGTGATCTGGCCGCCCAGCATCACGATCACCAGCGCCACGATCAGGAAGGTGGCCATCACCAGGCCGTAGGTCGAGACGTGCAGGCCAAGGATGTCCACCGTCAGAGGCAGGCCGCAGTAGTGCACGAAGAAGCGGCCTCCCACCGCCGGGAAGATGGCGTAGTTCACCAGACCGGAGAGGTAGACCAGGGCCCCAGCCGCCACCCGAACCGATCTGGAGTAGCGCATCTCGAAGAACTGGGCGAGGGTCATCGCGCGGGTCTCGCGAAACCGGTAGGTGACGAAGCCGGTCACCGCCATGAGCATCCCGACAGGACCCGCGATGGCCCCCCAGAAGCCGATGGCGAAGCCCGACTTGTACCACTGCTCGAAGAGGGCCACGATGGAGATCAGGCCCAAGCCCGCGGTGCCGTCCGCTACCGTCAGCAGGTATCGGCCGGCAACGCGCCCTCCCGACATGAAGTCGGCCACCGACTTCACGTACGTCTGCACCTTCCACCCGATCCACAGGAGGGCCAGGGTCGGGATGATCAGCATCAGCCAGTCGATCCAAGTGAAGGTCGCGTGCATGTCGGGATCTCTCCTGGGTTGCCGAAGCGCACGGAAACACGCTTCACCGTACACCGCCGTGGCGCGGGCGCCACGGGTCCGGTGCGCTGTCCGACAGGCCTGCGGGGGGGGTCCGGTCAGCCGGGCCAAAGCCGCAGGGTAGCCACCGCGGCCGGCCCCACGGTGACCTCCGCACCACGCTCCCGGATCGGCACGCCAGCAGGCGCCGGTTCCTCGGCCAGGGTCAGCAGCTCGGCCCGGCAGAGGCGACGACCGGGCAGCTCGACCAGGAGGCGGACCGTCTCCGGTGTAGGGTTCCACAGGCGCAGGACCAGGCCTTGGCCGTCCTCTGCCGGCTTGAAAGCCAGCAGTTGCACCGCGGGGTGCGAGAGACGCAGCAAGCCGCCCAGAGGCGGCAATGGCCCCGGCGGGCCCTTGCCGCTGCGCCGGGTGAACACCGTCTGCAACGGGGTCACCGCCTCGCTGCCGAAGCGGGCCGGGCCCCCTGCCCCCGGCACCCCGGCGTCGGGCCGGATGCGGTAGCGGAACAGCAGGGGCCCGCTCTGGGACACCGCAAAGTTCGTGCCGAGGTTGTTATACGTCACGCACGAGTAGATGCGCCCACCGCGCGGTTCGGAAGGGCCCTGTGCGGCCTGCTCGAGGTCCGGCGGGCAGACACACGAGTGAGCTGGAGAGACCCGCGGCGGCCACAACCGGCCCAGGCTGACCACCGGCGCGTCGAGGCTGCTCCAGAGGACGCTCGCCGCGCCCTCGGTGACGGAGACCCAGTTCTGCACCGTCAGCCGGTTCAGGAAGGCGCCGGGCAGCCGGTCCTTCGAGGGGTCGTAGAGACACAGCGGCCCGTCGCAGATGAAACGCCCCTCGGGCAGGGCGAAGGGGAAGGCGACAGAGGCCTGCAGGAGCGGCGTGGGGTCTTTCATCAGCGCCAGGGATACCTCGATGACCGGATCGTCTGCCCATAGGGCGATCGTCAGCTCGACCTGCGGGTGGCCGTGGACCGTCAGCCGACTCCGCAGGGCCACCCCGAGGGGACCCTTCCAAGCCGGTCCCACGCCCAGGCAGCGTACGGGGAATCCGCCGCCATCGGGCCCCTGCACCACCAGCGCGCCAAAACCGTGCGGCGCCTGCGGGTCGAGCCACTCCCTGCCGTCGCCGATGCCGGTAAGGCGGTGCACGCAACCCGTCTCCGGGTCCATCTCGACCCGCCAGTGCCGGTTCTCGATCACTGTACCCGACCGGTGGACGGCCGCGGCGAACACCGGGGCATCGGCGCAGGGCTTGAGCCGGTAGGCGCGATAGCCCAGCCCGGGCACAGGCCCGGCACGGAAACACAGTGTCCGCCGCAAGCCCAGGGGCGGCTCGAAGAAACCGTACCGTCGGCCGCCAGCCGCCAGCCCGGAGCGCTGTGCGGCATACGGGTCCGGCCCCAGGGGCGAGTCCAGGTCGAGGATCTGGTACGGAAGCTGCGCACCGGTGAGCACATCCACCAGCGCAAAGCGGCCCTGCACCAGGTCGGGCGGCGGGTGCACGGGCCAGCGCGTGTTGAGGATGACGCCGCGCAGATGGCCCGAGTGGGCAGCGTCCTCGGCGGGCGGGACGGCCACCATCTCGCTGCCGGCATTGTCGATCTCGCGCAACGGCGTCGTGACCAGCCCCACACGCTCGTGCGGCAACGGGTTGAACACGACCAGATGGATGTCGTCAGACTCGACATAGACAGCGTCGGCCATGCGGGCCATGGCCCTGCGGGCGGTGTCGTGAGCCCAGGCGGCCGCACGCCAGGCGTGCACCGCCTTCTCGAGGTCTGAGGCCGTGCTCGTGGGACCGCAGGGAAGGTGGTGCCCCCAGGTGTGCTCGTCGTGCAGCAGGGCGTCCTCCCAGGCAGCCGCCACCGTCTCCGTTGGCACCGGATGCGCCACGCAGAGCGACGCGGCCGTGGCCAAGGCCTCGGCGGCGGGAAGGTCGGCGTGGGTACGGCGGTTCGCGGCAGTGGCGGCAGCCGTAGAGGTCGCCCCCACGGGGTAGTCCTGTCCAGGCACGTCGCCGCGGTGTACGGGCAGGGCTGCCAGGTCGCAGCGGCCCGCGAAGTCCACCAGGAAGCGGGCGTTGGTGCTGCACACGAGCCTCGGCCAGGCCCAGGCCCGGTTCCAGTCGCGGATGGTGTCGGCATAGGCGCCGATATAGGGGGAGTTGTCCCTGGCGCCGCCGCTGACCGGCCAGCGGAGCACATCGTGCGGGTAGCCTTGTCCCTCGAGCTCGAGCAGGCGTGCCGCCAGTCCTGGCAGGTCTCCGCGGCAGTCCCCGCCACAACCCCGGTTGTTGCACCAGAAGAGCAGGCGCTGCCCGGACGGCGACTCCCACCAGAACGCGCCCGGCAGGCCCCGGCGGCCGAAGACGGCCTGTTCGTCCCAGAACGACGGCAGGTTGGCGCCGCCCCAGCCGTAGTAGAGGGGCAGACCGGGACAGAAGAGCCTCACCCCTGCCCCGCACAGGACCTCGCTCAGGCCCCAGGCGAAGCCGGGAATGTCATTGTGCTCGGCGGAGACGATCGGGATGCCGTGCTCCCGCCGCAGACGGAAGGCCGGGTACAGGGCCCGCACCAGCGTCTCGTGACCGCAGAGCTCTGTCGTCAGGTTGCCATACAGAGCGGTGAGCTCAAAGTCACCCCGCCGCATCAGACCCAGCAGCCGTGCACGGCGCCGTTCGGGCGAACGCTGCAGCGCGTGCGCCACGGACCAGGCCTGCTCAATGACCAGGCGGAAACGGGCCTCCTCCGGGTAGCGCCGCGTGTCGCCGGCCATGCCGATGGCCTCGTCCAGCCAGCGGTCGTGCTCGGCAAAGACCCGGGAAGGAAGGCTCGTATAGCCGACATCGTGGTGCGAGAGTTGCACCACGTGGACCATCCAGCGCCGGGGCCTGGCGATCGGCTGCACCTGCAGCCCCCCGGCCCCCGAGGCGGACAGAATCTGGACGGCAACCTCGTCCGTGCTCCGCTCGTCGGGGATGAACAGGTCATGCCAGGACTCGCCGGCGGACACCTCCCCCAGCCCGACATCGCGCCTCCATGGACCGAGCTGCAGGCAGACCCCGAGCGAGACCGGCGGACCCCCATTCCGGACCCCAAGCCGAAGCCGCTGCTCCAAGCCGCGACCAGAGCGCCGCAGGAACACCGTCGGCTGGACCGCGCTGAGGGTGACCATGCTGCTACTTGGTGCCGTAAGCAGTGACCGTCATCTTGCCGAAGAAGCCGAGGATGGTCTGCAGTTCGTAGTCGGCGTAGGCGACCTCGGCCAACCCGCCGGCCCGGGCCGCCGCCTCGATCGAGCAGTCGTCCCAGGCTACGGCGATGCCGGTCAGAATCCAGTCCTGTAAGCAGAGACTGGTGGCGCTGCCCTGGGCCTCGCACACCGGCGTCCGGTCGAAGTCGACCATCATCGGTGCCTTGACGTTGGTATACACGAGCCCCGCCGGCAGGTGCAACGGCGCCCGGTACGTGTTGACCGCGCAGCCGCTCAGCAGCAACGCCACCGCCAGCAGGACGGCCCCACATGCGATAGGGCGAAAGGCATTCATCGACAAGCCCTCCGCGGTTGCCTCAGTTCCCATACACAATGACGGTCGTCTTGTGGAAGATCCCAAGGACATTGAGGTACTGGTAGTCGGCGTGGTCGATCGTGCTGATGCCGCCCGCCTGGGCCGCCGCCTGCGTGCTGGCGTCGCCAAAGGCAAACAGGCCCAGGATACAGATGGCGTCCGCGGTCCCCTGCTTCGCGGGAACGGCTGTCTTGTTGTAGTCTACGTCGAGGGGAGCCGATACCTGCGAGAAGACCCAGCCCATCGGCGGCACGAAGGGGGCTGACACGCAGCCCGACAGCAGCAGCACCAGTCCCAGCATCGCCACTGCCCCGACCGTGACTGCCATGCGTGACCTGACCATGGTGAGGACCCTCTTGTGTTGACCCCCTGACGGAACCCCAACGGCCGTCGCCTGGCGGCGACTCCCAACCGTACCGTTACGCTATCGCTCGAGCCGGCGGAAGTCAACGCCCTGCGACGGCACCGGCCAGCAGCAGCGCGGCACAGGCGTAGACCCCGATGTGACCCATGGCGACCACTCGCTGCCGTACCCGTGCTCTCCGTGTCATCCGTGGTTGGTCCGGGCCCGGATCCGGAGTCTGACCACGGATTGCGCGGAGGCCACGGATGGGACTTTGCCACCTTGCCTTCAGCCCGCACAGCCCCCGGTATCATTGCCGTCCCGAACCGAGGGAAGACAGCCCCGCGCCTGCGGTCGGCACGCTCTGCCGCAGCCGGCGCTACGATCTCGACGCCACCCCGCAGGGCCCCTCGCCGCCCTTGCCGAGGGGCCTCACCGGTCGTATAGTGCTGTCATGACAGCAGTCTATCATATGAGGTGATGCGCCATGCGCACGACGGTGACTCTCGAGCCGGATACGGAACTGCTGCTGCGCGACGAGGCGGCACGGACCGGGGCGTCGTTCAAGGATGTCCTCAACCAGGCCGTACGCCGGGCACTGGGGAGCGGGCGGGGGCGGATCCGGGTCGAGCCGTTCTTTCCTGCCGCGTTTCCAGGCGGGCTGGCGGAACGGAGTTTCAACCGGCTGGCGGATGAGTGGGACGACGAAGCTACGCTCAGGGAACTGAGCTCATGATCATCCCGGACCTGAACCTGTTGCTCTACGCCTACAACGGGCATGTGCCTCAGCACCCGGCGGCGCGCTCCTGGTGGGAGGACGCGATGAACGCAGAGGAGTTGATTGGCCTGCCCTACGAGGTGGCCTACGGCTTCCTCCGCATTGCCACCAACCAGCGCCTGGGAGCCGCGGCCGTGCCCCTGACGGCGGCACGCGGCGTCGTGGAACAGTGGTTCGCCCTCCCGCAGGTGCGGCCGCTGGTCCCCAGCCCCAGGCACTTCGCCAGGGTCATGGCGCTGATGGAGGCTGCCATGGCGAGCGGAGGGGTCCTCTCCGACGCTATTCTGGCTGCCTACGCAATCGAGAGCCGCGCCCGGCTCTGCACCAACGACGCCGACTTCTCCCGCTTTCCAGGGCTGGACTGGTACAACCCCCTCGCCGCAGGCTGACCGTCCCTCGGCACCCCACTCGGGGCGCCCAGGCGTCGGCCGGGGGCCACTCGTGATGAGACGCCGGGAGGTCCCGGCCTCAAGGCGCAGGCTGCATGAGGGGCGGGCCACGGCGGCCCTCGACACGGCAGTCGGCGAAGCCCAGGCTGACATAGCCGTGCTTGCGGACACCGGGGCGGGTCATCAGGATGACCGTCTCGGGCGAGCACCGGTCCAGCGTCAGGCCCTTGCCATAGTAGAGGTAGTCACACTGGCCGGCCCGCAACTCGTCGGCACCCGCGGGCGGACGCGTCGGGCTGCCGTCGGATACGTAGATCCGGCCGCTGGCGCAGTAGCCCTGCTCGAAGGCGACCCCAAGGTCGTCAGGGAAGGCCCCGCCATAGTCGTGAGCGTAGAGGCGGAGGACCACCAGCAGCGACCTGACCCGACTCAGGTCACCCTCCTGGCGTGCGGCCTCGATGCCGGCACGGAGAAACACCAGGACGCCAGGGACAGCAAGGACAGCCAGCACAACCGACCCCGCCAGGATGGCCTTGGTGCGCCGCTTCACCCACGTTCTCCAGGGCCCCCGGTGCAGGTGTAGGCGCGCTTTACCGACGCCCTGTCTGCACACATGAGTTCGGTTCGCGGCCAGGCTGGGGACTCCTGGAAGGGGGCTCTCCGCTACCCGCCGCGTGGACACGGCCTGTCCCGCCATGGCCCGCGGGGCGACGGCGGAGGACCCGCGTCTCCAGACGGCTGCGAGCGGTCGGTCGTCCGAGCCGGCACATCGCTAGCCTACGCTCTGGGCGGAGCATGGTCAACCTCCCTCGGTCGGCAGCTCGGCATGGGGATGCGGCTGGCCGGTCCTCTCCAAGCCGCATGGACCACGGCACAGGGTACGCCCGCCCCCCGGGTGCGCGCGCGTTGCGACCGGCGTGGAAGAGCGACCTCGCCGGGTGCCCGCCCGGCGGCTGGGGTCCGTAGTGACGCCTTCAGCCCCCGACGGGCGCCCTGGCCGCCCGACCATGGCGGGAAGGAAACGCGGCCCCCTACTGGAGCGCGAGCGTCCACAGGTGCGAAGGCGTCCGCGAGCCGTGTCTCATGGGAGGCGTCTCCCTGCTCCGGAAAGGGCTGAAGCCCTCACTACGAGCCCCAGATGCCGGCACGGCAGGGCCTGCGGAGCTGACGTGCGCCCCCCCTGTTTCAGCCCCTTGACCTCATACGCCCTGCAAGCGATGTTGGCAGCCTGTGCCTTGAAGCGCCAGGAAGCGCTGTGCAGCGTCGTCCGGGCTCGAGCTCAGGCTCGGAGATGGACGCAGGAGAGACACGCCATGGCAGTCCGCATCAGTGCCTCGACGCTGGTCCACGTTGGCCTGCTCTCGGTTCCCATCCTGGCCGCCACGGGCACGGTCGTCCGGGCAGCGCCTGCCGTGACCATGCCGGTGCTGGCCCCCGGGCACGAGGCGGAGTGGTCGCTGCAGGGCGGTTCGTGGGCCTTTGGGGAGGGTGTCCTGGAGCAGCAGTCCGCCAGCGATGGCCACGTCGCCCTGTTGCGCGAGCCGGCGGTGGCGGACTTCGCCCTGACCGTCGAGTTCCGCATCCTGCCAGCCGGCACGGGGGTGCGCGCGGCGGCCATCGCCTTCCGGGCCACGGGGACCATGACCTACTACTGGGCGCACCTGGACTCGAAGAACAGCCAGGTGATCCTGGTGCACTCGACGCCTGACGAGGCGTGGCATGAGATCGCCCGCAAGCCCTGCCCCATCGCTCCGGACGTCTGGCACACGGCCCAGGTCGTCGGCGCCGGCCCGAGCATCACCCTCCGCCTCGACGGCAAGGAGGTCCTGGCCGCCAGCGATGCGACCCTGGCGGCCGGCCGGGTAGGCGTTGGGACCAGCCAGGGGCAGGTGCTCTACCGGGGCCTCCGCCTCGAGGGCGATCCGCAGGCCGCGGCCGCACCGCTGCGCGACGAGACCCCGCCTCCACCCCTCTATAAGGTGGTCTCCCGGGGGGAAGCCGCGGGGCCCTACCAGGCCTTCCCCGATGCCTGTCGCCTGAGCAATGGGGACATCCTCTGTGTCTTCTACGCCGGCTACGGCCATGTCTCGGTGCCGACCCCGGAATGGCCTAAGGGCGGTCGCATCGCCATGGTGCGGTCCCTGGACGAGGGCAGGACCTGGAGCGCCCCGGAGGTCCTCTTCGACGACGCGTTGGACAACCGTGACCCGCACATCGCCCAGATGCGGGATGGCGCCCTGATCTGCAGCTTCTTCTCGCTGGACCGGACGGCCCCCAAGGGCCGCGAGATCGTGGTGCAACTCGTCCATTCCCGGGACGGGGGCAAAACCTGGGACGCGACCGCACAGGATCTCCTCCCGGGCTATGCCTGCTCGGCCCCGGTCCGGGAACTGACGGACGGCACCTGCATCCTCGGCACCTACTACGAGCGCGATGGCAAGGCCTGGGGCGGCGTCGTCCGTTCGACAGACCACGGGACCACCTGGAGCAGCCACATCGACATCGGCAAGGAGTCCGACGTCTACCTCGATGCGGAAACCGACGTCTTCCAGCGCCGCGACGGCAGCCTCTACGCCGCCCTGCGCAGCAGTAAGGTCCACATGCACTACGCCACCAGCAAGGACCTGGGCCTGACCTGGTCCCCGGTGCAGGACATCGGCTTCCCAGGTCATGCCCCCCACTTCACCCGCCTGAGCACGGGCGAGGTCCTGCTGACCCACCGCGTGCCGCAAACCGCGCTGCACGTCAGTCGCGATGACGGCGCGACCTGGCAGGGCCCCTACGTCCTGGACCGCGTCGGCGGCGCTTATCCCGCCACGGTCGAGCTCAAGGATGGCACCCTCCTGGCCATCTACTACACCGAGGGGGCCGGCAGCCACGTGCGCGCCTTGCGCTTCCGGCTGACGCGGGATGGCATCGAGCCCCTGCCCTTTGGCTGATACCAAGGAGACTACCCCATGCGCATCTGGGACTGCCACTGCCACGCCCGCGGTCATGAGACCGGCGAGGACGTCCTGAAGCAGATGGACGCCGCCAAGGTAGACCGCATCAACCTCTTCGCCCGCTACCCCGACAAGGGCACTCGCGAGGACGTCCGCGCCTCCATCGACCACCTGGCCCGGGTCCAGGCTGTGGATCCGAACCGCATCTTCGGCCTGGTGTGGGCCAACCCGCGCGCCCCGGGCATGGTCGAGGAGCTCGAACGCGGCATGGTCGAGAAGGGCCTGCGGGGAGCCAAGCTGATCCCCGATCACTGGGCTCCCACCGACGAGCTTGTGTTCCCTATCTACGCGAAGATGAAGGCGTTGCGCAAGCCGATCCAATTCCACTCGGGGATCCTCTACGGCTTCGGCGACAGCTCGCGGTTCTGCCAGCCGGTGCTCTACGAGGCCCTGGTCAACTACCCGGGGCTGCGCTTCTCGCTGGCGCACATCAGTTGGCCCTGGGTGGATGAGTGCATCGCGGTCTACGGGCGCTTCCGCGCGGCCGCGGGCTACAAGGCCGACAAGTGCCAGATGTGGATCGATACGTGTCGCGGCACGCCGGACGCATGGCGCGAGGAGGCCCTGCGCAAGGCCATCCCGTTCTGCGGCATGCAACACCTGATGTTCGGGGTCGACGGCACCCCCGGCACGCTGGCCGGGAATGCCCCCGTGCACGTCGCCAAGGACCTGGCCATCCTGCGGAACGTCATCGGCTGCACGGATGCGCAGATCGAGACCTTCTTCTGGGGCGCCTGCGAGGCCTTCTACGCCGAACCGGCGGCGTAGGGCCCGACCGGAGCCGGAGCAGACCGCAGGGCAGGTGCGAGCCAGCGCCCGACCGCCGCCGGTAGATGGGTATCATGCCCCGCGTACGCCGGCCGTAGAGCCAGGCTGGAGCGGCCGCGGCCCCAAGGGCGAAGCCCCCCGCGGCCAGTGCCCACGAGGCCGTGGGCGCTCCAGTGGGGGACGCGGAGACCGCACGACCGGTGGCTGGGACCCAGCCATGCCGCTGCGGCAGACGTGAGACGGGTATCAGTCGTCGTCAACCGTGTCGGCCCCGGCGCTGACAGCCCACTCGGGGTAGGGCTCGCCGCTGCCCTTCATGGCATGCCAGAGGATGCGGTTCAGCAGGTCCTCGGGGCACTGGTCGATCTCTCCCAGAGGAAGCTTGGCAGAGGCCACTGCGTGCCGCCGCAGAAGCGGGTCCGCGACCTTCTTCGCCGGGGGGTTCATCTCGTCCAGCGGAACGTTGTTGGGAAGCGCCGTGAACGGAGTGAAGTCCGGGGTGTCGCTGAAGCAGTCCGTCATGGGCGTGGCGGAGGCATCCATCTGGTTCATCGGCGGCAGCCCGAGCATGAGCTCGATGGTGCGCAGGATGCTGGTGGTGTTGTACTGCGTGCTCACCACGACACCGCGGCGGGTGTACGGGCTGACCACATACGCGGTGGTACGATAGCCGCTGACATGGTCCCAGCCGGCCTGGGGGTCGTCCTCGATGGCGAAGATGCACGTCTCGTTCCAGAAGGGCCCCTGGCTGATGGCCTCGACGATGCGGCCGAAAGCGAGGTCATTGTCGGCCACCTGGGCGGCGGGGGTCGGGGCGCCCTCCTTGGTGCCGGAGGTATGGTCGTTGGGCAGGCAGATGATGACCAGGTTCGGGAAGCTGCCAGTCCTCTCGAACTCGCGCAGTTCACGGCTGAACTCGGCGGCACGGAAGGCGTCGGGGATATCCATGTCCCACCCCACGGTCCGGGAATTGAGGTGCGGTCGCAGAGACTCGATGGCGGGCCGGCTGCTGATCCGGATCAGGCCCGTGCCATGGAGGAAGTCGTGGTAGTGATCCAGGAAGCCGATGCGGCCTTTGCGGGCGGGGTCTGCCCACTGCTTCTCGGTGATGGCGAACTCACCGTAGTCGCGCACGGTCCGGCCATGGGCCAGGGCATTGTCCCAGAGAAAGCCCGAGGGGGCATAGGCCAGGGCGTCGATGCCATTGTCGTCCATGCCGTCCGGGTAGCTGCGCGGGAAGCCGGCGAACGACCTCTCCATGTAGTCTGTGGCAAAGGCGGTGTCGGACCACTGGTGACCGTCGGCGCTGAGGATGCCGGAGCAGTAGGTGTTGTCCAGAAGCACAAAGTCCCTGACCAGTCGGTGCTGGTTGGGGGTGACGCGATCGCCGAAGATGCAGAGGCTCGGCTCGCCATTCCCCTGGGGCACATCGCCGAGAACCTGGTCGTAGGTCCGGTTCTCCTTGATGACGTAGATAACGTGCCGGAACACCGAGGGCTCTCCGCCGCGCTCGGGGACCGGCCGCGGCGACTGCCCAGGACGGGGAGGCAGGAGCGCGGCCTGGACCATGGGCTCCCGGTAGTTCCGCAGGACGGTCCGCGTATGCCGCGCCAGGTCACGCCGTCCCGGCACCGGCAGCAGCGACAGGGACCCGTGGTACTGGTGCGAGTTGCCGCTGACCTGGCCGGTCTTGGGGTCCGTCTTGCCGGGCCCGATGCCCTTGATGTTGGCGACGTAGAGGCGGCTGCCGTCCCGCGAGATGGCCAGGCCCGCCGGGATCTCGTTCTTCCGGCGCGGCGCATGGGCCGCCGGCAGGGGCAGCGAAGCCAGACCCGAGACGGTGCCCTGGGCATCCACCGCAAAGACCTTCACCGAACCGTTCACATTGGCCAGGTAAAGCCGCGATCCGTCGGCGGAGAACACCAGGCCGGTGAAGCTCACCTGGCCCTCTTTGTCAGGCTCGAGGATGTGCGTGGACACCGCCTCGGGCTGGGGGACGTCGACCTTCTCCGAGGGCAACGAGACCCTCTGGCGTAGGGTGGCGGCATCGGGGTCGACGACGATCAGCTCGTGGGTCTTGCCGGCGGTGACCAGAAGGCGCCCGTCGGGGCTCAGGGCGACCACCTGGGGCCGCAGCCCCGGCAGCTCCACCAGCCGCCCGACCGGCGTGACCACCTGGTTCACGGGCGTGACCACGCACTGCTGGCCGGCGGCCATGCCGACAGGCGTTGTCGCGCGCATGGCCGCCGGCTGGCTCACCCGGCACCCCGCCAGCGACCCCACCAGCAGCCCGGCAAGGCCCAACGGCATCGCCCACACTCGGCCCCTTCCGCCGTCCGAGGCCAACCCCCTTGGAGGGCGCCAGCCAGAGGCTGGTCCGCCTCTGGCGGAAGACTCCCCAGGCGCGAAGGCGCCCTTGAGCCGCGCCCCTGAACGCCTGGAGGGCGGCTTCTCCGCAAGCCGCCGCGCGGATACGGAGATCCGCGCCCGTGAACGCCTGGAGGGCGGCTTCTCCGCAAGCCGCGGCGCGGATACGGAGATCCGCG
>Ga0172375_10003589_pt1 | contig 23463 bp, 30 predicted proteins | sample LakKiv1m_FD_114537 | JGI IMG/M metagenome (GOLD analysis project Ga0172375, IMG submission 114537) | Freshwater microbial communities from Kabuno Bay, South-Kivu, Congo - kab_092012_11.1m | ecosystem: Environmental > Aquatic > Freshwater > Lake | place: Democratic Republic of the Congo... | reverse complement strand
CAGCCTGGGCATTAGCATAATCTATAGAGATATTCCCTGATGAGGCGTCAAAGTCTGCGGCAGCAAATGAGGCTGCGCCTTTTGTCGCGCCGTCTGCGGCAGCTGAACTTACTTTTGAACCTGTGAGGCTGCCATCTGCCAAATCCTGCAGGTCTGCATCTAACCTGGCGTTGTCCACTGTGCCGGTGAGTTGAGTTGCTGGAATGCTCGTTAGAGATGCGGCGCTTCCTGCAAAGGTTGTGGCTGTTATTGTGCCGTTAACTTCAAGCTCTGTTGCCGGCGCAGTCGTCCCGATGCCGACATTTGCACCGGTTATTTCCAGATAATTATTCGTATCATCAAAAGCAACCAGGGGCCCGGCTGATTGGCCGAGAGTCGCTCCATCAGACATAATTACAGAAGTTGTAAATGTAGGCGATGTGCCGAATACCCAGGCGCCAGAGCCTGTTTCATCAGAGACAACGCTTGCCCAGTTGATAGAGGTAGTTGCGTCTATGTTGCTGTATATATGGTTATGGCTGTCATCAACAACTGTAGCCGCCAAGCCAGTGCCTGATAAATCCCCTCCTGTCCAGGTGCTGGATGTGGTGATATCGTCAGAGGCGCTGGTATCCCATCCCGAGAAGCTGGTAGTGCCGTTTAAATTAAACGTGCCGTTTACATGAAGCAAAGCCCCTGGGCTTGTTGTTCCTATGCCAACATTTGTGCCATCGTCATAAATAACGGAGTTAGTTAAAGTAGCTGTCCCCCATTTAGAAAGATAATTCGATGTTAATGTGCCGACTTTGGGGTCAGATTCGGAAGCTACTAAGGCAATATCTCCACTTCCTAATAATGTGGCAGAGTTTATTGTTTTAATATTTGTCCCGGAAACAAGGGCATCTTGCTTGGCATTCCATACGGATTTTTCAGTATCAGCAACAAGACGATGAGTGCTGTCATCGCTTAATTCTGATAATGCCGAAGGAATTGTGGGTTTATTGATTAGGTCAGCATAATCTTTGTCCCAGGCAGAAAATATAGGGTCGGTTTCTATGGGTTCAATTAATTTCCATTCTGAAGGAATATCGCAATCCCCTGAAGTTGGCTCACATTTATAGAGATTCTGGCTGTCTTGCTCATAACATAAATCCCTTAGTTTACCATCTGTTAAAGATGTGCAATCTGTAGCATGGCTTCGATACCGCCATAAATATATTTCTGTAGCAAAAACAGAAGAGGTAAGAATTAAAAATGGTAAAATAATAGTAATTAATTTTTTACGCATTGGCTTCGCCCTTTTCTAAAAATTCTCTAACGATATTATTAAGTCTATAGGCTGACTTTTCCCATGTAAACTTGGTTTTGATTTCATAAGCAGCTTTTTTTGCACGTTTCTTTGCCTCTCGATAGTCATTTAATACAGCCAGTGCCTGCTTAACAAAATCTTGCGTTTGGGGAACGTATATTCTTGCTGTTATATCATAATTTTGCATGGGGCATTTGACAACATCTGTTTGGACTGGATATCCTACATTCTTACTAAAGAAATCTAAGACGCCAGTCGAATAACTTGCTACTGACGGACAACCTGTCGCCATTGCCTCACATAAGGGTAAACACCACCCCTCACCAGCATGCGGAATAACAAAACAGTGGGCCGAATAATATAAATCAACCAAATCATTAAACTCTAACTTTCGAGCATCGAAGATTATATTTTTATACTTACCCATAATGATATGTTGACCTTCTGGTGGCGGATTAAAATACCTCTTGAATGAACCTTTAATATTCTTCCATTCACCAAGCCAATTTTGCCAATAAGTATATTTGTGGCCATAAAAACGGCTATCATTTATTAGCATTTTCCACAACCTAATAAAAATAATCTTAATAAGATTCTTAAATATTAAAGGCTTATCAGAAGTTGTCTTAATATAAAGCTCAACCTGTGGTAATTTTTCTACAATTTTAGAGAATTCCATTATAGTGTAATATCCTTTGCGCGGATTAGGAGCCCCTATCCACAGATATCTAAATTTCTCTCCTTTTGAAAAATTAGGGAATTGTCTTTCTTTGAATTTAAAAATATTCGTATCAACACCCTCAAAACACGTTATGACCTTTTTATCCGTCAATAGCTGAAAGATTTCCCTGCAGAATTCAGAAGGCACAACTATAAGGTCAGCCGCTCGCAGTCCAGGGATATAACTTTGTGGCACATCTATCGCTTCCCACATAGTAAAAAGAATATTTCTTTTATTGGGAACGGGTTTAAATTGGTCTGCAGGTATAATCGTGATAGCAACGGATGCATTCTCGTCATAATCAAAATATTCTGCGCAATGCTTATACATTGCCATATTGTGCACATTGTAACCTAAGGCATTGGCAACTGATTTATCATTAGGCTTAACTACCCAATGAACTTTAATCTTTTTCTGTTTTGCTGTATTATTTTTTAACATAATTGCTTAAAGGTTTTCTTATAACTCCCCTGCTTTTTATAATCATCGCGACTCCACAACAAATAAGCGTCCTTTCCGAAAGCGCATATTTTGGATCAACATATTTAATTTTGCCACAAATACTGCATTGATATACTTTACGTGTATCCCCTATCATAATAATTCCTCGATAGTTACTTTATCCATATCGCAACCAGCGCAGTTAAAATAATTCTCGCAGATTTTTGGCTCATTATCTATTTTAAAATCAGGAGAAAACACATTCCCCATAGACCCTTTATCATTCCATACCATTGTCATACATCGGAAAGCCGAGCCATCAGGTTGAATAAGTAAATAATTATTTCCCGCCGAACATTTAACCCTATTAGTTTTTTTCTCCTTGAAGCGATAATCACGGTCAACACCAACAAACTTCTGGACAAATTCTTTCTCCGCCGTTGTCAATTCACAAGGAAACAACGGATTTGTCGCATAAGGGTCAACATGGAATCTTATGCCATGTTTTATTTCAAATATCTCCTTAAGATTATCACATAGCCAAAGTTGTTCTGGATACATTACAAAATTGACATTAATCAGATATCCCCTATTCTTCAACATTAAGGCTTTCCCCAGAAACGCTTCTATTGATAATGCCTGCGACGGATGATAAGAAAGTGTAATATTGCAAATCCTATCAGTAGAAACTTCGTTTACAAATCGTGTCATATCTTGCGTTAAATTAGTCGTTATCCCAAGTTTTATCGATGAATCCAGCGCCTTAATAATATCTACCATATTTAAATTTAAAAAAGGTTCGCCACCAGTTATATCCAGAACTTCTGGTTTAAACCTGTTAAACAAAGCAACCCAATCCTGCCAACCTACATCCGCTTGCGGAATATTCCTGCGATATACAATGCAATAATTACAATGATTATTGCAATTAGTTCTCTCAACCCATATAATAGCTTTCATAAATCTAACCTCTCAAATGGTAGCAAGGTATTTTCCTGGTAATCTACATTATAAATTTTATGGCCGTGTTCTTCTGCGAATCCATTAATGCTGCAAAGTTGCTTTTTAAGATATTCTTCACCTAATCTCAATGGATCAGGAGTGCCTTTACCGTAAAAGTGCGATTGTCCATTTTCATAAATAAGATTACTTCCCGCTATATGGAGAATGATTTTTCTGTTATTATTTTCACCGAGATTGATAATATGGCAAATTGCATTCAATATCATCGTTCCATTATCTTTCCTCTCATACCAACACGGCTCGGACAAAAAACGCACAACCTCATACCATTTATTGCGCAATTCCTCATCTGGCTTAATCGTATATTGAAAATAAAAGAAATCAGCCGACCGAAACCAAATTTTTAACTTATCTTTAATATCGGGGAAGGCATTCCATGCATTATTGATTGCGCACAAAAAGTATCCTGCATTGAGTTCTTGCTCGAGATATTTTTGACACCATTGAGTTATCGATGGCGCTGAACCTAAAATTAAAAACTTTTTTTTCATCTTTTCCTCAACAATACATGTAAAATGCCATCTGCGTTGTTATAAAACAGCGTCTTAACACATTTCTCTTCAAGGACTTCAAATTTAAGTCGACCGTAAAACTCACGCGCCTTTTCTATTGGAAACTCTCTTAAATGTTCATGCTCAATATCGGGTCTTTTACCAGGAATATCTTTATTATAGCCAATATCTGCACCAATCGGCCCCGTAGGAAAAGATAAAAATAAATATCCGCCCTTCTTGACACATTTAGCCATAAAATCTAATGTGTTATAGAGATTACATGGCAAATGCTCTAATACTTCTGTTGCAACTACAACATCGGCCTCATAAAGCGCAACCGGGTCACAGAGATTCATCCGGCATGGTTCAACTCTTTCGTTTAATGGTTCAGCGCGTTCCATATAAAAATAAATCACTCTTGCCTTATATTTCTTATAAAAATACCAAGTAGAAAACGGAAGCCATGAACCAAAATCATAGACTTTAAATCTTTCCGCAGTTTTTTCGTCAGTTGGCCCAGAAATTAATCGTTCAAATACGTCAATATGATAAAGAAATCTATCTAAATGCCCCGCAAAATATTGCTTCGCATGATCGTCTTTTATAAAGTTTTCTGGTAGAAGATAATTTCTTAAATCCATATTTTGCCTTTTTACCTTGCTGGGCCAGCCGATTAAGGCCAGCCCAGTCAAAGTTTAATTTGTTAAAATTAGACAGAATTAGTCTTAATTTTAACGAACGCTGATGCCCGAGCTATCTTCAAAGCCATACGTTGCGTTACTCTGAATCTTGTCTGATCCGTGGAGAACTTGCCGTACGGATCTGCGGCAAAAGTCATAGTCCCGTTTCTTAGGCCTATCATGAATAGCTTCCAATTTCCGAGAATTCCGAATGCAGTATTAGAAGCAGTGCCCGCCGGAGCTTTAGTGCTTTCCCTGTAGGGAAGTTCCCAAATTGTTCCCGGTCTTCCTTCGCCTGGTCTTTGCCAGATATATTGGCCATAAGTATCCTTAAGGATACGAATGTAGTGTTGCACCAAGCGGCTGTAAATAAACGTAGCAGCATTCGCATCTTCTTCGCTCAGAGTATAAATTGCCTCTGAGAGCTTATCAGCTGTTATCGAAGAAGCATGATTACCTGCGAGAGTAACCACATTCGATACTGCAGCTGATAACACGCCGGAACATGGTGATCCAGTGCCGTTAAGCACTTGGTTATCAACGGATAACCCGATAGCATACATGAACTGCTCGGTAAGTTCTCCAACGATGTCGACATCAGAATCAGCGAGTAGCTCATTAGAGATACCGCTAGTCATACCAGCGCATTTCTTTGTCACGAGTTGAACCTGCCCCCATGTTGGGTTCTGCTCATCGATTGAACCCGCCTCATCTTCCCAAGTGACATCCACGAGAGTTGCCTCAGAAGGCCAATTCTGTGTGTTCTTGCCCATTGTTACGACTCGGCAAAGCTGCATCGCAAAAGATTTCTCGCGCGCTAACCTAATTAGGTCCATCTGGTGTTCCACGGGAACCAGATATCCGCCCAGAGAATCTGTGCCTTCTGCCAGGTCTGACGCCTTTTCTCTAGCCTCTTGAAGCTTTTGCATGGCTTTCAAATCGCCTGTTAAGGCAAATTTGACATCGAGCATGAATTCTACAAACTTATCAAAATTCTCCGGTTTAGAGAGTGTCTTGAACCAGTTTGCCCTGGAACTAAACTTCTCGCGAAGCTCTGCACCTTGTTCATGCACTTTGTAACCGCGATATGTCCTGGGAACTATTATCCCAGCCCCAGCAACAGCCATATTTCTCAGAGGAAGAGCTTCAACCACCTTAAGCCTTTTATCGACATCATCGATTTTAGCGCTTAAAGGAGAAATCTCAGCCTTTACAGCTGACTTGACAGCCTCAATTACGCCATCATTCGCTGTATCCTCTAATGATTTCTGGCAATGCGGGCAGACTTTCGCGTCCTTCTCTACATCTTTTCCGCAATGTTTACACTTATTCATTGTTTTTTAACCCTTCTTTAAAGCCGCTTTTCACGGCATCGGCAATCGACTTTGTGTCAATTGCTACTGAAACTCCTTGTTTATTTTCGTTTTCTTTTGTCGGAGAATGTTTGAGACCTTGGTCTCCATCTCCCAAAAGAATCTCCGAATAATGCGGAGGAAGTGATTTCTTCTCAATTAACATCTCAACAATCTTTTCTGCGGTTATATCGCAATATTGTTGTAATAATTCATCCATCTTCTTTTTTGTTTCCCCTGAAACCATCTCTTTAAACCTGGCAAGAAACTTCTCGTTTACGAAGATAGCATCTTCTATAATCTCTCTTATCATTTGAGATTTCTCTTCTGTTATTTTCTGTTTTTCCTTATCCTCTTTCTTCATTTTTGATTCATCCACTTCATCAAATAGAGCCATTTCTTCTGCCTTAACTTCCTTTGCCACTAATTCACATAATTCTTTTTCTTCCCCCTGCACTTCACTTATCCTGCGCTGCAGTGCCTGGGGGTTAGCCGGAACTAAAACCTGACTATTCTCTAATAACTCAATATCTACATACCTACGCCAAATGCCTTTATTTCTTTCATCAGAACCCGGCTGAGTATCAATCCATTCAAAAGGAATAAAGCCGACAGAAAAAGCTGCGATGCCACGCATAACTAAGAACCAACCCCAGTCAGCTTCGGCATTGCCTTTACCAACATACCATTCATAAATACCTTCAACTCCTTCATCGGTTATTTTTATCTCTTTTGCTTCGCCAATTTGACGCATAAGATTTTCTGCGCGATGAGAACTTAATAAGATTGGGTGAGCCATATAATTTCCGAGACGTTTTTGAAATGCAGCCGGTTCAATTACTTCACCATCTCTATCAATTGCTTTTGTGGAAATCACCACGGTTGCAATATGAGTTTTCTCATCAAAACTTTTAACAATACCCCTAAAAATCTTTGCTATCTTCTGGCCTTTAGAAATTTCTCTCATAATTCCTCCTTATTTGGCCACAGGTAAAATAGTGCACCTGCAGTTAATTACATCTTCGGGTTGACCTTTCTGATCGCCCGGATATTCAAGTCCGTTTGAAAAACTTTGTCCCACTAATTTAACTTCACCATCAAGTCTCTGGTGTGATTCCCTAACATTTTCATCACCGGCAGTCAGCCATTCTTTCTCTTTAACCCCTTCTGATTCATAATATAATTGGCTGCCGCCATTCACTGCGCCAACCGTTTCAGTGCGCGCAATCATTAGCGAACGCGCAGAAGCCATATTGTAAATTGTCCTTATACGGTCTGCTAATTGCTGAACCGTCTCCCCAAGTTTTAAACCTTCTTCAAGATTAATCTTTATTTGTTTTTTTAGCGTCTGATTAATCATTGTTATCTTATCTGTCCTCGTTACCAAGAATGATTGTATCTTTGCTTCAAATTCTTCATCAGAAAGGGATTTTCTCCCAAGAATAGTCCTGCCAAAATCAATACCTTCTTTAATTGCTAAATAGATATATTTATAGGCCTTATCCTTAAGCTTTTTATCTTGCTCATCCCAATCAACCTTAAGTCCCTCGGGGCCTTTTTCATTAAGCTCGCGCAAAATAACCTTTCGCTGTTCAAGGAAATACTTACTAATACCGCCAGCCATTCTTGTTTCGATATTGTTTTGTTTCGCTAAAAATCCTTTCCATATTGCAGCCTTGCGCGGATTAAGTGCAATTTTTGATTTATTGCCTTCATCATTAATTAATTGGCTATTATTTTCTGCACCAGATACCGGAGTTAAACCAAACGACGCCCACCATACATCACCCCAGGGCACTTCTTCGAAACCGAGGTTAAGACGTGAGTTAATTTCATTACGTGTAAAACCTATTGCAAATAGTTTCGAGGCTGTTTCTGTTTTATCTTTAAAATCCTCTTGATATGCGATAACGTTTGAATAGTCAAAAAATGCCTCTATCTTCTCATTGTATGGCCAGACGATATATTTATTGATTGCACTCTCAATCTTGCGCATTACCGGCATAATTGCATAATTCCAGAAAATCTTCATCTGGCCGACAAAAGTTGCATAATTAAGGTCTTCCGTAATATTGAATAATGCTTTGGGTGCACGCCAGATGCCAAGTATTTCTTCTCTCGTTAATCGCTTTTGCTCTATAAAATCCATCTCTTTATGCGTAGGTAAATGATCAACTGGCTTAAGGCCGCCTTCAAGCACCGCAACCTTAAATGCATTACTTGCGCCTTGGTGCCTCTGTTTCCATTGAAGCCTTATCCTGTCAATAACTTCCTTGCTTAATTCATCTTCTGTAGAAAGGATTAGCCCTGGCGTTCCATCATTATCAAAAAATGCCTTATTGAACACTAAAGTCTGCCAATCAATATCGATAATCTTATCTATCGGTTTCAACGGGCTCATACCACGAAATAAACTGTAGGGATTGAAATCTTTAATAAAAATAACTTCTTCTGGTTTAAATAAAATCTGCTCTTTCTGGTATCGCCAACCAACTATCAATCTGCCTTGTCTGACTTCTTCGAAATCAGTAGGATTAAATGCCCATAGCTCAGCCGGCAATTTACGTGAACCAGTCATCTGGCCTATTGAGGTTTCTTTTATAATCATCGCCTCTCCGTACAGAGAAACAAACCCCACCCAGGCCTGGATAAAATCAGACTCTGTCATAAAAGGATTAGGATTTTCGAATAAATTAATAATTTCATCATCCTCAATTTCTTTTTTTGATTTCCAATCTCTAAAACGCAAGTCAGCCTGCGGCACATTATCCGCTATTGCCTTAACCGCCTTATAAACAGAGGAAACTTGCTCGTAAGGTCGTGTAACATGCTCGCCGAAGAGACGCCATTCCTGCGCAATTTCAAACAACCGAGACCATGAGGCGCTCTTTTTAGACATTTCCAATTCTTGTTTTAATTTATTAAACTGAGCTTTTGATATCGCGTTTGATTTCTTTTTAGCAGCAACTGCCATATTTACTCCTTCAAATTAAATGCATTAAATCTCGTTTATAACTTCGCGCGGCCTTAATAGCAAATCCCAAAGCGTCCACATCATCATCATCCGCGCCATCTTTGCCATCGAAATTAACTAAGTGTTCTATTAACTTTGCGACGCGTGGATTGCCTCGTTTAAATTTAATTGTGCCGTTTTCTATTAAATGCTGAAATTCTATTACCCTTACGACTTTATCGGTATCGGTTACAATAGCGTGCACGGGCGGATGTGTTTTATCTTCTCTGCCAACCTCATCAATACGCTGTTTTACTGCTTCCCCGGCATTATTACTTTCAATATTTATCTGCTTAAATTTACGTTCTTTATGAATATTAGAAATAAACTTGGCAAACTCTGTAACTGAAATTCTGTCCAAAAATACATCATCCACATATAAAAAATCATCCCTATCTAAACATACTTCTACTAATGACATATTGTCGGCAGATGTTTTTTTACTGGTTGCTGTATCTATCCCGCCAAACCTTGCAGTTTTAGGCACTAATTCATCATAATATTGAATCCAACTGCGTTTAATAATTGCGCCCTGCGGGTCTACAGGAAAACCGCGATACAGCGCATTCCAGAATCGAGAACCTATATCACTTTTAGTTTTAAGCAAGGCCTGCTCATTAAATCGCTGCGGCCATAAAGCTGCATTTATTGGACGCCCTAACAAATCTCCTTCTTCGGCCAATGCCGGAAGATTTATAACAACCCAGTCCTTTTCTTCTTCTAATATTCTTCCGGCTAAATCTTTTTGATGCCAGCGTGTCATCATAAGAATAATTGCCGCATTTGGCTCTAGACGCGTGCGCGCAACAGATTTATACCAGTTAAAAATTCTCTCACGGTAAAGTTCAGATTCGGCTTCCTGTTCATTTTTGATAGGGTCGTCAATAATTAAAATATCTGCTCCATGACCGGTAATAGAACCACCCACTCCAGCGGAAATCATTCCGCCGCGATGCCGCGCTATCTTCCAAGAATCAGAGGCCCGGACGTCTGGATCTGTTGAAACGCCAAACATCACACGGAATAATTCATCTTCGACAATATCGCGTGTCCTACGAGACCATTCAAGAGAAAGCGAGGCTGAATATGATGTGTGGATTATTTTTTTATTAGGATTACGGCCAAGATACCAAGCGGGAAAATTACAGGATATAAGCTCAGATTTGCCGTGCCTTGGTGGAGCAAATATTATAAGTTTCTTGATTTCTCCGCGTTCGACTGCTTCTAATCTTTCGGCTAAGAAATCCAGGTGCTTGGCATAAAGATAAGACTGATTAACAACGAAAGAAAATTGCAATAATCTTCTTCTGCCAAGTTCGAAATTAGCTCTTAGCAATTTGAGCTTGTCTTCTTTGGATGAGTCCATCACATAAATCATTGAGATCCTTATCTGGTAGTTGTTTTAAAAATGCCTGTTCAGAATTCTGCCCCGCTGCAAAAACATTTGTATTATTAACTAATGCGCGTCTATCAGCCCATCTATCTGGAGCACGATTAGTGAGAAAAAATATCATCGCTGTCGTATTGCCTTCGCATGCTGCTTTAAATACCGCATCTTCAACGAATTGAATTCTACTATCAACTATTGCTAAAACGATTGAGTTAAGTCTTTTATTCTTTTTTCGCCAAAGCCAGAATGTGGAAGCATCGATACCAGCCATTTTGCAAGCATTTCGAAAACTATTTCCGACTTTTAATGCTTCTAAAATAGTATGAATTTTTTGCCTTTTTATATACATAGGATTATTGGATTTTTATTGCCTTTTTTCCTGTAAATTTTTCCCACTTTTCTCATTAAACCAGATAATCGAGTTGCCCATAATTCCTCTAATAAAAAGGCCAGTCGCCACTGTGCACAGCAACTGGCCTGTAAATTTATCCGCGAGTGATCAGCCCGCTCGATTAGAAATTATCTTCTTAAATACAATTCTGTCAATAAAATTATATCTTTTTTTGGGCATTCTCGACGAGAAAATTTTTCAACTAACCTTTATCATTAAATATATTACATGCTTTCAGTATCCGCGCTGTCTTTTCCAGGGTATATACTTCGCATTTCGTCCTTCCCAGTATACATCGCCAATATCTGGCATATCTTTTTTCCCTTTTGGCTTTATTTAGTTCCTGTTGAATTCTTGCCAGAGAACAAAAAGTCTTTTTCATCTCTTTATCAATTGTAGTAAATTCGCGCGTCTTAAAATAAAAACAATCCCAACAATAATTTCCCATTCATTACCTCCTTCCCGGGGTATCCCCCTTAAATAAAATCCCTACCCATTCGTCATATACATCTGTGTTATAAGTCGGCTCTTTAATAAGGTAGTCTTGCAAGTTCTCTATGTCCTTCCCTGCCTTTTTCATAATGTCGTTGTGTTCTTTAATGCAGAGCGTTACTTCCTCAATGTAAGTCTGATAAGCCTCGTTGTATCGCTTGCCTAAAAAGATATTGAAGCCTAACTCCTCATTCATTCGCTCAACTATCTTTTTCATTGAGACAAAACCGCAAGCCTGCTCATAGGCTTTATGGGTGGTCATTTTAATAAACTGAATAATATCCTTAGAGTTCAATTTACCGTCGGGAGAAATCTCTAACGCCTGTATCATATCCGTTATTTTGAGGGCGTCTTTCTTTGCCTTCTCGTCGGTTATATGCTCGTCTATCAAGCCCGCTAAATAATCAACGGCAGGAGAGAGGTTAAGCAATAAATGGGCTTTCTTTAAGGTCTCGTAGTGATACTTAAAGCGGAGATAAGTCTCTGTTATTACGCCCATAATAACGGGCATTTTCTCGTATATGTCTATATACTTCCTGTATTCCTCGCTTACTTTGTAATCGGGCATACGGAGTAAGGCTTGTCTTTCGCTCTCGGTTAAAAAGCCCTTTTTGTCTCCGAAGGCTTTTTCGTGAGCGTCCTTAATGATAAGTCTCGCCCGTTCCTTACCGCTTAATAAATGGGCTTCTCGTTCTAAATTAAGGAGTTTCTCCGCCATTCCTTAACCTTTCTTTAAGGGCTTACGCTCTAATAATACGGCTCTTACTTCCTCAACCTTGCCCTCTAACTCGGCCATTACTGTATCAGTTCTCCAGGCCAGTGTGGTTTAAGATTATTCTTCATAAAAAGCGGGAGTTTTAATCGCCTGCCCGTTTGGATTATCTCCAAGAGTGCACCGCTATCCGGCTTATACTCTCTCTGCCTTTTTATTAGTAAACCTCTCCCAACGTTTAACTATAACATCGCAATACTTGGGGTCGAGCTCAATTAAAAAACACCTGCGCTTCAACTGTTCGCAAGCCATCATAGTAGATCCCGATCCTCCGAATGGCTCCAACAATACCCCCCCCATCGGACAATTCTTCTTTATGGCACGTTCTGGCAATCTAACAGGTCTCTGTGTAGGGTGCTCATACTCTGATGATTTATCGCGGCTGATATGCCAAACATCAAGTCTCTCCTCAAAATCTATGCGATCTAAATCCCAAACCTCCTTCTCTTTGGTTATGGTTTTATTTTTGTAATGATTTTCTCCTTTCTTCCACCCAAATATTATCGGCTCATAAACTCTGTGGTAATCCTGACCGAGCGCGAGGATAATTCGCTCCTTAAGCCATATTATAGTCTGCGAGAAATGAAACCCTGCGTTTCTAAACGCGTCAAAGAATTCATCTTGTGTTTTTGTTGCGTAGCAAATATAAATACTCATGCTCTTTTTTGAAAACATATATAATAATAAAAACACATCCAATAAGAACTGATAAAATTGCTCAGGCGTCTTATTATCATTAAATACTTTACTCCCATTGATAAACTTACGCTTCCTGCCTTTATGTATTGCTTCATATTTTGCGTATTTATAGTCAACATTGTAGGGCGGGTCCGTAAACACCATATCCGCCAGCTGCCCATCCATTACGCGCGCCACATCATCATGCGATGTGGAATCGCCGCATAGCAACCTGTGATCGTTTAAAATATATAAATCGCCTCTTTTAGTTTGAGCTTCGCCTATGGAATCGTATTCGGCTTGTGCGTCAAATCCATCTTCAATAACCTCGGTATCGAATATAGACTGCATCTCATCAGGGGTAAAACCTACATCATCAAGCATATCTGCTGTAAAATGCGATAACATCTCCAAATCGAACTCGCCGACATTCTTATTCAAGCGAAGGTTAAGTTCTTTTTCCTCCTCTGGATTAAGAAGTCTATCCGGGACCATAACATCTATTTCAACTACTCCCTGCCTTTCCAAAACCTTAATCCTCTGATGTCCTCCTATAATACTATTATTCAGATTTATAACCACTGGTTCAGCCAATCCGAAGCGCGCGAGGGATTTTGAAAGATCCTCTGCCTGTTTATCTGTCATCTTTCGCGGATTGTATGGTGCGGGATTAAGCTCTAAGATTTTGCGTTTCTGAACTGTCCATATTATCTTTGACATGTTCCTCCTTTAGTCTGAGGCATATTTAATCTCCCCTTTTAAATATTTGTTTGTTTCTTCTTCTAAGAATTTACGGGCTTCATAAAAATCGAATTTCCCCGGGACAATAATTGCATAATACCCGCGTTTCAATAATTCATCACGCCAATTCTTCTGTGGTGTTTTAGCATAAGTCTTAACTTTTAATTCCACGGTCATACCATGCCATCCGCCGCGGGGTTCATATATGACGACATCTGGATGTCCGGCTTTGTATCCAGCACGCTTCATGCGAATAGCGGCCAGCTTATTCGGCGTATGAAGACCCCCAGCAGAGGCGCAAAAGAGAACACCTCGACTATAAAGATAGAAGGTATATTGTTCTTGGAGTTTTTGCTCGAGCTGTTTACTCATTGTTGTTTCACTAATAAATCCCCTATAATTACTGGTTCATTTTTGTATTTTTCGTGCTCTTTTATATTTAAATCCGCAAAATATCCAGGCAATTCTTTTTTAAGCGCTTCTACAAAGTATCCCCAAAAATTCGCGGGTTGAGTTTTTAAAGCCTGTTGGCCTATTTTGATTATGGCTTCAACTGGGGGAAAATACCCTTTTTGTTTGCGTATCCTAGCCATAAAATTAAAAATATTAATTCTATCTTTAAGTAATATATGGAGTTTGGCTAATTCTTCTTTTTGTTCTTCAGTAGGTTTATTAAAAAATTCAGGCGTAGCCTGATCTTTTATATCTACTCTTTCTACTCTTTCTACTCTACTCAGAGTTAGTGCTAACTTACCACTACGGTAGTCCTCCTGTAGTTTTTTAGGAGGATCGGGATATTTTTTTCTTGAGGGGTTATTTATGACTTGATGTTTCAATAATGTGGGACACCATAGCCACTTTTTGCCCCCCGCTTCGAATTCAAACAATCTCCTTAACTTCAGTAACTCCAGGATAATAGACTGAACATCTATATTATCTTCGGGAAAAATTTGACCTTTAAGTTTATATATGTTGTAAGGGAGCACTCCATTAGTGTCGTCCATATGGCACCAGCTCAGCATGTAAAAATAACGCGCTGGTATAGAAAGTAATGCTATTTCTTCTTCGAAAGGATATTCTGGGTCAAATTGTCGTTTTCTCGCCATATCTCCCCCTAAAATGCTCTAACTTGAATTTCTTCTTTTCGTGCCTAAAATTAATTACATCTCTTTCGGATTTATCGCTTCTTAAATTCATTCGGGTTGAACCCCACATCCAGTTAGATTTTTTCATATGAACATATTCACTTGTGTGTTTTGCAATCTTTTAATTGCTATGTCGCAATACTCTTGCGAAATCTCGATACCTATCGCTTTCCTGCATAACTCTTTACAGGCAACTAAAGTTGTGCCAGAACCTATAAAAGGGTCTAAAACCATATTGTTTTGATTAGTATTAACTTCTATTAAATGCTTTAATAACTTCTTAGGTTTTTCAGTAGGATGCTTTGTTTCTTTATAAGCAGAAGCGGTGGGACTTAAAAAATAATTAGACATATATTTCTGAAGTTTAAAATTTTTTAATTTACTTTTCCCTTTACTTCCAACCCAAATATGTTCTGTTCCACTATTCCAATTAACTTTCCTAAAAGATGGGACGGGGTTAGTTTTTACCCAAACATAAATACATCGTGATTTAATTCCCAAAGAAGGAGCAAGCATTAGATCAAATAAACCAGTTTTTTGTTTATCAAAAAAGATATAAATCCAAGCCCCTTCCATCATCGCTCGGCAACATTCGGCAAACCATAATGCAATCCAATCAAAATATTCCTTATCGTCTTTCCAATTTCTATCCCATTTTCCAAAATCTAAACCAATATCACTTCTCCTTTTCCAATTATAATGAACATAAGTCCTTTGAATCTTATTTCCTTCTTTGCTGATATTATATGGTGGATCAGTCAGCACAAGGTCTATTGACTTATCAGGGATTTCCTTCATAACCTCAAGGCAATCACCACAGTAAATCGTTATGTTAGGTTCTTCGTAGTAAGGTTTAATCATATCAAACTATAAGTCTAAATAATTCATAATTACACAAACGCAAATTCTTTTTGAGTTGTGTTTAAGTTAATAGTTGTTATTTCCTGCTTTAAATTACTTTCTCTCGTTTCTTTTTCTTTCAAGACATCCTGTGGTTCCATAACCAACCAGTATTGCTCGAAATGCTTATTGCCCCTTTTGACTAGACAAGATTGAATATTAAATCCCTTTTGTCGTAAATCCCATATTCTTGCCCCCAGGCGTAAGCAACCAAATCTATTTAAAGCTTCAAGGGGGGTTATAGTATTACCTTGTTCTAACCAGTCTAAAATTAGTTTTTCTTGGGTCATATTATTGGCCTCCTGCTCTAAATAAATTTACCCTATCATCAAATATCTCTTTCAATCTATCCTGGTATTCTTTAGGCAAAATTTTAATTTCTTGCGCTCTTTTGATGTTGTAGATTGTTTTAAGATATCCGAGATTTTTCGCTTCATAGAGTTCGCTCTCTATAACTGCATACATATCGGCTTCTTGAGACATCTCTTTTACTGTCCTGCCATTCGTTTTACCATTCTCTTTGATAGGTTCAGCTTCAATGTCAATTACCGCATTTTCTTTAAAAAGAATATCTTCTTTGTCTGGTTCTGGTTCAGGTAATTCAAGCAGGATTTTCTCCGGGGCGATAAGCGCCAATTTTTGCAAATCAATCAATTTAAAATCCATATTAATATGCAAAATATAGTGTTTACGCTTTATCTGCTTATTGCCTTCTTTATGGACTATTTCCTGCTCTCTACGTTCTAATATTAGCGGTATCATGTGGGCCCGGCCACAGACTTGTCTGATGTAATCAAGGCAAGAATTGAGATTGACTATTGAATTATATGAACCTGTATTAATCTGCCAAACTCCTGCGCCCGGCATTTCCGGTAAAAGTAATTGCAGTGTGGCCATTTCACAACATTCTTTCTTTTGATAGTAAACGCAATCCTTACCTTTACACTCCACTTTAATCCTGCCTAATTCTTCTTGGCCTAAAATCTTAAGGCCTTCTGCAAATTCTTCTGTGGCGCAATAGGCGATTTCTCCATCACCTTTGCATTTTAAGGCGGTGGTTGAGCCATATCTTTTGTAAAACTGTGGAAAATAAATCTCTGGGTTAGCTACTGGAAACATAACTTTAATCTGCCTTGGTTGTTCACCATAGAGCTTCTGAAATTCTTGAATGAGACGCTTATTTTCTTCTTCTGATGGTGTCTGTGGATCTAAAATAAAATAATCAACCTCAGAGGGGTATTCCTTGCCTTCTTTAGTTTGTTTTTTAATACCTAATCTAATTTTGCCTAAACGGGGCATCCTTCTCACTTCAGACAATCCTTTAATTGCCATATCTTCATCCTCCCTTTCCTGTTTTAAATATTTACCGAATCTGCAAAATTCAGCAACCTCGCAGTATCTTGAACATTTAACTCCATCCCAATTCTCTTTTGCCGTGCAGATTTCGTTCCAATAACCCTGTTTTAAGGCTTTTTCCAAAGCCTCTCTTTTTTCCTTAAAATATGCTAAGACCATATCATCATCCAAAATTCTTATTTTAAAATAATAAATATTACGAAATACGCCTCTACTTCTAGCAATATAAGTCCCGCCATCCCTGACTATTACCTGTATTCTTAATTCATCAATTTTGGTTTTGTATTTCTTCTCAAATTTAATGCGGTAATTATTAATCTGTAGCTCCCATTCAAGACGGTCTTCTTTTTCGGGGCTACGCTTGAGAACTTGACGCATCTTGGGTTCACCTTTGCGCTTACCGGATTTATAGATTTCTCCTGTGGGTTCTTCTACTACATAAAACCCTAGCGCTTTAGCTACTTTGTAAGATCCGGAAACCTTGTAATCCGCCATTATGATTTTTTTACCTTCAAGCTCGATAACATCAGAGATCCCCGTTTCCTGTTCTTCTTCGCCATCAAACCTCTCTTCTAACAAAGAACATTCATCACCGGCTGCTTCAAGGTTAGCGTGGCCTTTTGTGCCATTAATCATAAATGCTCTATTGTCTGGGGAAATAGAATACTGCATAGTTAACTTAAGAAAGGCGCAAAGAGTGCCCTGAATCAGCTGCGTTGTTGAAGGCTTGCCCGTCCAGGGCCTTTCCCGCGAAACCAGGGTGAGATAGGAACGCGTAGCGCAACGATTGCCCATTCGACAGCCATTTTCTTTTAGGCAATCTTCGACTTTTATTTTCTGCTTATCAGGACAAATAAATTCAATGAGAGGCATCTTGTTTCTCTGTGTTTGTTATACTGACACAAAAGGCAGTTTCTTCCGGTAAATTCATAACATAATGCTGATCTGATTTAGGGACTTTTAACACAAGCGTAACTTCTCCATCCCTATCTTTTTTAACTGACCACAAACTTGCTAAAAATTTTATTTCATCCATTCCTATCTCCTTTTGTTGGTATAGCATTCTACGCAAATCTGTTTTAATTTAGGTATTTCGCCTTTTTTTTCGCAATGATAAAATCTTACCGATTGAGTTTTGTTTTTTTCTTTATGGCAACTCTCACAAATAAAGACTTCCACAATTAACCTCGCTCTTTCCAGAAAGTATGCCTGCCAATCCTGCAAGTTACCTGCATATTTTTAGCCCATGATGGCATACCAAACGCTTCAACATTATCGTAATGTGTAGCGCCGCCTGTTATGTCTTTGGCGTTATTTTCAAATACATCCCTTACCACCTTCTTGGCGATAAGATGATGAAATGGTAGGCACTTACCGACAAACTTATCCAGGTCTTTTCTTCCCAGAGCCACACAACCAAGCGGCATACCTTGATGTATGCGATTGCGATAAACACAGGCGACCGCATACATCCCCCGGTAACCCTCGCCCACTGCTTCGCCTAAAATCCCCTTCCAGAGATTATCGGGGTAGTTAATTTCCCCCAATGCGCAAATCGCCATCAACAATAATGCCGCGACCATGCAACCAAAGGTTATTACTGCAGCAATAATCTGCGCACGTAAACGTTTAATATAGTAAGGATTAAGTTTTTTAAGATAAATTAGAGAAATATTCATTTCGGACTCGCCAAGAGTTTTTCGATATCCTGCCAACAGAACAAAGTCCGTCTATTAGCTTGCAGTTTTAAAGGTTTAATTCCTGCCAATATCGTTGGCCAGTGATTCCGCAAATATTGAGTGCTATATTTAAGACGCTGAGCGATTTCTTCAAGGGTAACATATTCTTTATTCAACATTTCTACTCCCTCTTATTAGATGCAATAATTGATATGCTTTCTTTTTGATCTGTGAAGATAATTCTCTTTCTTCCTGCCTTAGTTTGTCATTATGATGATCGAGTTCTTCCGATTTATTAAGTTTGTCAATAATATAGACTAACTGGGCATCCTGGCGTTCGGTAATAGGACCATAAAAACCGCGTCGCAATTCGTCAATACTCTTAACTGCTGCATTTCGCGGGTTATCATCCGCATAATCTTCCGCTATAGAATCGGAATCTATCTGCAAAAACTGGTCAGCTAAATCAGTAATAGACATAGCTAATGCCTGCATTTCTATTTTGTTCTCTTCTGCTTGTCCCTTTTGGGAAATTTTGCCTGCCATAAGTTATCTTGCACAAAATAAAAAAAGCGTGATATTATATTTTTATGACATTACTTATCGCTATCTTCTTCCGGTTCTTTGGTGCGGTCATAAAAACACAAATCTCCGATATCGTAACCGGTAAGATCACAAAGTTTGCGCAAAACATTAGGCGTCACCTGGCGCTTGTCAGATAAAATTAAGGAAAAGAGACTTGGGCTAATATTCAGCTGTTCAGCAACTTCTTCATAAGTGCGAGGTGGTGTAGATTTGTTTTTAAGCCAGGAATCAATTACATCTTTTTTTATGCGAATCATTGACATTGAGAACTCCTTTATTACATTTTTTTCGTTATTGTTTGTCAAAAAATATATGCCTTTCGGCTCACGGGTTAAATATAACATTATTTTCGTATTTGTCAAGTGTTTTTTTACGATTTTTTCGTATAGAATAATTTCGTCGTCGATAAAAACGAATTTTATGTAATAAAAAAGATTGATTTGTTACGAAAATTATGTTAAAAATTGTAAATATGCACATAGGTGAACGAATCAAACAAATTAGAAAAACTAAAGGAATTCGTCAAAAGGAATTGGCGAATAAACTTAATTTAAGACAATCTGTTGTTTCTTCCTGGGAACGAAAAGTAAGTGAGCCAAATCCTGAGAATCGTAAAAAACTCTGTGAAGTATTAAAAATTTCTGAGGCTGAACTTTTTGGCGGCCTTAAAACTATCGAAATCCAAGATACTCAAATCCCGATTGTCTCGCGCGTAGGCGCCACTGATGAAAAAGGCCACGCTGGATACCTGCCTTTAAATCCACCCTACGAGACAATAAATTTTAAGAATTGTAAGGCTGTAATCGTGGAATCAAACTCTATGGCTCCAATCGCTTATAAAGGACAAAAAATTATATATTGCGAAAATATGCCAATTCAAAACGGCGATCTTGTTTTCGTAAAACTTAAGGATGGCGATCAGCTATTTAAACGTTACCATAAAGAAAAGAAAAATAAGGTAATTAGTTTTCTGAGTATCAATATAGCTGATGCTTATGAACCAATTGTAGTCAAAGACGAAGAAATCGAATTTATCCATAAAGTCGTAGGAATAAAATTTTGAAAAAATATTAGAAACAGAAAGGAGCCAAAATGGATATCTTTGGAGTAATCGCTGGATTGATTGCTTTTATTGTTATTCTTTTCCTGTATTTTCTACCCTATATTGTAGCTAATCGCCGGAAACATAAAAATGCAGGAGCGATTGGTATTCTTAATTTCTTTCTTGGTTGGACACTTATTGGATGGGTTATCGCTCTTGTTTGGGCTTATACTGCGAATACAAAAGTATGAATCACCCCCGCATCAATTACCGCATTCCCGCCGAATATAAACCCAAGGATTTCTCTGACTTTCTGACTACTTTAAAAGAGAAAACCGAGATGAAAGTGGAAAATGGCATTATACAACTCGGTGGATATTTTAAACAAAAAGAAATACGGCGATTCGGTAAGATATTCACGATATCACTATTATCTTTTGGTGGCTTAATTACTTTTATTGTTAAAGAAAAGAAATGAGTTCTCTTTATCGCCGCAACAAAATTTACTGGCTTTCCTTTCGCTATAATAACCGTTCCTACAACATCAGCCTTAAGACCAAAGACCGCTCTACTGCTAATTATCTCAAAGCCCAGAAAGATAAAGAACTAATTGAAGGTCGTTACGAGATACCCACCCAAAATGCTGAATGCATCCCAGTCTTAAATATCTATATGGCTTTTTATGAGCGCCGAAGAACCCCCAGCGTAAATTCTGCTGTCAGAAGCAGAATAGAAAAATTTCTCACATGGTCGCAGGCTGTGAGAATTAAACAAATAACAGAAACCAATTTCCAAGAATATCTAAATAAACGACTTGAAAAAGTATCAATCTATGAAGCAAACAACATTATCATTGCCATCAAGGGTTGGCTTAATTGGTGTGTAAAGTCGAAAATCATTGCCACAAATCCCATTGAGAATATTAAGAAATTTAAAACTCCGGAAACATCACGGCGCTTTTTAACTAAAGAACAAATTAAAGAAGTCTTGAAGTCAGCTGCGAATCCAGATGTTTATTGCGATGGCAAACCTACGCTTCTACCATTCGTGGCTACGGCTATTTACGCAGGCTTGCGTAAAGGTGAACTCCTTGCCCTGGAATGGCCAGATATAGATTTTAAACACAATATATTGCTGGTGCGAAATAAAAAAGATTTTACCACTAAATCAAAAAAGAACCGCACAATTGAATTACATCCTAAACTTAAAATTATTCTCTGGAAGCACAGAAAGGATTCGGGCAAATGTTTTAATACAACTAATTACCGCAGAATTTTTGGCAGGATAGCAAAAAAGGCGAAGATACCAAATCTTAAACTTCATGAATTACGCCACACCTTTATTACACAGGCTTTGCTTGCAGGGGTGGATATTCCTACTGTCTCTGAATGGGCAGGACATTCTTCATGGGTTACTACGAAAATCTATACCCATATCCATTCTCCCCACAAACAAGAACAAATCCGCAGGTTAAACTTCTGAAATCACTGCAATCTTTACTACAGGAAATTTGATTTTAAGTCGGGAAAAGCGAGATTTAGTCAACATCCGTAGACTGGTGCTCTATCCAATTGAGCCACAGGCGCAATATCAATAAGTTACAAAAAATAAGTTATTCTATCGTCAATATTCACTCTTAAACTTCTTTCCACATCATTCCACATTATAGAATTTAATTCTATATGGAGTTACTACAATATCACTACAATGAAAATATGCCTGTCTTCTATTGCTACGATATAGCTTTTTTCTGCCTGGTTGCCCCAAGGTTAAACGATTTAAGCAAAAAGCACTATATCATACCCTTAAACCGATTTCAACGCTTATTTGAGGCTTAAAATCGCAAATAACAAAATGCTGCGGGACTATTCCATGAAACCACCGGGATAGGCTTTCTCCCAAATTCTCTACATAGATAGCGAAATGAGAATAATCATCTTCTCCGGATCGTTTTCTATTTTATTTCTTCTTTCTCTCGCTCGAAGATAAAAAAATAGACATTAGGCAGGCATAATTAGCTATATCTATTAGTGAATCATGTTTGCTCTCCCCAACTTGGTTATCTTTTTTTAATAATTCAATTAACCTCGCAATTTTTACGGTTAAAAAAACTAAAAAGGTTTTTCCGACAGGAATATCACACACTAATGATATTTTCTCGAAGTTAGAAAATATATCAGCATCATTAGCGTAATCATTGCCTTTCTTCGCTAACAACTCTAAACATTTTTTGAAAAATTTTTCCGCCTCAGCTTGTCTTTGCCGCTTATTCATTTTTGAGTTTTATGTTGTTGGTTTCCCATGATACCATGTTTCCAAACCTTCGATATCATAAAAAATGGGCACACCAAGAATCATTGCCTCTTCATATTCTTTGACCGCGCCACTCGATTGCTCCCATCCTTCAAGCATAAATATAGCATCACAGCGCCGTAAGATTTCCTGGTCGCCTTTAATGTATTCTGCATATTCAATATCGCAATCGATTTCAAAATGAATTGTGTTTAAGTGCGGACAGATGACAGTATAGCCAATATTCCATAATTCAATTGCTTTAGCCCTGGCTTGGGCAATATTCTCGTGAATGTCGCCTGAATATTTTCCCGCAAGATAAACGACTACTTTACGACGATTCATTTCCTTTTCTTCAAACCCAATAAATTAGCTTTTATATATACTGCAGTTTTAGTCCTTTTTAACAATTTTGCAATCAAATTAACATCTTTTTTGCCGTAGAATTTTTTTATTATATTAATCTCAAAATCCGACCACCCACGAACAAGATCGGGGGCCGCTTCCAATTCCTTAATTATTTTATTCTGGTAATCGTTTGTTTGCTTGCGTGAAGTGAGCATATATTTATGTCCTTTCCAACAATTTGTCCTTTATTGATAGTTAAGCGAATCACTCCCCAGTGGGTTTCACCTACGCATTCCCTTGAGCCGAAACGTCCACGCGCTAACTGCAACGCCGGCAAAGTAAACGCCACTTTATTTGGCTGTTCTATCCAAATATGATAATGCACATGTGAGCGCACTACTACGTCAACTTTGGGGCCCGTATTGTTGGCTTCTTTTATTAGATCCCAAAACAATTCCCTCAATAGAAGTGTTGCTCGGCCGTGAGGAATAATGGATGAGCCGACCTTATGCCGAACATCGAAAATTAGCCCTTCTATATCCAGAAATAACCTGCCTTCTATTTTAGCGTTGAGATTTTTAGCGATTTTGTATTCGAAATCTTCGGCTTGATCGGATACGTGATATTTTGTGCCGAAGGT
>Ga0172375_10003588_pt1 | contig 23469 bp, 25 predicted proteins | sample LakKiv1m_FD_114537 | JGI IMG/M metagenome (GOLD analysis project Ga0172375, IMG submission 114537) | Freshwater microbial communities from Kabuno Bay, South-Kivu, Congo - kab_092012_11.1m | ecosystem: Environmental > Aquatic > Freshwater > Lake | place: Democratic Republic of the Congo... | reverse complement strand
TGCCGGCTCCATGAGCGAGCTGCTTCTGCTCCTCAGCAATTGCCCCGTCCCGAAAGCTTTCGGGACGGGGTTGAAGAAATAGAAAAAACAGGGCATTGACCCACTATCTTTTTCAATGTTGTTGCCGCTTTTTCCCTGAGCAGATACACGCTGTTCAAGGTGTGTGTGCGGTATCGGGCCCGACCTGTCGGGCTTTGCGATGACGGAGTAAGGGTTCACGGCAGAAAGAACAGGAAGATTTCGATTTCGGCAATGCGAAATTCCAGATAAATGCTGCATGTTCATGGAAAGCTTCCGGTATCCTCCGGTTTTCGCGTATGGACCTTGAACATGGTTATCCCTGGGCTGAAGCCCTGAATCATACACCCTTTCCTTTCATGTGTTTCAGCAGCGCCCTGACACCGAGATGGTAGCTGTCGGCGCCGAAACCGGCAATGACCCCGATGCAGGCCGCGGAAATCACTGATTTGTGGCGAAACTCTTCGCGCTTGTGCACGTTGGAGAGATGCACCTCTACCACGGGAACCCTGATCGAGCTGATAGCATCACGCAGAGCGATGGAGTAGTGGGTCAGAGCGCCTGCGTTGAGCACCACGCCCGAACAGCCGCCCATGTCTTCAATCTCGAACAGCTTCTGCAACAGCTCACCCTCGAACTCTGACTGGAAAAACTCGAACTTCACCTCCGGAAATGCCTCGGCGATTCCGCGATTGATCTCGTCGAGGGTCGTGCTACCATAAACATCCGGCTCCCGTTTTCCAAGACGGGAAAGATTCGGCCCGTTCATGACCAGAATGGAGGTCGCGCTCATGGCAGCTCCTTTGTTGGCTTTTGGCTTAGAGTATGTACTGGCTCAGATCCCTGTCAGCAACCACCTTGCCCAGCTTGTCGAGCACCTGGTCGGCGTCGATGACAACCCTGTTCCCGGTGATGCGTCCGTCGGCAAGCATCTCCGGAACACCAAACATCAGCTCTTCGAGCAGGTTGGTCAGAATGGTGTGCAGCCGTCGTGCACCGATATTTTCAACGGTTTCGTTCACCTTGGCCGCCGTTCTTGCGATTTCACGTATCGCCTCGTCCGTGAAATCGAGATCGATATTCTCGGTGCTGAGCATGGCTCTGTACTGCTTGATCAGAGCGTTTCGGGGCTGGGTCAGAATCAGGTAGAAATCCTCTTCGGTAAGACTTTTCAGTTCGACCCTGATGGGAAAACGACCCTGGAGTTCCGGGATGAGGTCCGATGGCCTCGCCACATGGAACGCACCCGATGCAATGAAAAGCACGTGATCTGTCTTGACCACGCCGTACTTGGTGGCCACGGTCGAGCCTTCTACGATTGGCAGCAGGTCTCGCTGCACCCCTTCACGGCTGACATCGGGCCCTTTGCCACCGGCACCGGTGGTCGGAGCGGCGATCTTGTCGATCTCGTCGATGAAGACAATGCCTGACTCTTCGACCTTGCGCAGCGCCTCCTTGACGACGGCGTCCATATCGATGAGCTTCTGCACCTCCTCCTGTTCGAGCAGCTTGCGGGCTTCGGCGATGGTAAGGCGGCGTTTTTTCTTCTTCTTGGGCATCCCGCTCATCAGATCCTGCATAATCCCGCCGATCTCCTCCATCTGCCCGAGCGGCCCGAAAATCTGCATCATGCCACCCGGTCCATCGTTGCTGACCTCCATCTCGATCTGGCGATCTTCCATCCTTCCTGCACGCAGCCGTTCGAGCATCTTCTGGCGGCTTTTGCGATTGACTTCGCGTTCGAGATGCTCTGCGCCTGCCGAACCGTCCTGGCCGGAAATAACGAGTCCCTCCTCATCACCGTCGCGCTCCGGCTCTTCGATACCGCTCACTGGAGGCAGCAGAATGTCGAGCAGGCGCTCCTCTACCAGCAGCGCAGCTTTCTCCCTGACCTCCTCCGACTTTTCACTCCGCACCATCGCCACTGACTGCTCGACCAGATCGCGGATCATGGACTCGACATCACGCCCCACATAACCGACTTCGGTGAACTTCGATGCCTCGACCTTCACGAACGGGGCTCTGGCAAGCTTGGCGAGCCGCCTGGCGATCTCGGTCTTACCGACACCTGTAGGGCCGATCATGATGATGTTGTTGGGCATGATCTCGTCACGCAGCTCTTCACTCACATTCTGACGGCGAAGCCTGTTGCGCAAAGCGATGGCCACTGATTTCTTGGCATCTTTCTGGCCGATGATGTATTTGTCGAGCTGTTCGACGATCTGGGTCGGTGTGAACTGCTCTTTGTCGATGAGTCTGACCGGAGAAGCCTGGAGTTCATCCGGCTGAATCATATCCTGAATATCTTTCTTCATTGAGTTATGTTCGGAATTTCATGGAGTTGGCGCCTGTTCCTGCATGGCACGGAAGTGCGGGGTCACAGGGTTTCAATGACAATATGGTCGTTGGTGTAGATGCAGATATCGGCTGCTGTCTGCAGGCTCTCCCTGACGACCTCCTCCACGGAGAGCGAGGTGTGTCTGATGAGTGAGCGTGCGGCGGCAAGGGCGTACATGCTGCCGCTGCCGATGGCCACTATGCCGTCTTCAGGCTCGATCACATCACCCGTGCCGGAAATTATGAGTGCCTTGTCCTGGCTCACGATAGCGAGCATCGCTTCGAGACGGCGCAGGTATTTGTCGGTGCGCCAGTCTTTGGCGAGTTCAACGGCAGCACGATCGAGCTTGCCGCTGTATGCTTCGAGCTTCGCCTCGAAACGATCGAGCAGTGTGAGCGCATCGGCAGTGGCTCCGGCGAAACCGGCAATGAATCTGCCCTGGTAGAGGCGACGGATTTTGCGCGTGGAGTGCTTCATCACGGTGTTGCCGAGGGTCATCTGGCCGTCGCTGCCAAGAGCGGCCTTGCCATCCCTGACGAGGCCAATGACCGTGGTCGATCGTATCTGCGGTTTTTCGTAGCCCATAAATGCGTAATTGAAAGAATAATTAACCTATTTTTTTTCTTAACCTTGCAACTGGAATTTGCATTTGTTCACGGTATTTTGCAACCGTTCGCCGGGCAATGCGCACCCCTTTTTCACTGAGCAGTTCCGCCAGCCGGTCGTCGCTGAGCGGCTCGACAGGGTTCTCCCCTTCGATCAGCTCCCTGAGCTGCTGCTTGATGATCCTCGACGACATCTCCTCACCCTCTTCGGTTGAAAGCGCTCCGCTGAAAAAATATTTCAGCTCGAACACGCCGAAGCGGGTCTGCACATATTTGCCGTTGACCGCACGGCTGATGGTCGAGATGTCGTATCCGGTCTGCTCGGCGACACTTTTCATCACGAGAGGCTGCAAATAGCGTGGCCCCTCGATGAAGAACTTCGCCTGCGCCACCAGCAGCGCCTCCATCACCTTGAGCAACGTCTGTCTCCTGATTTGCAGGGCAGAGGCGAATTCATTGGCCCGCTGAAGTTTCTGGCGCATGAACTGCCGGTCTTCCTTCGGCAGCCTGCGGTTTGAGAGCGATTCACGATACTCGTCAGACACTCTGACCGAAAGGCTGCTCCGGTCGTTCAGCGAGGCAATCAGCGCTCCGTTCTCGTAGGTCACCAGAAAATCAGGCGAAATGTAGTGGCCCCCTTCATCAAAAAAAACACCCTCGGGATGAGGATTGAGCGAGGTGATCACTCCTATGGCTGCTTCAAGCTCCCGACGCGCCAGTCCAAGTTTCTTCTGCAACCGGTCGAAGCGCTTGTTCATGAAATCGTCGAAAGCATCCTCAAGAATCAGCCGAGCCGTCCTGACCGCCTCTGCATCAAAGTTCCGCTCATAAACCGAAAGCTGCACCAGAAGCCTCTCCCTGAGGTTCGCCACCGCGACACCAGGGGGATCGAGGTACCATATCCTTTTCTGAATGTCGCGAACCTCAGCTTCACTGACGTCCAGGCCAGACTGACGAAGTCCGTCGATAATGATGTCCGGCTCTTCTGCAAGATAGCCGTCACTATCGAGGTTGCCGAGAATCTCGGCAGCGATGAGAACCTCTCGCCGCCCGATACCTTCCTGAAGAGAGAGATCGCGCAGAAGCTGCTCATGGAACGTCTCGTGATGCACCGCCTGGAAAAAACGCTCCTCACTTCCCGACGTGGCTGAAGCTCTCGTCCTGCCGGTTGAATAGCTCTCTCTGCCTGCTGTTTCGGTATAAGCTTTCATCGGGGAGCGCTCGAAGCGGGCCACTGAATCGAACATATCCTGCGATTCGGCAGCTGAAGCCGAAAGATCGGAGCCGGAAGCCAGCTCGCCTGCTCGTTGCTCCTCCACCAGTTCAAGCATGGGATTTTCCTGCACCTCTTCATAAATCCGCTGCTCAAGCTGGTTAAGCGGAAGTTGCAGCAACTGACTGGTGATCACCTGCTGTGCCGACAACTGGGCTGTCTGGCGCTGCTGTAACCGGATCTCTGCCATGATCTTCAGATGGATGCAGCAAATTCCTTAAGGCTCATATACCAATCGCGTCCATACCGTTCCACGAGTGGTTCACCAACATAATCAACAAGCCTTATGTTCTGTTCAACACCCTGCCGGCGAGCCTCACGGCACATGTGATGCTGTTCATAGACAAGATAGTCCAATCCGAACTTTTTTCTCACCCTGATCGGGAAAAGGCGACATGATAAAGGCTTGTTCTGACCAGGCACACCATTTCTCCAGGCCGCCTCGACTGCACACAACGCCTTGCCCTCTTCATGAAACACGAAAACGCACTCCCGACCTTCGATGGTACGAGTGTAGGGACTTCCCTGATAAAGCTCTATACAGCCATGCCTTCTGATGTAACGGAGATTTCTTTCCGGCAGGATCGCTCTGAGGCTCTCGACCGAGGATTCAAGGAACTTTGCTTCAGCTTCGTCTATCGGCGCGCCAAGCTCACCTTCGACGCAACAGGCCCCGTGACACAGATCGAGAGCACAACTGAACCTCGCGTCTAAAACAGCGCGGTCAACGAGAACTTCACCTATGGAGACGACTGACATGCTCAGGATTGAATTACTGAAACCGGACCGACCGATCGACAATAGCGGCCGACATGGATGGACGAAGATGGAGGGAAAACTGTGCCCTGAACGTTCTTCATAAGGACTCAATGCCGGAATAACCGGTATAAGAAGCAGAATAGAGCATTACATTATTTATTAAGAAGAACATCGTAACTTCAGCAGAAGCTGGTGAATCAGGCCACTGAACACCATCGGACAGCCTGATCACGAGCACTATGTAATCAATAAAGCCAAAAGATGCAAAAGGCTGCACAACGAAACCGGTGCTTCAGGGCTACAGAGTCCCGGCCATAAGCCTGAATTTTCTGAACGCGGATTCATTGTGACAGACCAATCACCTGACGAAGATGGCAAAATCGACCGTTCGTTATATCTGTTCCGCCTGCGGAGCCGTTTCACTCAAATATCAGGGGCGCTGTTTCGAGTGCCAGAGCTGGGGAACACTGGTCGAAACGCATGAAGAGCAACCGCATCAAGACAAACAGAGGAAAAAAAGCCCTTCCGGTGCACTTCCCGACGTGCAGAACCTCAACGATGAAGCTCCGTCAGACTTTCACCGGACCCTGACCGGCATCGGCGAACTCGACCGCGTCCTCGGCGGCGGCCTCATGGAGGCATCGGCCATTCTTGTGGGCGGTGAACCGGGCATCGGAAAATCGACACTGATGATCCAGCTCGCCCCACGCCTTTCCGACAAAAAGGTGCTTTATGTGGCCGGAGAGGAGTCTCCTAACCAGATTCGGGAGCGGGCCCGACGGCTCTCCATCAAGGGCTCGAATCTGAGACTGGTTGCCGAAGTGGCACTCGAACGCATCCTCGATGCCATTGGCCACGAACAACCTGATCTGGTGATCGTCGATTCAATCCAGACTGTCTACTCCACCGACTACCAGAGTTCAGCCGGCACCATCACCCAGATCAGAGAGTGCGCCGCGTCGCTGATCCGTGCGGCCAAGGAGCAGAACTTCATCCTGCTGATCATCGGTCACATCACCAAAGAGGGCTCCCTGGCCGGCCCCAAAGCTCTCGAACATATGGTGGATACCGTCCTGCAATTCGAAGGCGAGGGATACCAGCGTTACCGCATCATACGTTCAGTCAAAAACCGGTTCGGGCCGACCAATGAAATCGGCGTGTTCCGTATGGATGAAAGCGGCCTCGAAGAGGTGGCAAATCCGTCGGAGTTCTTCATCTCCGACCGCCGGAGCGACGTTCCCGGCACCGCCGTGCTGGCAGGCATCGAAGGGTCTCGTGCCCTGCTGGTCGAAGTACAGGCCCTGGTATCAAGAACCGGCTACTCCATGCCTCAGCGCATCAGCACCGGTTTCGACCTCAAACGCATCGCCATCATCCTGGCCATACTTGAAAAACGCTTGCAATTCCAGACAGCCGGTCAGGATGTGTTCGTCAAGATAGCCGGCGGACTCAGACTGGTCGAACCGGCCGCTGACCTCGCCGTTGCCGCCGCCATCGCCTCGGGTCTCCAGGACAGGCCCTGCGCTCCTACGGTCGCCTGTTGCGGAGAAATCGGCCTTGCCGGCGAACTGCGCGCCATAAGCGACAGCGAACGCCGCATTCGCGAGGCGGTGCATCTCGGTTTCAGATCGATCGTCCTTCCCGAATCGAACACCAGGGAGCTCAAGCCCTCCCTGAAAAAACTCCCCATTAAAATCACCGGCTGCCGAACCCTGCACGAAGCCCTCGAAGCCATGGGGCTGTGAAAAGGAAAAAGTGTCACGGGTCTTGTCCCGTCTGCAACCTGTCACCAATTTTCCCGAAATATCTTACATTAAGTTCAAACGGGTATGAATGAGACCAACCGGAGAGGACAAAAACCATGTTCAGAATCCTGATACACTGGCTTATCAGTGCCACGGCGGTTTACGTGACCGCAAACATGCTTCCGGGCATTACCATCAGGAGTTTCGGAGCAGCGCTTATCGTAGCGCTGGTGCTCGGCCTGATCAACGCTCTGATCAAGCCGGTGCTTGTCTTCTTCTCGATTCCGCTCCTGCTCGTCACGCTCGGCCTTTTCATGCTGGTCATCAACGCCCTCCTGCTGCAATTTGCCGCCTGGATGGTTGACGGCTTTGCCGTGCAGAGTTTCTGGTGGGCCTTACTCGGTTCCCTCTGCATAAGCATGGTCGCCTGGCTCATGAACGCCGTTCTGAACATCTGAACACTCAAGACAATCGTCAACCGGAAACAGCCATGCAGGGAGAAGCACAGGCAATAGTCCTCCTGAAAGCGAACAAGCTCAAACTTCAGACCGTACGCTACCTTGCAGACCAGCCTCGCGACATTCTGGTCAGAACCATCGCCAGTACAATCACCCCGGGACTTGACCGTCTGCTGCTGACAAACAAGCCGGTCTCCAGCAAGGTTCTCTCTTATCCGGTCATGCCCGGAAGCGAAAGCATTGGCCAGGTGCTTAAAACCGGGCCTGGAGTCACAAGCCTTAACGAAGGGGACTTCGTCTATGTTTTCAGAGGCGACCGCTGGGTAGGCATAGACCCCTATTACGGCTGCCATGCAGAGTTGGTGCCCACCAGCGAGGAGAACATGCTTGCGCTCGGACGGGAACCGATGCATCGCGACCTTCTTATCGGGCTTGTGGCTTATGTGCACAGCTCTATGGAAAAGATCGCCTTCAATCCCGACATGCGGGTGCTCATTCTTGGTCTCGGCTCGGTAGGACTCATGGTTTCGGAATATCTGTACCATCACGGCATCCGCAATGTCGATGCCATCGAAAACTTCCCTCTTCGAGGACAGCTTTCCCATGCTGTCAACATCGGCATGGACATCATCGACTTCACCGACGACTTCAATGACCGTTACGACCTGGTCATCGAAACAACCGGACGAATCCTGATGGTCGAAAAAACGATCCGGCTCATGAAACCGAGAGCAAAGGTACTGCTCATGGGAAGTTACGAAGTGCTCGGATACGACTACAGGCTTATCCAGCACAAGGAACCGGTCATCATCTGCTCCAGCGTCACTGAAAGAAGACATCTTACCGGGGCGATGGAACTGCTCGCACGTGAACAGTTCGAAACAGAAAAGTTCTTCACCAACGTCTTCCCGCTCAGCCAGTACGAGCTGGCTTACCGGATCGCCCTTGACAGCAAGGAGGCAATCAAAACCGTCATAAGCTGGATATAGGCAGCGGCAGCCCCATGGCAACAGCGATAAAACTCACCGGAATCACCAGAACGTTCGGCGCTCTCAGAGCCAACGACAACATCACCCTTTCTGTTGAAATGGGCTCGATCCATGCGCTGGTCGGTGAGAACGGCGCCGGCAAAAGTACCCTTTCGAATATCATATACGGACTTCTGACCCCCGATTCCGGCACCATTGAGATCGACGGCAAACCCGTGAACTTCAGTTCCCCGCGCCAGGCGATTGAAACCGGTATAGGTATGGTGCATCAGCACTTCATGCTGCTGCCCACCCTTTCGGTAACTGAAAACATCATTCTCGGTGAAGAAAAGAGTCGTTTCATACTGCAAACCAGGCGTCTTGGCAAAGAGATACAACAGCTTGGACTGCAGCACAGCTTCGAAATCGATCCCGACGCCCTGGTTTCCAGCCTTTCGGTCGGCGAGCAGCAACGCGTGGAAATTCTCAGACTGCTCTACCGGCGCGCCAGAATACTCATTCTCGACGAACCGACCGCCGTTCTCTCTCCATCAGAAACCGAACGGCTGTTCGTCACGCTTCGCTCACTTGCCGCTGAAGGACATACCATTCTGCTCATCACTCACAAGCTCGACGAGGTACTTGCCGTATCTGACACTGTGAGCGTCATGCGAAAAGGAGCTCTCACCGGCACTGTACCTACAGCTTCCACGACAAAAGAAGAGCTGGCCCGGCTGATGGTCGGACGCGATGTACTGCTCAGAACCGACAATCCGCAGCAGACACCCGGCAAACCGGTGCTTTCCATCGACCGGCTCACCTGGTGCTCACCTGATGGGATCACCAGGCTCAGGGAACTCAGCATGAACGTGCACGCCGGCGAAATCTACGGCCTGGCCGGAGTCGAAGGCAACGGACAGAGTGAACTGCTTTCACTTCTGTGGGGCACCTGTGACCGCAACGGCAGAACCAGCGGCTCCATCACGATAGATGGCAAGGAGACACTTGGCATGAAGCCGGCTGATATTGCCGGACTCGGCCTCTCGATGATTCCTGAAGACCGCCTGAAATCGGCAGTCATCGCCGAATATGGTATCGATGAGAACCTGATTCTCGGCAGACATCGGGAGCGAGTGTTCCATCGCGGCATCGGGTTCAACAGTAATAAAATCCGCCAGAACAGTGCCGAGATGATCGAACGATACGACGTCCGTTGCGCTTCCGGCTCAAATCCTCCTGTTGCCTCGCTCTCCGGCGGAAACCAGCAGAAGATCGTGGTGGCACGGGAAATGGAACGGCCCGGGCTGAAGCTCCTGATACTGGCCCAGCCCACCCGGGGTGTCGATATTGGCGCTATCGAGCAGATTCACAAAAGGATTATCGAAGCCCGCAAGCGCGGCCTGGCAATTCTGCTCATCTCTTCGGAGCTTGAAGAGCTTATCGCCCTTTCCACCCGTATCGGCTGCCTGTACAAAGGATCGATACGCCATGAATTCAGCGAAGAGCAGGTCAGAACAGGACGCAAATCGGAATCCGGTTTTGAAAAACAGATCGGCATGCATATCACCTGAAACCCCCAGTCACCCCTCATGTCGCAAAGCATCATCAAAACCTTCATTCCGGCTTTTTCGATTCTGCTTGCCCTTCTTTTCGGCAGCATCATCATCGCCGCCACAGGCAGCGATCCGCTGGAGGTGTACCATAAGATGCTCCGCTCGACATTCACCACGGGTTATGGCACAGGCCAGGTGATCTTCAGAACCACAACGCTTATCTTTACCGGACTTGCCGTCGCGCTTCCTTTCAGAGTACGCCTGTTCAACATCGGAGGCGAAGGACAGCTTCTCATGGGAGCCTTTGCCGCCGCTCTCTGCGGCATCGCCCTCCCGCAAGAGACCTCTTCACTGATCGCCGTCCCGCTGGTACTCTTTTCAGCAATGGCCGCAGGGGCTTTCTGGGCCCTCCTGGCAGGCTGGATGAAAGTACGATATGAGGTCAATGAGGTCATTTCAGGTATCATGCTCAACTTCATCGCCCTCGGCATCACCGGCTACCTCCTCACCAACCATTTCGCCGTACCGTCAACCGTCCACACACCGGCAATCGTACCCGGTAGCCGGTTGCCCGATTTCGACACACTTTTCATGCTTGACTGGCACTCACCAGCAAACCTTTCCGTCTTTATCGCCCTGGGTGTAACGGCAGGCGCAGCCATACTGCTCTACCGTTCACGATATGGCTATGCCATGATCGCTTCCGGTTTGAATCCGGATGCTGCCCGCCATGCCGGTATCGGGACTGACCGCCATACCCTCGGCGCCATGGCCCTTGGAGGAGCCTTGGCCGGGCTCGGTGCATCGAATCTGGTGCTCGGTTACAAACACTGGTTTGAAGCCGGTCTCACCTCAGGCGCAGGATTCATCGGCATCGCCGCAGCTTTACTCGCAGGGGCGCACCCCACAGGAATTATCTTTTCCGCCCTTCTGTTTGCCTGGCTCGATTACGGAGGACTCACCGTCAACACCCTGGTTCCCAAAGACATCTTCATGATGGTACAGGCTATCACCATACTCTCCATCATCAGCATCCCCGCCCTCTTCAGAGCAAAACTCAGGAAACAGTAAAAAAACAACAATAAAAGATGATTCTGCCAGAGAACAGCCATAACCTGCCATCTAAACCTGCCACATCCCCACCCGTTACGTTCTGGTGAAATAATGACGAACCTCTTTCCTCTCAACCATTGAATTGTTTATCTTTCACCTACAATGGGCGTCATTTGTTATAAAAACGCCCTGAACAGATAGCTCTATTTCATCGAAGAAGAACAGAATCCCATGGCAAAAAAATCTGCTGACAAAGAGGCCCCGGAAGTAACACCGGAAAAGAAACCGGCAAAAAAATCTGCTGCGAGTGCCGAAGCAAAACCAAAAACAACAAAGAAAGCGACCACAGAAGAGAGCAAACCCGTCAAAGCAACCAGAACCAGAAAATCAGTTCAGCCAGAAGCTGAAGCGCCCGACTCATCTGCGGCAAGCCCCGAAGTGATCGAAGAGCATATCCGTGTCGCTGCTTACTATCGTTGGGTCGAACGCGGCATGAACGATGGCGGGCACGAAGAAGATTGGATTGAAGCCGAGAAACAGATTAAACCATAATCGCGTTCTCATAGCTGAATTAAAAAAGCCATTCATCGAATGGCTTTTTTATATTGAGACTCTTTTTCTTACATGGCTGTCTCAATCTGACCAGCCCACTATTGAACGCCTTTGATCATGAAATTTTTCAGTAATCTTGCCGGAAGCATCCGGATCCTTTTTGCAGGACTCTGGCTCGTTTTCAGGATCATCCTTGAATATTTCGGCTTCATCAGTGACGGCAACGACCGCACCACAGGCATCAAGGATCTGCGCGAAGAGTACAAAAAAGCCAACTACCGGTGACGCTTGCCTCCCCTCGCTCATCGACACAGCACCTACAGTTCAACTGCACGTTCCGGTGTGAGCACGCTTTCCTCCTCACCGGCTGAAGAAAAAGAGCGTCATCACGTAGATGGAGTACATGAGCAACAGCAGCACACCCTGGCGGCGGCGGATAATTCCGCTTCGTCGCCTTGGCAGTGCGATCAGCAGCGACAGAATACCGAAGAAGATCGCGGGTAACACCTCCGTAAGCGGCACGCGGATGGGCCGGATAATGGCTGCCACCGCGACAATGAACAGGTTGTTGAAGATGTTGCTTCCCAGTACCGTACCAACGCCGATTTCATCGTGCCCCCTGATTTTAGCCAGAACCGTCGAGGCAAGCTCAGGCACGGAGGTTCCGAAAGCCACAAGCGTCGCTCCTATGATGAAATCGTCGATGCCGAAAACCCTCGCGATGCCTGTTGTGGAAAGAACAATCAACCGCCCGGAAACAACAAGCATAAGCAGGCCGCCAAAGACCTGAAGCCAGGGGACGAGCCTGCCGGTTACCGTCACCGGTCCCTTTGCCGGGGTTCTGTCTTTAAGAGCCTGTTTGATCGTCGCTCCCATCCATACCCCGAAAATGGCAAGCATGAACACCCCTTCAAGCCGGTCGATCATGCTGTCTATAAGGAGAATCCCGGTCAGGAGGGGCGCAAGAACAGCAACAGGAGCATCCCGTTTCAGCACCTCGGAACTGACCGGAATACCTGCAATGAGCAGCGTTATGCCCAGGACGAGCGAGATGTTGACGATATTGCTGCCGAGCGCGTCACCGAGCGAGAGCTGCGACTTTCCAGCCAGTCCGGAGTTGACCGCCACAGAGAGTTCCGGACTCGATGTCGCAAAAGCGGCGATTGTCACTGCAATAATCGAAGGAGCGATACGCATCACCGATGCAATGCCGACCGTGCCCCGCACGAAAAGCTCTCCCCCAGTTGCGGCGCAGGCAACGCCCGCCAGCAATAACAGATAGTCATTCATTATTCATCCTCCACCACCACCGGCCGTTTCATGGCAATCCAGTCATTCGACTTCGCTCATCCACTCCGCACCGCGAGCAACTTCGCCCTGCGGTTCAATCATTCATAACTTCATAACGCAAAACTCGTCATTCACCATTCTCAGTCACAAGCCGAACTTGTTGGTATCGACCCATTTCATGCTCAACAGCGACCAGAAATCGGTCGCGAGCTTGTTGAGCACATAATCGTAGGGCAGCCAGCCATAGCCGCCTTCGCCCCAAGCGGTTCCCCAGGAGTTGCGGATCAGCAGCGCGCCCTTCGTCTCCTTTTTGCTTTTGGTGTTTTTGATCTTCTTGTTGTCATCGTAGCCGACGCCTACCACGGCGTGGCCCCACCGCGAGAGTTCGCCGGGGCAGGGATAGGGAATGCCACCAGGCACGGAGGTGTCGCGGAACGAGTCGAATCCGTAAAAACCGAACATGACCGGTATTTCGGCGGCGAGATACTGTTTTACAGACGCAAGCACCGATTCGGGCGATTTGGCTTCGCCCTTGGGATCGTGGCAGAAGTATTGCAGCGCCTCGAAATTGTCGGCCACGGCATAGACCCAGGCGGGCGGCTCGCGGTCGAAGCCCTCCGAATCGTTATCACCGAATGTGTCGGTGTAGGGCCAGTGATCTTCGGAAGGTACGCCAAAGAGCACCAGCGCAGCCATGACGTTTCTCAGCCAGCCACCGTTGTCGCCCGACACGTGCATCAGGTTGCGCGTCGCCTTGTAGAGAAAAAGGCGTGAAGCATCGATGTGCTTTCCGAATGCCTTGTGCTGAAAATACTCGACCACCCCCACGCCGGCGTGAGCGGTGCACGATCCGAGATTCAACTGGTTTTCGACGGGCGAACACCAGGTTCGAAGGTCTTTCGAGACCGGCAGCGCCTGACGAACGGGGGTGACGCCGATCTTTTTGGAGAGCGTTTTGATTTCCGGATGGTCGGCGGAATAGTCTCTCAGGTCGGGCATCGGCGGCAACCATCCGGTTCCGACGATCTGACCGGTTTCGGGAAGTTCGACCTTTTTGTACAGGCTATACATGGCGGCCCTCCTTGGTTTGAATGAATGGCGAGGAACTGAAAGCTGAAAAGCCGTGCGAACCGACTGCAGCCGCCGCCGGTGGTGCGAGGTCACACTTCCGGATTCCGCTGAAATCGAGCCGTGGTCACTGCTCTGCATTTCCTGCCGCTACGGTAATATCAACCGGCTGGCCAAATTGAACCATCGCATTGGCCGATGGTTTCTGGGCAATAACCGTATCGGGGACAAGAAGCTGGGAGTGCTCATAACCGGTTTTACCTACCACAAGCCCGCTCTTGACAATAACTCCCCTGGCCTGATCAGCCGACATGCCAAGCACATCAGGAACAATGACGCGCCTCAATCCGAGAGGTTCCTGTTCGAGCTTGCCGACGATAAACGATACCGGACTGCCGGATTTGATGGTCACATCGGGAGGGATGGACTGACTGATCACCCTTCCATCCTGCTCGGATCCGGAAACCGTCTGAGACTGCACTTCGGAGATGACCAGGCCGAGACGTTCAAGTTCCTGACATGCCTCCGCTTCTGTACGACCGGTAAGATCGGGCATGGGATAACTCGGTTTGTCCAGCCGGTTAAGCACAAGCCAGACATTACGCCCAGGCTTCACCACAGAGCCTGCCTCGGGCACCTGACCGATCACCTGATCAGCCGGGACACCTGGCAGATAGCGCACATTGTAGCTCTTCATGGCCTTGAGACCCGACCAGCGCAATTTGCTGGCGGCCTGATCATAGGTCATGCTCATGACGTCGGGCACGGTAGTCTTTGACCCGGTTTCCGTGTAGTACGGGAGCAGAAATCTGTCAATTGCAATGACAGCCACAATAAACAGGAAGAAGGCTATCAGTACTCGTTTCATCATTGCTGGAAAATATTGTAATGCATGGTTGGCGCCGCTTGTTTCAATGCTGTCGTTTCATGACAAAATCGACAAGCAGCTGGAGGGAGCGCCTTGCCTCGCTTTCAGGAAAATGGGCGATCGATTCAAGCGCCTTGTCGGCAAAACCTTCGGCAACCGATGCAGCATAATCCAGTCCACCTTTCCGGGTAACGAAATCAATCACTTCAGCGCTTCTCACCGAACGCTTTCGGGAGCTCTTCAGAATCGACTTGATCCTGTTCTGCTCGGTCTTTTCAGAATGACGGAGAGCGTAGATGAGCGGCAGAGTTATCTTGCGATCCTTGATATCGATGCCAAGCTGCTTTCCGGTTTTTTTTGAATCCCCGGTATAATCAAGCAGATCATCCCTGATCTGAAAAGCCAGACCGAGAAACTCACCGTAACTCTTCAGGCTGGCGATATCCTGCTCTGAGTCGGAGGCACTTGCCGCTCCTATAGCACATGAGATGGCTATCAGAGAACCGGTTTTGTCGGCAATGACACTGAGATAATCCTCCTCGGTGATGTCGAGGCTCCGGGTTTTCTGTATCTGCAGAATCTCGCCCTCGCTCATCCTCCTGACGGCCTCCGAAACCAGATGCAGCGACCGGTAATCCTTGTTTTCAAGGGAATAGAGAAGGCCCTTTGAAAGAAGGTAGTCCCCGATCAGAACGGATATTTTGTTTTTCCACAGCGCATTGATCGAGGGAATGCCCCGTCGCATCTCTGCGCCATCCACCACATCGTCATGAATCAGGGTCGCTGAATGCAGCAGCTCTACCATAATGGCACCACGATAGGTGACATCATGAACTCCTCCGCATACTTTGGCGGAAAGAATCACAAGCATCGGCCTGATCTGTTTGCCCTGCTGTCTGAGAACATAACGGGTAACTTTGTCAACCAGGCTGTTGCTGGAATGGAGCACCGTTTTGTACCGCTCCTGAAACTGTTTCAGCTCTTCCGAAACGGAAGAAGTAACCACATTGATATCCACCGGATCCTCTTTTCTTCTATGGTGCCCACCGATTGCCCGGCACGATTACGCTTACGTTCAAAACCGTGAGAAGTTATCGATATTTCCATGATTGAGCAAATCAACGGCTGTTTCCCTGCGATCAGGGCACTTTCAGAGACAGGGCCAAAGCCTAAAAAACCATTTGCGCACAAGAACGATCTTTGTTACTATGAAACGGATTACAGGCTCCCAGGCTCGCACCGCCACGCATTGCCCTACATCCTCCTGAATATTCCTGAAACCCTGGATGCGCCTTAAAAGGCAACCCGGCTCCGTAATTCGACATGAGTAACGAAAGCGAACCAACCATACCGACAACGGACGGCAAAGGAGCCGGTACGGATACCGGAAATGAAACACTGCCGACTCTTCCGGCTGTTCCTGAACAGAAAAGCGAAGAAAACACCGATTTCCCTGACGACTTCCCTGAGCTTGAACCGGTTGCCACTGAAACAGTGAATCAGATCAGGCAGTCTGCCGAAGAAGCTGTTCAACCGGATCAGCAGCAGGAAGGCGATGGCATGGGGTTTCTTGATCATCTCGAAGAGCTTCGCTGGAGGCTTATCTGGGGTGGCATAGCATTCCTTGTGGCGGCAATCTTCTGTGCGATTTTTGCCGACTTCCTGGTCAATGAGGTGCTCATCCACCCGCTGAAAATCAGCAGCCCGAATATCAGACTTCAGAACCTTGTGCCTTACGGACAGCTTTCGCTCTATTTCCAGGTCGTTTTGTTTTCGGCGTTCATACTCGCATTTCCTTTCCTGGTATGGCAGATATGGAAATTCGTCGAACCCGGCCTGCATGAAACAGAACGAAATGCAAGCCAATTCATTATCCTGTTCATCTCCATCTGCTTTTTCTGCGGTATCTCGTTCGGCTATTTCGTCTTCCTGCCGATTTCGCTGAAATTCTTTGCCGGTTTCGGGTCCCCGCTCATCCAGAACAATATCGCCGTTCAGGACTACATAAGTTTTTTTCTTGGCACCCTCCTGACAACAGGCATTGTGTTCGAGCTTCCGTTCGTATCCTATATCCTGTCGAAAATCGGCCTGCTGACCCCCGCATTCATGAGGTTTTACCGACGCCATGCCGTGATAACGATGCTTATTACAGCGGCCATCGTCACACCGTCGACCGACATGGTCACGCAGATGGTCATTGCCATACCGATGCTCCTCCTTTACGAGGTCAGCATTTTTATCTCGGGCAGAGTGCAGAAAAACAGAAACAGGGAACTGCTTAAGGAGACCCGGTCATGATCGGTCATGCCGACACCAGACCGAATGTTGTTTGGGAAACCATCCCCGGTTCAATGCTTAAAAGCAATCCGCTCGGCGATCCGGCCGTTCGGCATGTACCGGTCTATCTGCCTCCCTCATACGACGGGAACAAGGCAAAACGCTACCCCGTGATATATCTGCTTGCCGGATTCGCCTCTTCCGGCATGAGTTTCCTTAACTACAGCTTCGGACGGCAGACCCTTCCGGAAATGATCGACTCACTGATCCGGCAGAACTCCATGCCTGAAACGATCGTCGTCATGCCGGACTGCATGACGCGATACGGCGGATCGCAATATGTCGATTCAAAGGCTACCGGATCGTATGAAAGCTACCTGACCGGTGAAGTGATCCCCAGTATCGACCATCGGTTCCGGACGCTGCCATCGCGAAAACACCGGGCCGTGGTCGGCAAATCTTCCGGAGGGTTCGGTGCCATCCGGCTCGGCATGAGGTATCCGGAGCTTTTCTCGGCTGTCGGCTGCCACAGCGGGGACATGGATTTCGATCTCTGCTACCGTCCCAACTTCCCTGTTGCCGCCCGCATTATCGAGAAATATGACGGCGACATCGCCACATTTTTCAATCGCTGGGAATCGCTCGACAAAAAGCCGCGGGGAGAGTTCGCCCTCCTCGATGTGATGGCCATGGCCGCAGCCTATTCACCCGACCCCTCGAAGCCGGCTCCTGCGAACATGAAGTTCCCGTTCGAAGCCCGCACCTGCCGGCTGGTTCCGGAAATATGGGAGCAGTGGAATGGTTTCGATCCGCTGACGATGCTTGAAAACCCTGAATACCAGGACGCCCTCGGATCACTCGGACTGCTGTTCCTCGACTGCGGTTCACAGGACGAATACAACCTGCAATTCGGACACCGGCGCTTTTCCGACAAAGCCGGCTCAGCAGGCATCCGGCACCGGTATGAAGAGTTTGCCGATACCCACACCGACACCTCTTATCGCTACCGCATATCCCTTCCGCTTCTGGCCGAGGCGATTTCAGACTGAAAAATACGTTGTGGTCTCAACGCAATGCCTGCACTGCATTCCCATCATGAGAAGCGCTTCGAAATCGTTATGGGCGATACTCATTGTGCATGGTACAGGCAATCCGATAAAGGCCCGAAACTTCAGTACCGTCCCACCGGATTATTGAACGAGGGGGTCAGCGTATCGGAAAAGCACGGGAAATTCAGAGCATCGGATAAATCAGTTTCGAACCGGATTGCGATTTCGATTAACCCGGCGATATGGTGCAATCAATAAAAGCCTGTCTGACATGTCTGTCAGTCATCCTTTCTCTGGCAGGACGCCAGACTCATCAGGCTCCGGTAAACCTGCTCCACCTGCGAACGCAGCTCTTCGAGAGTGCCGTCATTGAATATCACGTAATGCGCCCTTTCAATGAGCCGCTCCTGGGGCCACTGCACCTGCATCCGTTTCAGCACCTCCTCACGACTGCCCATGCCTCTCTTCACAGCCCGTTCGAGCCTCAGACCATTGTTGGCAGCCACCACGATAATTCGATCGAGTTCGCGATCCGCTCCTGATTCAAAAAGAATAGCCGCCTCCTTGCAGAGAATATCCTTCCCTTCGCGCGCGCAACGCTTCACCTCGCGTACAAATGCCTCCCTGACTTTCGGGTGAATCAGACGATTGAGGGCGGCAAGCTTCTCCGGATCGGAAAACACTACAGAAGCAATGGCTTTGCGATCGATGGCAAGCTTTCCCGATGCATCGCGGCAATAAACTTCGCGGCCAAAAAGCTCTTCGATACCCCGAATAACCTCCGGATCCTCGAGTTGCATATCCCTGGCTGTCCTGTCGGCCTCAAACAGTTCACAACCCATTTCAGCAAGCATGGTGCAGACCGTACTCTTGCCGCTACCGATTCCACCGGTCACCCCGACAAGCAAAGGAAGACGCTCCATGAGCTACTTCTGATTTTTCTGAAGATTGAGGCGCACCTCCTGCAACACTTTTCTCCAAAGCACCGGATCGCGCGAATAGGCCTGAAGCCTTGCATCGAAGGTTTTCTGATCAAGACCATGCCTGATGAAAAGTGTGTCAAGCCCTGCCGAGGTCAGTTCAGTACCGGGTGCTGCCCCATCTTTTGCCGTCACACCGGAACGGGCAAGAAAATCACCATAAAACGCTGCAAAACGAAGATCGTCCGGGCCGAGGCGGCTCTGTTTCTGCAAACCGCACCCCGCAATTGCAACTCCTACAAGCAGTATCAATGACATTCGACGCACTATGGCCAGCATATTTTTCATCCTTGTCGATATGAACTTCCAGCTCGACTGTTTCAAATTATTTTTTTCTGTACAATGAAACTAAAAAGGTCAGGAGCCCGGTTAATGGGATACTTCCTGAATTGGCCTGCAAAACTATAAAATAAATACTCGTATGGCATATCAGCAACCTGCACTTCCCTACGCCGAGAACGCGCTTGAACCGTATATCTCAGCCAATACCATCAGTTTTCATTATGGCAAGCACCACGCGGCCTACGTCAAAAATTACAACGGCCTTGCAGAAGGCTCTCCATTTGACACCATGAGCCTGGAAGAGGTCATCATGCAGACAGCCGACGATGCAACCAAAGTCGGCATCTTCAACAACGCCGCACAGGCATGGAATCACACCTTTTACTGGAACTGCCTTGCTCCGAACGGCGGTGGCGAACCGACCGGCGAGGTTGCCGCAAAGATCGTTGAGGATTTCGGCAGTGTGGAAAAGTTCAAGGAGGATCTCAAGAACGCCGCGGCAACACAGTTCGGCAGCGGCTGGGCATGGCTCGTGCTGGACAACGGCACGCTCAGGGTAACCAAAACCGGCAATGCCCAGAACCCTGTGACCTCCGGTCAGACCCCGCTGCTCTGCATCGACGTATGGGAACACGCATACTACCTGGACTATCAGAACCGTCGTCCTGATCATGTGGCAGCAGTCATCGACCACCTCATCAACTGGCAGTTCGTCAACGACAACTACCTGGCCGCAAAATAAGAGGAAGAGGGGAAGACAGCGCAGGAACCGGTCGTACAGGTCTCATAGGTCTCATAGGTCTCATAGGTCGCAGAGGGCTTTTTGAGGCCTGTGGGGCCTGTGAGACACAAACCTTGATGTACCTGTATTTTCATCTCTTTCTCCTCACGCCTTCCCTATTCAGCACTCATCATTCACCATTCCTTCACAGCCAGGGCAGATTGTCGATTTCGTCGAGATTGACCGTTTTGGCTCTGGCCGGTCGTCTGTAGGTAATGTTGAAATCGGGTGGGTTGATAACCCGTTCATCATAAACCACTTTAAGATATCTCGCTCCTTCAGTGTCACTCTCCTGGTAGAGAATCATATCAATCTCCATTGGCACCTTCAATGCGCCTTCGTTGGCTTCGGGCTGTCGCTGGTAATCGGCAAACCGGAATTCGACGCTCTTTCGCCCTGAAGAGTCGAAACAGAATATTCCGGCCAGTTCTCTGGTCAAGGGATCGACGATCAGCTCCTTTGTCCCCTTCCCCGACTTCACGGTGAAACTTACATACCTCTCCCCCCTTCTGACCGTTTGAATATCACTCACGGGTTCAGGTATATCGGCCATACCGAAAAGCGTTTCGGTCAGCTGGCCAAAACCTCCACTGATGCCGATGACTTTGCCGAGATTCTCTTCGTTGTTGCGACCGACAAGCATCCGGTTGTTCAGCATGTCGTTGACAAAAAGGGAATCAGGACGGATCAGAAGATCGGCCACCGGCCAGCCGAGAATACCGGCAGTAAGAATCAGGCGGGCATCCCTCGATTTCTGCAACTGAACCGTACAATAGGCCCTGGCATTGCGTTTCGGTGTTCTGAGGAAAATATCAGCATAGCCATCCAACGCCCTGACCATACCGGCACTCGATGCCACATTCTCGTACAGACTTTTCAGCTCCGGCGTCAGAGCAACCTTTTCACCCGGCACTGTTGGCGCTCTTGTAACCGTTTTTATCTGTGTACATCCGCCCATTACCAGAAAAACCACCAGGCACATCCATTTCAATGCGGATTTCATCGACGCTCCTCTTTTCTTTTCATCGCAACCATTCACACACTCCTCACTCAATCTCACAGAAGCTCTCTTGCCGACGAATCTGAATCCCGGACAAGGTTGATAGCTCTGAAATGTTATTTTACATCAAATCCGTTCTCTATCAAAACATGAAACCGGGAGTTTTCGATCCATGCATGCATTGTACCTCAAACCAAAAGAACACCGGAGGCTGCTCGGCGGCCACCTGTGGGTTTTCAGTAACGAACTTCGGGAGGTACCTCGTGACATTGCCGCCGGAGAAACCGTTCAGCTCTTTACCCATGACGGACGGCTCCTCGGTACCGGATTCTTCAATCCCCAGTCACTGATCGCTTTCCGCCTGCTCACAAGAAATGAAGAACAGCCGAACAGCGAGTTCTTCCGTCGCAAAATCCTTGAAGCACAGAAGCTCCGTGAAAAAATCTATCCTGAAACCGAAACCAACGCATGGAGGCTGGTTCACGGCGAATCCGACGGACTGCCAGGACTGGTGATCGACCGTTTCGACCGGGCTTTCGTGCTGCAATCGTTCTCGGCAGGCATTGACCATCATCTGCCACTCATCTCTGATGTTCTCAGGGAACTGTTCAATCCTGCTGCGATCGTGCTGAGAAACGAATCCCCTCTGAGAGAACTCGAAGGACTGCCGCTCTACCGCGAAACGATTCTCGGAGGTCAGAATGATATGTTCCAGGTCATAAAGGATGGAGGTCTCAGCTACAGAGTCAACATCCTTGAAGGGCAGAAGACGGGATTTTTCCTTGACCAGCGGGAAAACCGCCGTCATATCAGGAAATACTCTGCCGGCGCCGACGTGCTCGACGTTTATACCAATGATGGCGGGTTTGCGCTCAACGCCATGCACGCAGGAGCACGCACCACCACAATGGTAGATATTTCGCAGGAGGCTTTGCAGCGCGCCGAGCAGAACGCACGAATGAACAGTCTTGGAAACTTCTCGATCGTAGCTGCCGACGCGTTCGAAACTCTTGGCCGGTTCAGACAGGAAAACCGCTCTTTCGATCTGGTGATTCTCGATCCGCCAAGCTTCACCAAAAGCCGAAAAACCATACCGACAGCCCTGAAAGCCTACACCAAGCTCAATAAACTCGGCCTGCAACTTGTCAGAAACGAAGGATTCCTCGCAACAGCATCCTGCTCGCACCATGTTTCCGAAGAGGATTTTCTATCTGCCGTTCACCTCGGAGCGATGCAGGCAGGAAAGCATCTCCGACTCATCAACCGCAATGCACAACCTCCGGACCACCCGGTTCTGCTCTCAATGCCCGAAACAGGTTATCTCAAATTCGCCTGCTTCTATGTAACAGGCCTGTAACTCACTCATCTGGCAGATTCGCTGCCAGAGGCTTGCTTTCCGCCGGGCATCCCCTGGCGGGAAGTTATGCCCACTATCAAAACCAATTTATCACCTTAAAAAAACCGCAACCACCAACAATCCCCCCCTCACAACAACAAAAAATACGTTATTTCTTCGTAAAAAGAAAAATTCTTAAAAAAAGTCTGTTTTCCTCTTGTCAATAAACTTTTCTGACCTATATTTAAAGCGAGTAGACTATATAATCGACGCCCGTTGATTTACATAGTTTACATGTGCAGCATGATGTAAAGGGGTACGTCATGCTGCTTTTTTTTATCACCTCATTTTATTCGGCAAGCACTCACCATTTCATAGACCTCCTGCCACGAGAGTGCTCTTGGCGCTTCAATATGGCGATTGGTGCTGTTTCCGAAGCAGATGGTATTGTGCCCCTTATTTCGGAGTTCTTCCACATTGAGCGGTGAATCCTCGATATAAATATCAGCTCCCACCTGCGACTTCAATTTCATGAAGCAGAGGTCCCAATACGGGATACCATGGCTGTCAAGCCAATTGACCGTCTGCTGTACGGCAGCCGCATGAAAATAGTGTATAAAGAGACGATGCGTGATAATGCGGATGCGGAAACCTTCATCGGAGAGAAGCCGCAGGTATTTTCTCGTTCCGGGAATCATCTCCATACTGCTGAACAGCTCTCTCTGCGTCACGGCAAACCGGTGCAGACTGTCATAATGACTCTGGTCCCTGATTCCCCATTCATCAAGACCATAGGATACCTCTTCAGGCAGTTCATCGACAGGCCGCTCAAACCATTCGGCTGCGATCTGGCGCATTCGCCCGTAAAAATCAGCACAAACCCCGTCGAGGTCAACGCCGATAACAATATCGTTCTTTGACATGGTCAACCAGTATTGTTTTTATACTCAGTTTCCCCACCATAGCAACCCCGATGAGCGGGCACAGGATACCACCTGCCGCCCAACACTTCCCGTCAACAGAGCTTCCTGCAAAAGGGACTTAAAGGACTTCAGGGGCTTTAAGGACAAAGACAAAAGACGATTCTGCCGTAAGGAGTCGTTAATAAATAAATAGTACAAATTCAGGGTGACCGAGGATCAATTCTATAGTTCCACTCACCATGAAAATCATTTCGGGTAATCTGAATGCTTTTGAACTCTGCCTCACTGACTTT
>Ga0172375_10003587_pt1 | contig 23469 bp, 24 predicted proteins | sample LakKiv1m_FD_114537 | JGI IMG/M metagenome (GOLD analysis project Ga0172375, IMG submission 114537) | Freshwater microbial communities from Kabuno Bay, South-Kivu, Congo - kab_092012_11.1m | ecosystem: Environmental > Aquatic > Freshwater > Lake | place: Democratic Republic of the Congo... | reverse complement strand
GGGCCAGTTGTTTCCGGATGCGAGGGCCACGGGCAAGGATCAGGCCCTGGTCCGCTGCCCATTCCATGATGACGCTACGCCCTCCCTTTCGGTCAACACCGGGGCCGGGCTCTTCCATTGCTTCGCCTGCGGCGCCAAGGGCAACGGCTTTGATCTGTATATGAAGGTGAAGGGCTGCGACTTCAAGACCGCCCTGGCCGACCTGGAGGCCAGGGCCGGAATTACACCGGCGGCAGCCACGGTGCGCCGGTTTCCGCAAGTGGTGGCCACCTTCTATTACCACGACGCCGAAGGTACCAGACGCTACTGGAAGAAGCGTTTCGAGCCGGGCTTTGACGGCCGCAAGAAGAGCTTCGCCTTCTATCACGAGGGCAAGTCCGGCCAGGAAGAGAAGGGCCGGGGCAGCGACCCGCTCCCCTACAACCTGCATCTGTTGGCTGCCAATCCTGCCGGGGCACCAGTCTTTTTCCTGGAAGGCGAGGCCAAGGCCGATGCCCTGACCGCTTGGGGCCTGTGCGCAACCTCCCTTGATTCCGGCGGTCAGTCCGGCAAGGGCGCAACGTGGCGCCAGGAGTTTGCCCCCTACTTCGCCGGGCGGGAGGTGTTTATCTTGCCGGACAATGACCCCACCGGCGAGGAGTACGCGGCCAGCATCGCGGGCCACCTGTTGCCGGTAGCGGCAAACGTCAAGGTGTTGCGCCTGCCGGGGCTCCCGGCCAAGGGCGATATTCTCGACTGGATCAGGCTTGCGAGGTGCGCCGCATGAAGACCGACGCTGCCGAGTTGAAGGCCCGCTTCCTGGCCCTGCTGCCCTCCGCTGAAGCAGCCACGCCAGGCCGGGAGGCAAAGGCGGGCAAAGAGAAAGACGTCGATGACCATGACCTTTCGGATCACCAGGACGAACAAGGGGGCCGGGGCATTGATCGGTTGTTGCCCATGTTGCAGAGCGATCCGCTCTACTTGTGCGACGATGGCACCGGCTACATTCTGCGCCGGGGGCGGCTGTTCCTCCTGGACAATAAGAACCGGGAGTTGGTGGAGGATTTGCGCCTCGATGGCCTGGAGCAGACAGGCAAGGCCCCTTCCCGCGAAACCGTCACCACGGTTATTGACCTGCTCTCTGCCCGTGCCCGGCGGGAGGGGGAGCCGGTGGAACTCTTCAACCGCTGCGGCGAAAAGGGCGGCTTGTTCTATTACGACCTGGGCAACGGCAAGGCGGTGGAGGTTTCGCCAGGGGTGCGAAACTGGCGGATTACCGACGCGCCGGTGATGTTCCGGCAGATGAAGCACCAGAAGCCACAGGCGGCCCCTCTGCCCAAAGGCGACCCGTGGCGGTTTCTGGAATTCTGCAACCTGCCCGAGAATCAGCGACTCCTGTGTCTGGTGACGCTGGCAACGTGCTTCATCCCCCGCATTGCGCACCCCGCCATTCATGTGAGCGGCTGCCAGGGCTCAGGCAAGAGCATGTTCACGAGCCTCTGGAAGACGGTCATTGACCCCTCAAGCGTCTTGCTCTCCACCATGCCCCGCAAGCCGGAAGACCTGGACCTTTTGTTGGTGCGCTACTATGGCCTGGTACTCGACAACCTGAGCGCCCTTTCCGGCGATACCTGCGACCGCCTGTGTTCCTACATCACCGGCGGCGCTATCGAGAAGCGGACCCTGCACACCGACCTGGAGACCACCATTCTCAAGTCCAATTCGGTCATCTTCTTTTCCAGCATTGGCAGCCTGCATTCCCGCCCGGACCTGACGGAACGCTCCATTGTCTTTGAGTTGCAGCGGATCACCGACGATGCCAGGGCGGATGAAGGCGAGGTGCGGGAGAGGTTTCAGGCGGTGCTGCCCGAGATTTTGGGCGGGCTGTTTGACTTGCTCGCCAGGGCCACGGAGATTCTGCCGACCCTCAAGCTGGCCAGGCTGCCCCGCATGGCGGGCTTTGCCAAGTGGGGCTATGCGGTAGCTGAGGCCTTAGGCGGCCGTGGCGATGAATTCTTGCGCGACTATGCCGGGAACTCCACCATCCAGACCGGCGCCCTTCTGGAACGCGACACCTTCTTTGCCTCCATTGTCCAGGCAATGGATGATCCAGGCATTGGTTCCCTGGGCGGATCGTTTCATGAGGTGCTGTTGATTCTGTCGGAGGTGGCCACCCCTGGTGAGGCGAAGAACGGCTACCGGATACTGGAGCGGGACCGGACCTTCCCAAGCGCCAGAGGCTTTCGGAAGCACCTGGAAAGAATCCGCATACCCCTTGAGGGCATGGGCATTGGCTTTACGATTGACGATCAACGCACCAGCCGGGCCAAGGCTTTTGTGAGCTTCCACAAGCAGGAAGAGAACGCAACCACGAGCAACCTACTCTTTTGACGCAAGGTTGGCGCCAAGCAGGTACGCCAATAATTGGGGTATTAATCGCTCTTCGAAATATATGCGTGGGTTGGGAGCGGATAACTTTATACAGCTACCCATTTTTTTTGAGGCGCGACAACTGTTATCCGCCCCCTATTGCCCCTGCCACCACTGGCAAGCGCGGCGTTTCTCTTGCGGGCAGTTGGTGATCTCCCAGCAGGGGGCATAGCCGAGCAACTTGACGATGACCGCGATGTTCAGCCCGTTTTCATGGACCATGGAGACCAGGCATTTGATCCAGGCAATATCCTTGTGGCTGTAGTAGCGCCATGCCCCCTTGCGGGCCAGCTTGACCAGCCCAGCCTTTTCGTAATTGCGCAGGGTGCGTGGGTGCAGGGCCAATATCTCCGCCGCGGCGGAGATGGTGAATTGCGGTTGGTTCATAACAGGCATGGCAGTACTCCTCTTAAAAATGTCGGCCATCATGGAAGCGGAAATTCCAAGGTAATGGTGGTGGATTCGCCGGGCACGCTGGTGATGGTCATGGTGCCGCCATGGCGCACCGCGATTTCGCGGTAGCGGTTGAGACCCTCGTCGAAGCCACTGCCCTCGCGCGGCTCGACAACCTGATCCAGGTGGCGCGATTCGGCGCCCTGGCCATGGTCCGTAAAGGTAAGGCGCAGTGCTTCCTGGTCGTTGTCACTCGCCAGTGGGGCAGATCGCCAAGCAGTACTGGCATTGGGTACAGCCATCCTCGCTCAACATCCGCGGCATATCCTCCATGGCCAGGACAGCCATGGGGCAATCCTGCAGGCATTCACCGCACTGGATGCAGCGTTCTTCATCGACACGAAATTGGATCATGACTTTGTCCCCTACGTGGTGCGTTGTGACAATTGCAACAAAAAAAGCTTGCAGCAAAGGCCGCAAACCCTTGTCTGCTATACACTCCTGCCCCAAAACACTCTCTCTTCCTTGAACAGGCTCCTCAAGTGCGCTATTTTGCCGTCTCGCTAATTACATTATTGCAATAAATCAAAACAAATAAAAATTTATTCTAACAAAAAAGTAGCAATACAACCGGCTCACTCCCCCGCCGGAGGCTGTTCGCTTTTTATTTTTCATACAAAATCAGCACATTACACCAGAAACTCAATAGCGCCGAAAAAGTGGCATACCTTTTGTTAATAACCACAATCAACACGAAAACCAGAATACTGACCCCATCTCATCGCACACTTTAAGGAAAAGGAGGAAACGAGAATGAAGAAAATCGAGGCAATCATCAAGCCGTTCAAGCTCGATGACCTGAAGGAGGCCATGACCGCCATCGGCGTGCAGGGCATGACCGTCAGCGAGGTCAAGGGGTTCGGCCGGCAAAAGGGGCACACCGAGGTCTACCGTGGCGCCGAGTACGTGGTCGATTTCATCCCCAAGGTCAAGGTAGAGATCGTGGTGGCCACGGAGATCGTGGACAAGGTGGTCAAGACCATCGTGGACACGGTCCAGACCGGCAAGATCGGCGACGGCAAGATCTTTGTCCTGCCCATCGACGAGGTCTGCCGCATCCGCACCGGCGAACGGGGCCAGGACGCAATCTAACAAGGTCACAACATCTATCTCGAAGCAAGACTGGAGGAAAAACAATGAAAAAGTATTGGGCTACACTGGCCTTGTTGGCAATCCCCGCCGTCGCCTTCGGCGCCGAGGAGGCGGTGCCGACGGTGGCGAGCAACGCCGAGGCAATCAAAGGCGTACAGACGCATCTCGACTATGTATGGACCCTGGTGGCGGCTGCCCTGGTCTTTTTCATGCAGGCTGGCTTTGCCTGCGTGGAGGCCGGATTCACCCGGGCCAAGAACTCGATCAACATCATGATGAAGAACCTCATGGACTTTGCCGTCGGCTCCATCGCCTTCTGGGCCATCGGTTTCGGTCTGATGTTCGGCACCACCACCACGGGCTGGTTCGGCACCGACGGCTTTTTCTTGAGTGACTTCACCGTGGGCGGCGACCCGTGGGTGCTGGCCTTCTGGATGTTCCAGGTGGTCTTCGCCGCCACTGCCGCCACCATCGTCTCCGGCGCCATGGCGGAACGCACCAAATTCGTAAGCTACCTGCTCTACAGCGCGGTGATCTCCGCCTTCATCTATCCGCTCTTCGGCGGCTGGGCGTGGGGCAGTCTGTTCCATGGCGGCGGCTGGCTCGGCAAGCTCGGCTTCATCGACTTTGCCGGCTCCACCGTGGTCCATTCCATCGGTGGTTGGGCGGCCCTGGCCGGCGCCCTGGTCCTCGGCCCGCGCATCGGCAAGTACACCAAGGAGGGCAAGGTCAAGGCGATTCCGGGCCACAACATCCCGCTGGCCGCGGTGGGCGTCTTCATCCTGTGGCTTGGCTGGTTCGGCTTCAACCCCGGCTCCACCACCGCCGGCAACAAGAGCATCGCCATGATCTTCGTCAACACCAACCTGGCCGCGGCTGCCGGCTGCTGCATGGGTATGCTGACCTCCTGGATCATCTTCAAGAAGCCGGAGATCGGCATGAGCCTCAACGGCGCCCTGGCTGGCCTGGTCGCCATCACCGCCGGCTGCGCCAACGTCTCGCCGACCAGTTCCATCATCATCGGCGCCATTGCCGGCGTCCTGGTGGTGCTCTCGGTGCTCTTCTTCGACCGCATCGGCATCGATGATCCGGTGGGCGCAGTCTCGGTCCATGGCATCAATGGCGCCTGGGGTACCCTGGCCGCCGGCCTCTTCAATATCGAAGGAGTCACCGCCAACCTCATCGGCGTGCAGCTCCTTGGTATCGGCACGGCCTTTGTCTGGTCCTTCGGCACCTGCTACATCCTCTTCCGCATCCTCAAGGCCACGGTCGGCCTGCGAGTCAGCGCGGAGGAAGAGATGGAAGGCCTCGATGTCGCCGAGCACGGCGGCCACGCCTACTACGACTTCCAGATGGGGTCCAAGCAGGCATAACCGACAAACCCAAGCAGGGCAGGCGCATACAGCACCTGCCCTGCCTTTTGCTTGCCCCCCTAACCGCGCAAGGGCATTCCATGAGTCTGCGACTGCTGGTCCTGCAACATACGCCTTGGGTTGAACCGGGACGGATGCTCTGGCAACAGGCGGAACGGCATGGCCTCAGATTTGATATCGTAAAGGTCTGGCAAGACTGGATTCCAAACTTCAACGACTATAACGGCATTATTCTACTGGGCGGAAAGCCCAACGTAGACGAGGAGGCAAAATACCCCTTCCTGGTCGAGGAAAAACGGTTCATCAAACGGGCAATCGCGGCGGATAAGCCGATCCTAGGCTTCTCACTTGGCCACCAACTGCTTGCCGAGGCATTAGGCGCGACGGTGGGCCGGAACTCGCTCCCCAGCGTCGGTTTAACGCAAGGACATCTCACTCACCACGGCCGCGAGCATCCGGCCTTCGCCGGTCTTGACAAATCCATACCGCTTTTCAAATGGCACAGCCACACGGTGCAGGAGCCTCTGCCGGGCCACCTGACGTTGCTGGCCACCTCAGAACCGTGCCAAGTGGAGGCATTCACCATGGTTGGACGACCGCATGTCCTAGGGGTGCAGTTCGAAAACCTTGCCGCCATCCCGGAAGAGATATGCATCAGATTGGAAAATGACCAGCAATGGCTAGCCTCATTGCGCGGCATGCTGGCAATACAACCACAGGAGCTGCTACAGAAGGCGGATCAGCTTAAGAAACGCGTTACCATGGAGTTCGCGCGTTTTTTCGGCAACTACATCAAGATAATCGAGAAACGGCAGACGCATGGGGCCGGATATTCCCCGGATCGCCTTTGTGGCCCACGTCTCCGCCAAAATCTGCTCTAGCTCGGTCAGCAACGCGCAGGCCTCCATCCCAAACAAGAGTCCACTGGCGCGCCACGGACAGGAATGATCCATGCAAATCCCGCTTTCCATACAGATGATCGGCGCAGGTATCTTCGTCATCGCCATCCTGCATACCTTCTCCACAAAATTCTTCGAGCATCTGGCCCATGTCCGGCCTGCCCACGCCGGGGTATGGCATCTGCTGGGCGAGGTGGAGGTGGTGTTCGGTTTTTGGGCCATGATCATGGTGCTTCTGATGTTCGTTACAGGAGGGTCAAGCGAGGCGACGCGCTACGTTGATTCGCGTAACTTCACCGAGCCGATGTTCGTCTTTGCCATCATGGTGATCGCCGCCACCCGGCCGGTGCTGCACGCAGCTCTAGCTGGCGTGCGCATGCTCTCCAGCGCCCTACCATTACCCGGCAGCATGGGATTCTACGTCACGACCCTGACCCTTACCCCGCTGCTCGGCTCCTTCCTCACCGAACCGGCCGCCATGACCCTTTCTGCCATGATTCTCGCGGATCATTTCTTTTCACGCACCATCTCGACCAGGCTCAAGTACGCCACCATAGGCGTGCTCTTTGTCAATGTTTCGATAGGCGGCGCGCTCACCCCCTTTGCCGCGCCGCCCGTGCTGATGGTGGCTGGCAAATGGGGATGGAGTCTTGACTTTATGCTGCACACCTTCGGCTGGAAATGCGCATTGGCGGTCGGAATCAACGCCTGGGGCGTGGCCCTGCTCTTCCGCAAGGAACTGGCCAATCTACCGCTTACGTCCGGACACCGCATCTCCACACCAGTTCCCGTGCCCCTGACTGCGGCGCATCTAGCCTTTTTGACCGGGGTGGTGGTGTTTGCCCACCATCCGGCGATCTTCATGTCGCTCTTCCTCTTCTTTCTCGGCCTGACCCACGCCTATCAACGCCATCAGGATCGGCTGCTCTTGCGCGAGGGGCTCATGGTCGCCTTCTTCCTGGCTGGGCTTGTGGTGCTAGGAGGTATGCAGCGGTGGTGGCTGGAGCCCTTGCTACTGCACATGGGCAACGGTACGGTGTTCGTGGGCGCGGTCCTCCTCACCGCGATCACCGACAACGCGGCTCTCACCTATCTTGGCTCACTAGCGCAAGGGCTTTCAGCCGGATTCCAATACGCGTTGGTGGCGGGCGCCATCACCGGCGGCGGCCTCACCGTGATTGCCAATGCGCCCAACCCGGCCGGCATGGCGTTGTTGCGCAGGTATTTCGAAGATGATGCTGTGCACCCAGGCGGGCTCTTTCTGGCCGCCCTCCTTCCCACCATTATCGCCGCCTTGGCGTTCCGAATGCTGTGAGCGGTGCCGCCAACTCCATGCACAGAATGCGACAGGGAGGGGCCAACGCCTCGCCCTGCCCCGTAGCCTTCTTGGGAAATTGGAATGGCTCTTGTATTCCTCCTTCCGGCACAGACCGACAAGCCCAGTGCCTATAGTGGAGACAAGTAGAATCAATAACGGCGATCAAATCCATTTGCTATTTTTTCTTGGCTGGCCTCTGTGAAATCGGAGGGGGGGGGTATCTTGTCTGGCTCTGGTTGCGTAAAGGCAAGTCCGTGTGGCACGGACTTATCGGTGCCGCTGTCCTTGTTCTCTATGGAGTCATTCCAACATTACAGCCAGCCAATTTTGGCCGTGCCTTCGCAGCATACGGCGGGATATTCGTCGCCATGTCGATACGCTGGGGTTGGCAGGTAAACAAGGTCATGCCGGACAGATACGATGTCCCTGGCAGATTAGTGGCCCTAATCGGGGTGGCAATAATTATGTATTGGCCAAGAACATGAGAAAATATCAACCTCGACAGAATCACGCCGCGTCCCATGCCATCCGGGTATGCTAAACGCCCCCTCCTCACCACGGCGAGACCAGCCCGTACTTCCGCATCTTGTAGCCGATTTGCCGTTGAGTGAGCCCCAACTCCCGCGCGGCCCGCACCTGCACCCATCCATGACGCTCCAAGGAAGAGCGGATCTCGTCCCGCTCCATGTCGTGCAGCGAACGCTTGCCGTTGCCGGCAGGGAGGGACGGTGTCGCTGAAGAGGCAGGAACCGCCGGTGACAGCGATGAGGAGGCACCAGCAATAGCCCGCGGCCCAACTGGCCCCTCCAGCATGTAGGAGGGCAGCGAGTCGATCTCAAGCCACCCCTTGTCCGCCATGATGACCAGCCGCTCCATGAGGTTCTGCATCTCCCGCACGTTGCCGGGCCAGTCGTAGCTCTCAAAAAAGCGCAGCACCGCCCGGGAAAGGCGCACCTCGCGCTGGTTGTTCCGATTGCTCTCCCGCAGGAAATGGTCGAGCAGGAGCGGCACGTCCTCCCGCCGGTCTCGAAGCGGCGGCAGCATGATGGGCACCACATTGAGTCGGTAATAGAGATCGGGCCGGAATACCCCCTCGGCCACGGCCTCCTCGAGACTGCGGTTGGTGGCGGCGATTACCCGCACATCGACGCTGATCGTCCGGCTGCCGCCAAGCCGCTCGAACTGCCGTTCCTGCAGCACGCGCAACAGTTTCGCCTGGAGGGTGATGGGCATCTCGCCGATCTCGTCGAGAAAGAGGGTGCCGCCGTCGGCCAGCTCGAAACGCCCTTTCTTCAAGGCCATGGCCCCGGTGAAGGCACCCTTTTCATGGCCGAGCAGTTCGCTCTCCAAAAGATCTTCCGGCAGGGCGGCGCAGTTCACCTTGATGAAGGGACGATCGCGGCGCGGACTTGCCTCGTGGATGGCGCGGGCCACCAGCTCCTTGCCGGTGCCGGATTCTCCGAGGAGCAGGACGGTGGCCCGGCTGGGCGCCACCTTGTCGATGGCGCGGAAGACCTCCTGGATCGCCTTGCTCTGGCCAATGATGCCGTGGTGGCTGTACCGATAGCGCAGCTCCGCCTTGAGCGATTCGTTCTCCTCGAGCAGAACCCGCTCTTTTTTGACGATGGCCGCATGGAGGTTGAGGAACTGGCCGATGAGGGTGGCTACCACGGTGAGGAAACGCACATCCTCCTCAAAGGAGACCTCGGGACCAAAGAGGCGGTCGGCGGTGAGCACGCCAACGGCATGATCGGAGAGCACCACCGGCACGCCGATGAAGGCAATCTCGCCCTTGGGCAGATGGGTCCGGGCCCCGGTTCTATTGAGGAAGAGCGGCTCGTTATGGATATCCGGCACCACGCAAGGGTAGGAGGTGGCGTAGATCTTGCCGATGATCCCCTCACCACTCTTGTAGACGCCGCGGGACTGCTCGGCCCTGGTCAACCCGTAGGAAGCGCGAATGGCAAGACGATGGCCGCTTTCGTCCGCCAGCACCAAGGTGGCCCGCTCCATGCGCAGAGTCTCGTGCATAACCTGAAGAATTTCAGCCAAGGCCTTGTCGAGGTCAAGGGCTGAACCAATGAGCTGCGCAATCTGATACAAGGCCTGCACCTCAAGGTGCTCGGTCTTGCCTGTCTTGGGGGCGTTGCTGGCCATGGACGTCCTCTCTCCCGTGTGGTTGGCGCGTTTCCCTTGAGAGGGTTGCAACTTCTGTTCCCATCCGCGCCCACCTCGCCATCCTCGTAACTTCTCGTTTTTCCATGCATTATTTCAACGGCGGCCATCATGCCGTTTCACATAAATGTATAATTTATACTTTTGCCACGCATTTACATTCCTTTTTCGTGATTATCCCCTCCCTCCACAGAAGCGGCGTGATTCCTTCCCCTTTGTCGCGCTTGCGACAAAAATGAATGGCCCCTGCCTTCCGTCCCCATCGGCACCTGAGCCCAATTCCCGCTCTTTCCCATTCATTTTCACCCATTATTTCAGAATGTTACCAAAAAACAGCAGCGCGCCAGCCGCCGCTGGCACACCCCTTGCCCTAGGGAAAGGCATCACAACACGTGATTGATCGTGAAGGGTCACGACCCAAATACCAAAGATAAGAAAAGGAGGTTTCTCATGCGGAAGGTAGCAATTTACGGCAAGGGCGGCATCGGCAAGTCCACCACCACCCAGAACACGGTGGCAGGCCTGGTGGAGATGGGCAGGAAGGTGATGGTGGTGGGCTGCGACCCCAAGGCGGACTCCACCCGCCTGCTGCTGGGCGGACTCGCCCAAAAATCGGTGCTGGACACCCTGCGCGAGGAGGGCGAGGATGTTGAGCTCGACGATATCCGCAAGGCCGGATATGGCGGTACCTGGTGCGTCGAGTCCGGTGGACCCGAGCCCGGCGTTGGCTGCGCCGGCCGCGGCATCATCACCTCGATCAACATGCTCGAATCCCTGGGCGCCTACGAGGAAAAGGAAAAACTCGACTACGCCTTTTACGATGTATTGGGCGACGTTGTCTGCGGCGGCTTTGCCATGCCGATCCGCGACGGCAAGGCCGAGGAGATCTACATCGTCTGCTCCGGCGAGATGATGGCCATGTACGCGGCCAACAACATCAGCAAGGGCATCATGAAGTTCGCCCAGAGCGGCTCCGTGCGCTTGGGCGGGCTCATCTGCAACTCGCGCGCCGTTGACAACGAAGAGGAGATGATCTCGGAGTTCGCCAAAAAGCTCGGCACCCAGATGATCTACTTCGTGCCCCGCGACAACGACGTGCAACGCGCGGAGATCAACCGCAAGACCGTTCTCGAGTGGAACCCCGAGGTCAAGCAGGCGGACGCCTACCGCGGGCTGGCCAAGGCCATCGACGAAAACAAGATGTTCGTGGTCCCCAAGCCCCTGAAGATCGAGGAGCTGGAAAAGCTGCTCATGGACTACGGCCTGATGAACTGAAAGCTATAGGTCCTATAGGACTTATGAGACCTATAAACAAAGAAAAGGAGAACCTACCATGTTGACCATGATCAGAGCCATCGTCCGGCCGGAGAAAGCGGACAAGGTCCTTGCCGCCCTTATGGAAGCGGGATTTCCGGCGGTTACCAAATATTCCGTGGCCGGCCGCGGCAAGCAGCGCGGCATCAAGATCGGCGATATCACCTACGACGAGCTTCCCAAGGTCATGCTGATGAGCGTCATCAACCCGGCGGACAAGGACTTTTTCATCGACACCGTGATGAATACAGCCCGCTCCTCCGGCAAAGGGGCCTTCGGCGACGGGAAGATCTTTGTCTCCGCTGTTGAGGAATCCTACACCATCAGCTCCGGCGTCAAGGAGACCGCCTATGCCTCGGAAGGAGGGGCGTCATGAAAGAGGTCATCGCCATCGTGCGCATCAACATGATGAACCAGACCAAGCAGGCCCTCACCGATTGCGGAGTGGATGCCTTCTTTGCCCATGAGGCCCAAGGCCGCGGCAAGGGTTTTGTCAGCCCGGCCATCCTTGAAGGGACGGTGCAGGGGCATGAAGAGGCCGCCGCCCTCTTGGGTGAAAAGGGCAAGCTCTACCCCAAGCGGATGATTACCGCCGTGGTGGAAGACAAGATGGTGCCCTGCGTGGTGGAGACCATTATCAATACCAACCAGACCGGCATGGCTGGCGACGGCAAGATTTTTGTCCTGCCGCTTGGCGACGCGGTCCGGGTCCGGACAGGCGAGACCGGCCCCAAGGCCATCTCATAAGGTAACTCCAGCTTAATGCCGGAAATGAACGAAAACTACGAGATGTAACTGTTCGGCAGCGCCGCAGATGCGCGAAAGAGGCCTGCGACGTGTGCTATTGCACATGAGCAGGCCGATGACAAAGCAGATGTGGTGCTGCTGGAGAGTTACCTCATGAGGAGGAAAGATTATGGCAACAGCAGCAAAGAAAAAGCTGGTGCAGTGGGATCCCGCCGATATCAAGTCGGAGCTCCTTGGAAAGTACCCGCCCAAGGTGGCCCGTAAGCGCGCCAAGCAGATCATGATCAACGAGGCGCAGCAGAACGAGACGCCGGAGCTCACCGCCAATGTGCGCACCATCCCCGGCATCATCACCATGCGCGGCTGCACCTATGCCGGCTGCAAGGGCGTTATCATGGGTCCGACCCGCGATATCGTCAATCTGGTGCATGGCCCCATCGGCTGTAGCTTCTACGCTTGGCTGACCCGCCGCAACCAGACTGATCCAGGTCCGGACGGCGAAAACTACATGACCTACTGCTTTTCCACCGACATGCAGGACTCGGACATCATCTTCGGCGGGGAAAAGAAGCTGGCTGCGGCGATCCAGGAGGCGTACGACCTCTTTCACCCGAAATCCATCGCCGTGTTCGCCACCTGTCCGGTGGGACTCATCGGCGACGACATCCATACCGTGGCGAAGAACATGAAGGAAAAGTTCGGCGACTGCAATGTCTACGCCTTTTCCTGCGAAGGATACAAGGGTGTCTCCCAGTCCGCCGGCCATCACATCGCCAACAACCAGGTGTTCCGTCATCTGGTGGGCCTCAACGACGAGGTGAAGCCAGGCAAGTACAAGATCAACCTTTTGGGCGAGTACAACATCGGCGGCGACGGCTTCGAGATCGACCGAATCTTCAAGAAATGCGGGATCACCTGCATCTCGACCTTTTCCGGCAACTCGACCTATGACCAGTTCGCCTCCTCCCATACCGCGGATCTCAATGCGGTCATGTGCCACCGCTCCATCAACTACGTGGCGGACATGATGGAGACCAAATACGGCATCCCCTGGATCAAGGTGAATTTCATCGGCGCCAAGGCCACGGCCAAGAGCCTGCGCAAGATCGCCGAGTATTTCGGCGAAAAGGAGCTCATCGACACGGTGGAAAAGGTTATCGCCGAGGAGATGCCCGAGGTGGAAGCGGCTCTGGCCGAAATCACCCCCCGGACCGAGGGCAAGACCGCAATGATGTTTGTCGGCGGCTCACGGGCCCATCATTACAAGGAACTCTTTGACGAGCTCAAGATGCAGACCATCTCGGCGGGTTATGAGTTCGGGCATCAGGATGATTATGAAGGCCGCCAGGTGCTGCCCAATATCCAGGTGGATGCGGACAGCCGCAACATCGAGGAGATCGAGGTCGAGGCGGACGCAACCCGTTATAAGCCCCGTAAAAGCGAGGCGGAAATGAAAGCCCTCGAAAAGGCGGGCTACAAGTTCAAGCAGTACGACGGCCTGGCCCCGGACATGGACAAGGGCACGCTGATCATCGACGACCTGAACCAGTACGAGGCCGAGAAACTGGTGGAACTCATGAAGCCCGACATCTTCTGCGCCGGCATCAAGGAGAAGTATTCCATCCAGAAACTGGGTATACCCATGAAGCAGCTCCACAGCTACGACTCCGGCGGCCCGTACGCCGGGTTCAAAGGCGCGATCAACTTCTACAAGGAGATCGACCGGTTGGTGAACAGCAAGGTGTGGGGCTACATGAAGGCCCCATGGCAGAAGAACCCCCAGTTGTCGGGCTCTTTTGCCTGGGAGTGAAAACATAGGTCCTATATGACCTATAGGACCTATTCAAAAAACAAGAGGATACGAATATGCTCTTACGACATACCCCCAAAGAAATAACCGAGCGCACGGCCTTGACCATAAACCCGGCCAAGACCTGTCAGCCCATCGGCGCCATGTACGCGGCGCTGGGCATCCACGGCTGCCTGCCGCACAGCCATGGCTCCCAGGGTTGCTGCGCGTATCACCGCTCCGCCTTGACCCGGCATTACAAGGAGCCGGTCTCCGCCTCCACCAGCTCTTTTACGGAGGGCGCCTCGGTCTTCGGCGGCCAGGCCAACATGCTGCAGGCTATCAATAACATATTCACCGTCTATAACCCCGAGGTGATCGCCATCCACACCACCTGCCTCTCCGAGACCATCGGCGACGATCTGCCCCAGATCAAGAAAAAGGCGGCGGCGGAAGGCAAGATCCCCGAGGGCAGGCATGTGATCAGCGCCTCCACCCCGAGCTACGTGGGATCGCACGTCACCGGCTTTTCCAGCATGGTCAAGTCCATGGCCGGGATGGCCGAATCCACCGGGAAAAAGAACGGCAAGATCAACATCATCCCCGGCTGGGTAGAGCCTGCCGACATGGAGGAGATCAAGCGGATCACCGGACTGATCGGCGTGAAAACCATCCTGTTCCCGGACACCTCAGGCGTGCTCAACGGTCCGCTCTCCGGCGAGTACAAGATGTTTCCCGAAGGCGGCACCACGGTGGCCGAACTGAAAAGCACCGGAGACTCCAAGGGAACCCTGGCCCTGGGGGAATGGTGTTCCGCCGATGCGGCCCGCGCGCTCGACAAGCAGCACAAGGTTCCCTGTTCGGTGTTGGACATGCCCTTTGGCCTTATGGCCACGGACCGTTTCATCGACGCATTGCGGACCATCGCCGGGGTAAGCATCCCCGAGGAGATTGCCCACGAGCGCGGGCAACTGGTGGATATGATTTCGGACATGCACCAGTACCTCTACGGCAAGAAGGTGGCCCTGGTCGGCGATCCGGATCAGCTCATCGCCATGACCGAGTTTCTGGTCTCCATGGATATGAAGCCGATCCACATCGTCACCGGTACGCCGGGCAAGAAGTTTGAAAAAAAGATCAAGGAGCTCACCAAGGACATGGGCTGCGAGGTCAACGTCAGGGCCGCGGGCGACATGTTCCTGCTCCATCAGTGGATCAAGAACGAACCGGTGGATCTGATCATCGGCAACACCTACTGCAAGTATATTGCCCGGGACGAGGACATCCCCTACGTGCGCTGGGGATTCCCCATCCTCGACCGCCAGGGGCATCAGTACTTCCCCACCGTGGGCTACAAGGGCGGCATCCGGCTGCTGGAGAAGATCCTCGGTGTGCTCATGGACCGGCTCGACCGCGACGCGCCGGAAACCTCCTTTGAGCTCGTGATGTAACAGGACGGCGGGCCTCCCCCGCCTTTTTCCCCAAGACCCCCTCCCCGCTGCCGGTGTTCCGGCCACCGGCGGCGGTGGAGGCTTTGGGAGGACGTTCCCATGACCATCATCCCCTTCCCCACCATGGGGGCCGCAGAGGCCGCAGCGCTCACACCGCAGCGCGTCCGCCTGGCCATCGCGCCCAAGAGCGTGGCCCGGGTGCGCTGGGCCGCCGAGGCCCAGTCGAGGCCCGCCCTCTCCCCGGCCGCGGCCCTCGACTGGCTTGAGAAAAAGAGAGGCGCAGGCGGAAGCGTTGTTGCCATCGATTTGGCCGGGCCGGGCGACCCGCTCGCCACCGCCGGCATCCTCTTTGAAACCATTGCACCGATCCGGCGCACCTTCCCGGATCTGCCGCTGGAGATCACCACCTTGGGGCTGGGCGGCGCGCCACTGGCCAGCCAGCTCGCCGACCTCGGCGTGAGCCGGGTCAACCTGCTCGTCGATGCGGTAAAGGTCGAGACGGCGTTACAGGTCTATGCCTGGGTGCGCCCGGGAACCAAGACGCTGCCACTGCCGGAGGCCACGGCGCTCCTCATCGAGGAGCAGTCCCGCGCGGTCACCACCCTGCACCAGGCAGGGATTGCCATACGGATCGTCACCACCCTCTGCCCCGGCATCAACGAGGGCGAGGTGGAGGAGATCGCCCGGCACATGGCCAGCCTGGGCGCCGACTCCATGACCCTGCTGGCGGCGCATCCGGAAAACGAGGAGGATGTGGCGCTCGTCGCGCAGCTCAGCCCTCTCGTGCGGCAGCACCTTCCCCTGGCACCGGCGCAACCCGCGCTGGAACCGGAGGGAGAAGGGTCGGCTTCGGGCAACATGATCGGCCTGCCCACGCCGAACGCGACGAAACCCAACGTGGCGGTGGTGAGCATCGGCGGCATGGAGGTGGATCTCCATCTCGGCCACGCGATCAAGGCCCTGATCTACGGACCGAGAGAGGACGGCCTTGTCGCCCTGCTTGCCACCCGCGATCTGCCCGAGCCGGGCAGCGGCTCGGCCCGCTGGGAGGAAGCGGCGACCATTCTCCACGACTGCTTTGCCCTGCTCACCGCAAGCGCGGGCGAGAGCCCCAAGCGTATCCTCGGCAGCCAAGGCATCAGCGTGCTGATCACCGAGGGCGAGATCGCCCCCACCGTGGACCTTCTCTACGGCGGCGGCAAGAAAAAGAAGAAACCGTAGCCGCAGGAGCGGATTCATCCGCGACAATCGCGCCTGAAGGCCCTCCTGCCGTAAATTTTACGCAAAAAGGAGTCAACACCATGGCAATTCCCAAACGACAGATTCTCGTCTGCCAGAGCTTCCGCGTGGCCGGCGACAAGAAAGGCATCTGCCACAAGCAGACCGACGGCTTTCTCCAGTACCTGGAGGAGGAGATCCTGGACCGCGGCCTCGACTGCCTGGTCACCGCCACCACCTGCCTCAAGCAGTGCGAGTCCGGCCCGATCATGGTGGTGCAGCCGGACAACTGGTGGTTCAAGGGCGTGGACAGCGAGGCGGCCATCGACGCCATCCTGGACGGCGTGGAAGAAGGCGAGCCCCCGGCCAAGTACCTTATTGCCTGAATGAAGAGGGAATAATGAAGAATGAAAAATTAAACTCACGACAGAAGCGGCTCGTTGTCCGCCCATTCTTCATTCTCCATTCTGCATTGGGGTCACGCAGTGATCGCCATCCGGCCGGCGCCCGCTGGCGGGACACCTATCTCCTCGGCAAGGCCGAGGATTTGTGACCGACAAAGAAGAAACACGGAGCACACGGGAGATCTTCCAATGGGCATCAAACCACTCGGATTGGTCAAAACCATTGTCGAGGAGGCAGGGATGGGTATCTCCTATGCCTATGATGATCTGGTCTTTCTGGAACACAACTCCTTTTTGCTCCAGTTCACCGACAACGACGGAAAGATGTTGGTCCACGTGAACAGCGAGGCGGAGGAAACCGCCGTGCATGGCGATATCAAGCGGCTGCAGGAGGCCGCCCGCACCCATGCCATGCAATGGAGTCGTGGTGGCCATTACACCCTGGTCCCGGATGGAGAGGATTCCATCCGCATCGAATTCACCGACTGAGCGGGTGGGGCACATGGTCCATGCCGTGATCCGCCCCGCCAGGCCGGATGACCTCGATGCCCTGGTCGATCTGCTCCGGATGCTCTTTGCCATCGAGGCGGACTTTGACTTCGATGCAGCCCGGCAGCACCGGGGGCTTGCGATGCTGTTGGCCCACGATGCGGCGGTCCTCTTGGTTGCCGAGGCAGCGGGGCAGGTCGTCGGCATGTGTTCCGGGCAACTGACCATCTCCACGGCTGAGGGAGGTTTTTCCCTCCTGGTGGAGGATGTGGTGGTTGCGCAAACGTGGCGCGGCAAGGGCGTTGGGCGGGAATTGGTGGCAGCCTTGGAGCAGTGGGCCGGAGAGAGAAAGATCGGCCGCCTGCAGCTGCTTGCCGACCGGAACAATGGCGCGGCCCTGGAATTTTACCGCAAGCTCGGCTGGCAGCCCACGGAACTCATCTGCCAACGCAGAAGAATCTAAGACATTGCACCATATTCACTCGAGAAAAGGAGAACGACCATGGCGAGAAAAGACGTAGAAGCATTGCTTATTGCCGGCGGCGGAGATAAACATGTGCGAGCCAAGTACGATGTCCCCGGCACCCGGGAGGAGTTTGTCGCCCTGGCCGCGGAAGATGGCTATCACTTCACGGTGGAGGAGCTTGACACCGTGCTCAAGGAGTCGGGCGACGTCTTTGAGAAAAACGGCAATCCCGCCAAGCGGCAGATCTGGTGGGTGTGAAGGACAGATCAACCACACCAAGCAACAGCAGGCGACCGACCATGCAACTCGTGCAACTGGAAAGTTGGCGCTCTTTTGCCAAGGATGGAGACGACTACCTGAAGACCGCACTTCGCGCCGCAACCAAGCGGCGCGAAGTCTTCACCGCCGAAATCCTTTACAACCTTGCGGCCATGGCCATTGAGAAACACATCATGGCCCTGCTCATGTTCCACGGCGATCTGGCCGACAACCACACCATGCGCGACCTCATCCTCTCGCTGGAACGCCACCTTTCCTTGGAGCCCGAACTCAGGGAACGGCTTCTCTTCATCGACGCCTTCCAGGAGATATGCGACCAGGAGAGCTACCGCCATACCCCGCCCAGCGAGGCGGAACTGGCAGTCATCCTGGGAGCCGCCGAGGAGGTGCAGGCCTTTGTGGCCAGCCACCTCACGCGGAGTGGCAACGGATGAAACGGCCGCTTGTCCTCCTCAAGGCCGGCAGTGCCATGGAGGCGGTGCGGCAGCGCTACGGCGATTTCGAGGATTGGCTGGCTGCAGGGCTTGGCCTGCCGGAGGAGCACATCCGGCTCGTGCGGGTGGAGGAAGGCGAGAAGCTGCCACGACCGGAGGAGTGCGGCGCCGTTGTCATCACCGGCTCGCACGCCATGGTCACCGACAACCTGCCGTGGAGTGTCGCCCTCGCCCAGTGGCTGCCAGAGGTGGTAGAGCGGGGGATCCCGCTGCTCGGTGTCTGCTACGGCCACCAGCTGCTGGCCGCGGCCACGGGCGGCCGGGTGGATTACCACCCGCAGGGATCGGAGATCGGCACCGTTTCCATTGAACTCCTACCGGAAGCCGCTGACGACCAGCTTTTTCGCGGCCTGCCGCCCTCCTTCCCGGTTCAGGCTTACCACAGCCAGAGCGTTCGCACTCTGCCGCCAGGGGCGATCCTCCTTGCCCGCAACAACTTCGAACCCCACCACGCCTTCCGCATCGGTGCATGCGCCTGGGGTGTACAGTTCCACCCCGAATACACGCAGGCAGTCATGGCGGCCGAGATCGCGGCCGCTACCGAACACCTGACCGCCGATGGGCCCAATCCATCCGCCCTACTGGCGACTGTCCGAGAATGTCCCGAGGCTGGCTCCCTTCTTGCCCGCTTTGCCCGGTTGACAACGGCCACGGCCCGTTGAACCGCGAGCCTTTTTCCTGGCTGCTCCATACATGTCGGTGGCTTTTCCCCAGAACGTCTGCTAATCTATCCGCAAGTTATGGCTCCCTGACGAGCCTCTCGCTTAACGAGCTACCCCATAGCCATGCACGGAAAAGCAGCGAGTCAATACACAGATTCCGTGTGTTCCCGTATTGGCTCATTCTGTCTAATATAAAGTTAGAGCAAGTCATTACAACTAGGAGGCAGAAGAAATGGCGAGATGTACAGCACCAGTATATGGCCATCGCTCAGCAGCCGCTGCAGCAAGATGCCCTGCATGCGGTGGACGTTATGGAAGAAGCTATGGGGGCTACAGCAGCTACGGTTCTTACTCATCCTCGTCTTACTCCCCGTCGCAAAGCATTGGGAGCAGCGGTAGTAGCGGCAGATCAAGCCGCAGCACAAAGCCGCGCTGGTCGGGAGCCGGTTCATCCGTGTGGTACACGCCTGAAGAAGTGCGAGCACTCACACCGGTCCGTAACAGCGTCGAGGATCTTGCGAAGCAGCCTGACCTTCGGGATGTATTCCTATGTCACGCATGGGACGACCGGCAGGGGGCAGCCAAGGAGCTTCACGATCTGTTGGAGTCGCGTGGTGTGCGTGTCTGGTTCAGCGAGAAAGACGTTGGCCTCGGCGTCCCGTTGCTCCGTGCAATCGACAAGGGCTTGGCAAACTCGAAAGTGGGAATCGTGCTGGTGACCCCTGCGCTGTTGCGCCGCCTTCCAGCAGAGAGCATCGCTGACAAAGAGCTGTCTGCACTCCTCGCGCGTGAGCGGCTCGTCCCAGTCGTTCATGGGACAACGTATGAAGCTCTCCGCGAAGTCAGCCCCCTTCTGGCCTCGCGAAGCGGCCTGAGTACCGCGGAAGAGCCTATGGCAGACGTCGCGGCCAAGCTCGCAGAGCTGGTTGCGCTCTAACCATAAAATGCACAGGACGCAAGACAGCATGCGCCTGTGATTTTAGCGTTATGCAGAGAACCACCTTGTTACTACCACCGATAATGTCATCAGGCGAGAAACTGAATGACCCTTCTTAATCAAATCTTAAAGTGGACTGAATCACTTCCATTATGGCAAAGGGATGCATGCCGTCGCCTTTTCCAGAAAGAATCAGGGCTGGAGGAATCTGACTACTCCGAACTCTACGCACTTTTTAAGAAGGAGAACGGCATAGGAGCCTATGATGCCTTGGAGCCAGTGCCACTGACCAAAGAGCATCTTCCTGCCGAACTCGCCCCCGGCGAGTCAGTTGTTCTCGTCGCATTAAACGACCTGCAAAACGTCAATCAGATACCAAGCAACCACACTCTTACTTTCTCAGAAACTGGCATGACGGTGATTTATGGAGGGAACGGTTCGGGCAAGTCTGGCTATGCACGAGTCATGAAAAAGGCGTGCCGGGCCAGAGATCAATCCGAGCCAATTCACCCGAACGCAAACGACCCGACAGCCGCTGAAAAAGTGCCTAAGGCAAAGTTCCATATAAAAGTAGGTGGCATGTCACATGAGATCGAATGGTCACGTGACGCGACTTCACCAGATCGTCTTTCCTCGATCTCTGTCTTCGATTCAAAGTGCGCTCGCTCATACATTACGGCGGAGCAAAATGTCGCCTACCTTCCATATGGTCTTGATATTATCGAGAGCCTCGCCAACAAGGTTCTCCCGAACCTCACAGAGACGCTCGAATCAGAGATCGGTGGAATCGATGTCAGCAAACTCCCGTTCGAGCATCTTCTTGGCGAAACAAAGGTCGGCAAAATTATCGAAGCCCTGTCCGCCAAATCAGACGCAGATGCGATTACTTCCCTCGGCACCCTCACAGAAGACGACACCAAACGAATCGACGAGCTTGAAAAAGCTCTCAAGGAAGGCAATCCTCTGGCCAAGGCAGAAGAGTCTCGCCTTTCAGCGATGCGATTGAAAGCATTCGCTGAAAAGCTCGCTATGCCTTTGGCCTTGGTCAGCGCTGACTCAGTTGAAAAACTTCAGAATCTCAATGAAGAAAAGACAGCCGCTGAGGACGCCGAGAAGAAGGCGGCGGACACGTTGCGAGCTGGTGAGGAACTGCTCCCTGGAACTGGAGACCTGACTTGGAAAATTCTCTTTGAAGCAGCACGGCGCTACTCCACGGAAGCGGCATATCCAGGAGAGGAATTCCCGCCAGTCTCTGAGGGTAAGGTGTGCCCCTTGTGCCAAGAAAATTTGCCGGAGTCAGGGACTAATCGCCTCAAACGTTTTGACGAGTATATCCAGAATGATGTCGCAAAGACCGCCGACACAGCTCGCAAAAAGGTCGAGATAGCAAAGAGCAAGATCGAAGCAGCTGATCTTCGGGTTACCGCCGATGAGGCGCTCGGCGATGAACTAAAGGCGTTGGATGGCACAATTCATCAAATAGTAACCGATTTCCAAACTACGATTGATACACGGAGAAAATTGATACTCCAGTGTCTCGAAACATCAAAATGGGCCGAGATTCCTGCCTTGATTGATTCTCCAAGAGCACGAGTTCGGCAGCTTGCGGCTCACCAGTTAAGGGCTTATCGGACGCTGGCAAGAGTAGCGGATGAAGAGAAGCGGAAGACGCTTGCAAACGAACTAAGCGAACTTACTGCGAAGCAAAGCCTGGCCAAAAGTTTGAAAGCCGTAGTCGAATTGCTCGGCCGGATGAAAAAGAAGTCTGCGCTTGAGAAGTGCCGTCCGAGCCTAAAAACGCGCCCAATTTCTGACAAATCAAAAGAATTCGCCACGGTCGCGGTAACTGACGAACTTAGGAAAGCCCTTGATTCAGAGTTTGAGACGCTGGGCATCGGGCACATCAAGACAAAGCTAAAAGAACGCAGCGTCCGTGGCAAGATGTACCATCAGCTTTTACTCGATCTTCCGATTGCCAACAAAATCGATGAAATCCTAAGCGAAGGTGAACAACGCGCAATCGCGCTGGGTTCATTCTTCGCAGAGTTAACGCTCGCCCATCATACCTGCGGAATTGTCTTTGATGACCCGGTTTCGTCTTTGGATCATTGGCGTCGACGTGATGTCGCACGGAGATTGGTTGAAGAGGCGAAGATTCGGCAAGTGGTCGTATTCACTCATGACACCTCGTTTCTTGGTCAACTATGCGACGAAATCGAGGCTGCAGGAATTCCTAGTTCAAAGTCTTTTTTGGAGTGGCAAGGTGGCGCCCCTGGTTGCGTGAACGATGGCCTACCGTGGGACCATCAAAACTACAAGGCGCGAATCGACGCCCTTGAACAGGCGCAGAGCAGGCTTGCGAAGGCGTGGCCAGCGTATCCGGGTGAAAAAGAGATTAGCGAAATGCGGCACCAATATGATCGGTTGCGAGCAACACTCGAACGAGTCATCCAGGATGTTGTTTTCAATGGGGTCGTGAAACGATATCGCGATTGGATTCGTGTGGACTCACTCGAAGATGTGGTCGGCTTTAATCGCGCCGAATACGACGCCATCGAAAAGCTGCACAAACGAAGCTGCGATGTTGTAACGGCTCATGATCCAGCGTCTGCAAAGGCCGCAACAGTTCCCTCCGCGACAGATCTTGGAAATGACATCGCTGCCTTGAAGGGTATTGTCGAAACAATTAAGGTCCGAAGGAAGGCTGCAAAGGCGACCGCATAAGAAATGACAATGCATAACAACACGCTGTTGTCGGGCAAATTTTCCGCTACGCTACAAGGTTGCAGCAAAGCTCCGAGAGTTCACAACGCGCCGGGATTGCGGGAGCGGGCAACATCCTGAACCGCCTTACCCTGCCGCGACCCGCAAGGCAAAGCCAGGAAGATCCGCCGCGGCGAGCGGCCCATCCTCCGCCTGTTCGCGCAGGGAAGCAACCACCTTATCAAGTCCGCTCTGGGGCAGAATAACGCCTGCAGCGCGCAGCGAACGCTCCACCGCCTTCAGTCCGCTCTTGGCCCCGAAATAGAGCCGGCGTTCGCCACCCACCGAGTCCGGGGCAAAGGGCTCGTAGCTCGCCGGGTCGTCCAGCAGTCCCAGCAAATGCAAACCGGTTTCGCAGGCAAAGATCCCCTCGCCGATCACCGGCTGCTGCGGCGCCACCGGTCGCCCTGTCAGTTCGGCCACATGGTGGCACAGGGAACGCAGGCGAAGAAGATCATACTTCCCCATGCCCTGCCGCAGGCTACGGTAGGCCACCACCTCTTCGAGCCGCGCGTTGCCGGCCCGTTCGCCCAGGCCGAGCACGGTGGCGTCGATCCAGCTTGCCCCCGCCTCCAGGGCGGCAACGGCGTTGGCCGTGGCCATGCCGAAGTCGTTGTGACCGTGGAACCCAACCGCCAGGCCGCTCTTCTCACGAACCCGCGCCACCAGGCGGCCAACGGTGCCAGGCGAGCCGATGCCCACGGTATCCGCCAGGCGCACCCGGCTCGCTCCTGCCT
>Ga0172375_10003586_pt1 | contig 23470 bp, 21 predicted proteins | sample LakKiv1m_FD_114537 | JGI IMG/M metagenome (GOLD analysis project Ga0172375, IMG submission 114537) | Freshwater microbial communities from Kabuno Bay, South-Kivu, Congo - kab_092012_11.1m | ecosystem: Environmental > Aquatic > Freshwater > Lake | place: Democratic Republic of the Congo... | reverse complement strand
GGGCAAGCAGGTCAGGGATAACATCCACTCCTTTGACCTGGTAAACGCTTTTTATCATTTCTTTCAGAAGCCCCGAGCGGGCGAGGCCTATAATATCGGCGGGGGAAGGTTTGCCAATGTTTCTGTCTTAGAGGCGATCGAGATCTGCGAAAAGTTGACCGGTAAAAAGTTTGATTACGAATACAACGATACCAGCCGCATCGGAGACCATATCTGGTGGATAAGCGATGTTTCCAAGTTCAAGTCGCATTATCCCGGTTGGGATTATAAATACGCCATAGAAGAAACAATGAAGCAGATATATGAAGCCCAGCGATAATCTCCGCAGGCGTTTTATCGTAGCCGAATCCGACTCTCTCACCCTCGAAACCATCCAAACAGTAATGAAACAGGGACTCATCCCCAAGGGGGCTGTTCCTGTTTCACGTCTTCGCATTCTTAGGCTCAAAGGCACCTGGCGCGCCAATGAATACAATGAGCTGGTCTTTGAGGCAGCAGCCCGAAGGGGTACGCCTAAGCCAGACAAATATACCTTTAAAGGCTCATGGAAAATCAACAAGAACCAGCAGATCGAATATAGCCGCGGTGACGGGTCCGACGTGCTAACCTTCAAAGGCCACTGGGATATATCTTCGGCTAACCGGCTGGTTTATTTTCTGGAAGGCAGCTCCACTTCCCGCTTTGAATTTAAGGCCCAGCTTGAGTCTGCCTCGCCTTATCCTAAAAAAGGCCGGATCCGCTATCGCATAGGTATAGGAGTCCGCCAAAGCCGCCTGACTCGGCCCGGCCAACTACTCATTCTTTATGGAGAATGGAAGTTTAGCCGCAATTTAGGGCTGACTTTCCAGATGGATTATGGTCAAGGCAGAGTTAGGGAAATAGAATTTGGAGCAGAGGTAAGCTTTGGCCGGAATAAGGTAATTTTGGCGCTTAAGAATGAATTTGGTGATCCCCTTGGCATCACGCTGACCATGACTCATAAATTCCTGAAAACCATTGATGCCGAAGCCTTTATCAGGCTTAAATCCCGCCAAAATGAGCATGGCATTGAGGCAGGCATTAGCATCCCTTTTTAGGTAAAAAACCCTTTATTTCTCTTGCCTTAATGTTATAATGTTTCTTTATATAACTGCTTATCAGCAGGAGGGTTAACCTCCAGAAAGAAGAGATGAAATATAACTTGATTTTGATCACCGGGGGCGCCGGCTTTATCGGCTCTAACCTGGCGGTCAGTTTCAAGCGTAAATACCCTAAGTTAAAGGTCTGCGCCTTGGATAACCTTAAGCGCCGCGGCTCTGAACTTAATCTTCCCCGCTTAAAAGAAAATAATGTTAACTTTATCCACGCGGATATAAGGAATCCCGAAGACCTGCTCCTGGATTTCAGGGTGGATTTAGTGATCGAGTGCTCTGCCGAGCCATCGGTCCTGGCTGGTTTTGATAATCCGCCTTACATTATCGGAACCAATTTAACCGGCACTGTCAATTGCCTGGAGTTATGCCGGAAACAGAAGGCGGATATGATCTTTCTCTCAACCAGCCGCGTTTATCCTTATAAAGCCATAAATAGGATCAAAACAATTGAAACCGATACCCGTTTTGCGTGGAGCCCGGCTCAGGATATCTCCGGGTGGACGGTTAACGGGATAAAAGAAGATTTTACGATCCAAGGGCCAAAGACCTTATACGGAGCAACCAAGTTGTCTTCGGAGCTGCTCCTGCAGGAATATATCGCCAACTACGGGATAAAAGGGGTGATCAACCGCTGCGGGGTGATCGCCGGGCCATGGCAGTTCGGCAAGGTTGACCAGGGGGTTTTCACCTACTGGATGCTGGCGCATTATTTTAAAAAGCCGCTTAAATATATCGGCTTTGGCGGTAAAGGAAAACAGGTGCGCGATCTTTTGCACATAGATGATTTATTTGCCTTGATCGACATCGAGGCCTCCGGCCTTTCCAGGATAAACGGCAGTACTTATAATGTGGGCGGAGGGAAAGAGGGGAGTCTTTCCCTGTATGAGACAACCAGATTATGCCGGGAGATCACCGGCAACTCGATAAAGATCACCGGCGATTTGGAAACCCGTACGGTTGATATACCCATTTATTTAAGCGACAGCACAAAGGTAGCCGAAGAATTAAAATGGAAGCCAAAGAGAAACGTAAAATCAATTTTGTCCGGCATCTTCTCCTGGATCCGCGATAACGAAGCGGGGTTAAAGAAAATATGAAAAAAGCGCTGATAACCGGGATCACCGGCCAGGACGGTTCATACCTGGCAGAGCTGCTCCTTTCCAAAGGATACGAAGTCCACGGGATCATAAGAAGGGCAAGCACCTTTAACACCGGCAGGATAGGCCATATTTATGTCGACCCGCATTTTAAAGGGGTAAAATTACTCCTGCATTACGGCGATATTTCCGACGCCGAACAGATCAATAACATTATTTTCAATATAAAGCCCGATGAAGTATATCATTTGGCCGCCCAAAGCCACGTGAGGGTAAGTTTTGATATCCCGGAATACACCGGGGATGTCACCGGTTTAGGCACGGTCAGGATACTGGAGGCGATCCGCCGCAGCGGCAGGAAAATAAGTTTTTATCAGGCATCCTCAAGTGAAATGTTCGGTTCCGCAGTTCCTCCTCAATCAGAAAATACCCGGTTCCAGCCGCAAAGCCCCTATGCCTGCGCCAAACTTTATTCCTACTGGCTTACCAAGAACTATCGCGACGGCTATAATATGTTTGCCTGTAACGGCATACTGTTTAATCATGAAAGCCCGCGCAGAGGAGAAACCTTTGTCAGCAGGAAGATCACCCGGGCAGTGGCTGATATCCTGGCAGGCAGGCAGGATAAACTTTATCTGGGCAATCTTAAGGCAAAGAGGGACTGGGGATATGCCCCTGAGTACGCGCAGATGATGTGGCTGATATTGCAGCAGGATAGCCCGGATGATTATGTGATAGGCACGGGAGAATCCCATTCGGTAAAAGAACTGGTGGAGGAGGCCTTCGGCTACGCGGGTTTAAAATGGAAGAGATACGTAAGGATCGATCCGCGTTATTTCCGCCCGACAGAAGTGAATGATCTTATCGCCGATACCAGAAAAGTAAAGAAGGTGTTTGGCTGGCGGCCAAAGATAAATTTTCATGACCTGGTAAAAATAATGATCGATGCCGATATGCGGGCCAGCGGTTTAGAGCCGATAGGGGAAGGGGACAGTATCTTGCGGAAGAAATTCCCCCGCAGATGGTGGAAGGCGGATTAATTCATCAATTATGGTCAAATTAAAAGATAAGCGTATCGTAGTGACCGGGGGCGCGGGTTTCTTGGGCAGGCATCTTGTTGCCCGGCTTAAGGAGCGCGGATGTAAGAAGATATTTGTCCTTCGCAGCAAGGATTATGATCTAGTGCAGATGCCGGCGATCAGGAAGCTTTATAAGGAGGCTCAACCGGATATCGTCATACATCTGGCGGCTAAAGTCGGCGGTATCGGGGCAAACGAGGCGAATCCGGGTAAATTCTTTTACGATAACCTTATGATGGGCGCCCAGATGATGGAAGTTGGCAGGCAGCGGGGAATAGAGAAATTCGTGGCTATCGGCACGATATGCTGTTATCCGAAATTCACCCCTGTCTCGTTCAAAGAAGAAAATCTCTGGGACGGTTACCCCGAAGAGACAAATGCGCCGTACGGCTTAGCTAAAAAAATGCTGTTAGTCCAATCCCAGGCGTATCGCAAGCAGTATGGTTTTAATTCGATCTTCCTGCTGCCGGTTAACCTCTATGGGCCATGTTTTTCTCAAGATACAGATTTGATGACAAAACATGGGATTAAAAACATTAAGGAAATAAATACGGGAGATATAGTTTATACCCTTAACCCGAAATCATTTGATATAGAAGAGTCAAGAGTGACGGCAACGCAACAAATTCCAACTAATGAGATGTTTATATTTAAGAATAAATCAGTTGATTTTAGAGTTACCCCTGATCATAAAATTTTTTATAGGACGAGCACCGGTTTTGTAAAGAGAAGGGCTGATTATTTTAGAAAACGTTTGGATAGGAAATATGGACAAATAACCTTCGCTTTTCATAATCCAAAAAATGGCGGGGTATATCCTGAGCAAATCATCTTATCAAGGTATACCGATAAGAAACATATCTATTTACCTAATGGATATGTAAAAGATTTCGGCAGTTCAGCGGGAAGCAGCAGTAAACCATATCCCTTGAAATATAAAGTAGAAGATTTCGCAAGATTTCTTGGTTGGTATATTTCGGAAGGTTCGGTCAGCCAGATTGGAAAACGGTCTTATCAGATCAGGATAACTCAACGTAATAAATCTTATAGGCCTGAAATAGAGCAGCTTTTAAAGTCTATGGATATTCCTTTTGGTAAAGACAGGTATGCATTTTATTTTACTTCTAGGGTTTGGAGAAAATTTATTGAGGAGCACATTGGGAAAGGAGCGGGAAATAAGAGGATACCTGAATTTGTGTTTTTATGGCACCCAAGATTGCTCGATATACTTTTTAAATCGTTAATGAAGGGAGATGGAAGCAAGAACGGAAGGAAATACACAACCAAATCAAAACAGTTAATGATGGATTTCCTGCAGTTAGCTTTCTTAAGCGGGATTAATGTCGGTTCAGTATCCAACGACGGTTGCTGGCGGATTTCCTTGAGAAATCATAAGAAAAATATAACGGTGAAATATAAAGATATTAATGTAGAGACGGTAAATGAGAAAGCTTACTGTATTACAACAGATAGGAATCATATTATATATGCCGGTAGAAATTTGAAATTTAATTGGATCGGGCAATGTGACAATTTTGATCCCAAAACCTCCCACGTCATTCCCGCATTGATAAAAAAATGCGTTGACGCGACCAGGAAAAATGAGGAAAAGATCATTGTCTGGGGCACCGGCAGGCCGACCCGCGAATTTTTGTATGTTGAAGATGCGGCGGAAGGCATAATTTTAGCTACGGAAAAATATAATAAATCCGAGCCGGTAAATCTGGGGGCAGGTTTTGAGATCTCCATCAGGGACCTGGCAAAATTGATCGCCGGGCTTACCGGGTTTAAGGGGCATATCCTCTGGGATAAGACTAAGCCCGACGGCCAGCCGCACAGATGCCTGGATGTTTCAAGGGCACAGAGATGGTTCGGCTTTAAAGCAAAAACAAAATTTGAAGAAGGCCTAAAAAATACAATTGATTGGTACCGGAATATAAAGAATAAAACAAGAAATACAAAGAAAACAGAGAGGGTTAATTATGCTGAATAATAAAGTTATCCTGATCACTGGCGGCACTGGGTCTTTGGGTAAGAAAATGGTGCAGATGATCGTTGACGGCGGCTACAAACCAAGTAAGCTCATAATATTCAGCCGGGATGAATTAAAACAATTCGAGATGTCTCAAGTCTGGAACACTAAGAAATACCCGTTTATGAGGTATTTCTTGGGCGATGTGAGAGATATCAATAGATTGCAACGCGCTTTTATGGGTGTTGACTATGTAATTCATGCCGCCGCCTTAAAACAAGTGCCTGCGGCTGAATATAATCCCTGCGAGTTTGTAAAAACCAATGTTATGGGGGCGATGAATATAATAGATGCCGCTATATCAGCCAATGTCAAGAATGTGGTGGCTTTATCAACCGATAAAGCCTGTAATCCTATTAATTTATACGGGGCGACAAAACTCTGCTCCGATAAATTATTTATGGCTGCGAATGTCTATAGCGGAACGCATCAGACGAAATTTTCGGTGGTAAGGTACGGTAATGTCCTTGGAAGCAGGGGTTCTGTCGTGCCTTTTTTTGATGAGCGTAAGTCCACCGGGGTTTTGCCTATAACAGACCCGGATATGACAAGGTTCTGGATAACCCTTGATCAGGCGGCCCATTTTGTTTTCTTTTGCCTTGAGAATATGCAAGGCGGAGAGTTATTTGTCCCCAGGATACCTTCTATGCGTATTGTAGATCTAGCCAAAGCCATATGTCCTGAATGCAAGCAGGAGATCGTAGGTGTGCGCCCCGGAGAGAAGATACATGAGGTTCTTATAAGCAATTCTGATGCAAAGAATGCCCTAGAATTTAAGGATTTCTTTATAGTCACTCAGAATAAAGAGTATAGAAATGAACTGCTCAATGATGGGAAATCCGGAAAACCATGCAGCGGACATTTTGAATACAGTTCAGCCAATAATAAACAATGGCTATCCGTAGCCGATCTTAATAGTATCCTGCTTACTATTAAGAGTGATTACAAGATAGAGAAATCAAGATGGTCAAAGGAAGGCGTTCCTGAGTAAAAATTCACATTGACTATGAAGAGGAAGCTTCTAATAAGCGGAATAAGCGGATTACTAGGGAGCAATCTGGCGTATATCCTGCGGGATAAATATGAGATAACGGGCTTGTATAATTCACATAAGGTCTTTATTCCCGGGGTAGATTCTTTTAAGGTAAATATCACCGATAAACAATCAGTTAAGAAACTTATATCCGGCTATAAGCCCGATATAATCTTGCACTGCGCCTCATTGACGGATATCGATTATTGCGAAAAGAATAAAGAAGAGACGAGAAGAGTTAACGTAGATGGCACAAAAAATATTGCCTCTCTCTGCAGCAACCAAGATACCAGATTACTCTATATATCTACAGACTCTGTTTATGACGGCAAAAAAGGTAATTATACCGAAGATGATCCTGTATCCCCCTCCAACTACTACGGGTTAACCAAATATGAGGCCGAAGACGCCATCAAGAAGCATAAAAACCATATTATAATAAGGACAAACATATTCGGTTGGAATATCCAGAACAAACATAGCCTTGCCGAATGGATATTATATAATTTGCAAAGAGGATGTGGCATTAATGGTTTTAAGGATGCCGTGTTTTCTTCAATATATACAATAGAATTTGCCGGAATAATTGACAAAATGTTCGATAAGGACTTAACGGGTATTTTTAACCTTGCCAGTAGAAACTCTCTATCAAAATATGAGTTTGCTGTATTAATTGCTGAAACCTTTAACAAAGACAAGGCTCTTATAAAACCCATTAACATAGATGATTATCCCTTTGCCGCCAAGCGGGGCAAAAACTTATCTCTGGACACTCAAAAGCTATCCAAAGCTTTAGCTCAAGATATGCCCTTGATCGAAGAATGCATTCAGGCTTTCTTTAAAGATCATAAAAGCGGATTGTGTGATGAGATAAAGAGATGCTATTATTCAGGCACCTGGTATCCATCCTTAGATTTTATTGGCTATGGCAGGCAAAGCATAGATGAATCTGATATAGATTCTGTAACTGCAGTATTAAAATCAGCCAATCTTACTCAAGGAAGCAAAGTGGAAGAATTTGAACAAGCGCTCTGTAAGTATACCGGAGCAAAGTATGCTGTAGCAGTATCAAGCGGCACGGCAGCGCTGCATATCGCCTGCTTAGCTGCCGGATTAAAGAAAGGGGATGAGTTTATAACCTCCCCTAATACCTTTGTGGCATCTGCAAACTGCGGGGTCTATTGCGGGGCAAGTCCTGTTTTTGCCGACATAAGAAAAGACACGTATAATGTTGATCCGGAAGAAATAAAGGGCAGAATTATTTCAAAGACAAGGGTCATTATTCCTGTTCATTTTGCCGGACAGATATGCGATATGGCAGAGATTAAAGAAATTGTGCAGGCAAAACAGGCCGAGTATAAGGAAAAAATATTTATTATTGAGGATGCAAGTCACGCTTTGGGCTCCGTATATAAAGGCACAAAATCCGGTTCTTGCAGCTATTCAGATATGACTGTAATGAGTTTTCATCCGGTAAAGCATATAACCACCGGTGAAGGGGGTGTTGTTTTCACCAATGACGGGAAATTTTATAAGACTTTAAAGTTGCTTCGTTCGCATGGCATAACTAATAATGAGGATGACCTAGTTTTTAAAGAACAGGCCTATGGCCAAAATGGCCTAAATCCATGGTATTATGAGCAGCAAGTTCTTGGTTTTAACTATAGGATTACTGATATTCAATGTTCACTGGGTATATCTCAATTGGAGAAAATAGATTACTTTCTAAGAAGAAGACGAAGAATATTTGAGGCATATAATAATGTTTTTGCTGATAATAAACTCATCACTTTACCCTTTGAATCCAGTAACTGTTTTACTAACTGGCATCTTTATGTCCTGCAAATTGATTTTGAAGCGTTTGGAAAAGATAGGGCGGATATCATCAAAAGGTTAAAAGATAAAGGGGTAGGCACGCAGGTTCATTATATACCGGTGCATATCCAGCCTTTTTACAGGAAGAACTTCGGCACCAAGTGGGGGGATTGCCCCCGTGCTGAGGCATATTATAAAGAGTGTCTTTCTATACCTATTTTTCCGGCTATGAACAATGAGGACATCAATAAGGTAGCTAATTCTTTATCAGAAGTTTTATCAAAATAATAGGGTTATTATGGAAAATATAAAGTCCCAGTCAATGCAAAAGAAAGCCAAACAGTTCATCCCGGGCATGTCGGGACTTTTGTCTAAGCGCCCGGATATGTTTTCGCTTGGCGCTTGGCCGGGGTATTACAGCAAAGCTGAGGGCGCAAAGGTTTGGGATTTGGACGGCAATGTTTACCTTGATATGAGCATTGGCGGGATCGGAGCGAATGTCCTGGGTTATGCTGACCCTGATGTCAATGCTGCAGTGATAGAAGCAGTCAAAAACGGATCTAGTTCTTCATTGAATTGTCCGGAAGAGGTGGAATTGGCAGAAGAGCTCTGTCGCATGCATCCCTGGGCGCAGATGGCTCGTTTTGCGCGCAGTGGCGGCGAGTCTATGGCAGTCGCAGTTCGGATAGCCCGGGCGCATACTGGCCGTGATCTTGTGCTCCTTTGTGGTTATCATGGCTGGCATGATTGGTATCTGGCTGCGAATGTTGGTACGGAGAACGCTTTAGGCGAACACCTTATCCCTGGATTGAGTCCTGTGGGCGTGCCGCGCGCGCTCAAAGGAACGACCTGGGTCTTTCGTTATAATGACCTCGGCAGTCTTCAAGAAGTTGTTTCAAAAAATAGAAATAAGATTGCAGCTATTGTGATGGAACCGGTGCGCAGCGATCAGCCGTTACCGGGTTTTTTAGAGGGGGTTAGGCGGCTGGCAGGTGAGGCAGGGGCTATCTTTATCATTGACGAGATATCAGCAGGCTTCCGTATGAACTGTGGCGGCGCGCATTTGCTTTACGGGATCAAGCCCGATATCGCGGTTTTTTCGAAGGCATTGGGTAATGGCTATCCGGTAGCGGCTATCATTGGCCGGGCATCTGTTATGGAATCGGCGCAGAAAAGTTTTATCAGCAGCACGATGTGGACAGAGCGTATCGGACCTGTAGCTGCCCTGGCAACAATTAAGAAATTTCGTGAGGTCAAAGCGCATGAGCGTTTGATGGAGATAGGCCGCTTGGTTCAGGATGGCTGGGAGAGAGCAAGTTTGCGGCATGGGTTGCCGGTTAAGGTCTCTGGAATATATCCGCTTAGTCATTTTATCTTTGATGATCAGGAGCAACCGGTTATGACGGCATTCTTTGTGCAGGAAATGCTGATGAAAGGATTTTTGGCGTCAAATAGTTTTTATTCCATGTTCGCGCATACCAAAGAACATGTCACGGCATATTTGACAGCGGCGGATGAAGTATTCGGCCGTATTAAGCAGTTAAAAGGTGCCGGTGGCCTGCGGGCTGCGTTAAAAGGTGAGCCGTCAGCTTCGGGTTTCAAACGGATTACTTAAATGACCGATAGATTGGTTCTTGGAACTGCTCAGCTTGGGATGCCTTACGGGATTAATAATGAAGTTGGCAAGCCGGATTTTAGCAGTGCCTGCGATATAGTCAACTCGGCTTTTAACCAAGGCATCAGGCGTTTTGACACTGCTCAAGGGTACGGAGATAGTGAATCGGTTTTAGGCAGGGTCTTTGATAAACTTAAAGTTGGCACCCGGGTAAAGGTTTATAGTAAGCTGCATCCCGGTATGGATTTTAACAGGGAAGATGCTGTTGAAAAATCCGTAGAGGATTCTTTAGGACGGCTTCGGATAGGCCAACTTGAAGGCTTGCTGTTGCATAATGAAGAGGATTTACGTTTTTGGGATAAAGGATTGGGCCAAAATTTACGTAAGCTGGGTGTTAAGGGTAAGGTAAAATTTATCGGAGCTTCGTTTTATTCGCCGCAAAAAGCCCTGGAAGCCCTGGATATTGACGGGATTGATATAATCCAGGTTCCGGCGAATATATTTGACCGTAGGTTTGAAGAAGCCGGAGTTTTTAAAAAGGCCCGCGAATGCGGCAAAAAGGTTCTCGTGCGCAGCATTTTCCTTCAGGGGCTTTTATTGATCCCCCTTGAACGCGTCCCGAATTCGCTCAAACATGCTTTGCCTTATCTGCAACAACTGGAGCAACTGGCGTATAGCATTAAATTAACTCGTTTGGAGTTAGCTTTGGGGTATGCGGCGCAGAGATGGCCGGAGTCGCTTGTTATATTCGGAGCGGAGAGTAGTAAACAAGTTGCAGATAATGTGCGGATTTTTCTTTCTAACGCAACATTGAAATTCGATGAAAATATTTTCAGGGGTATTCCTGATAATGTTGTGAACCCTGTGTTTTGGAGTTTACCATGAAGAAAGCTTCTGTCATTATTCAAGCCAGGATGGGGGCGACTCGCTTGCCCAACAAGGTACTCATGCTTTTGGCTGACAAGCCTGTGCTGGAGCATGTGATACGCCGATGCCGGCACGCGCAATTGGTGGATCGAGTCATTGTAGCCACGACTGTAGATCCTCAAGACCTGGCTGTGGTTAATTTCGTGAGCGGTTTGGGCGTTAGTGTTTTTTGTGGTGCAGCGAGCGATGTTCTTGACCGTTATTATCAGTCCGCACGGCTTTTTGAGATTCAGCATATTGTTCGCATTACGGCGGATTGTCCGATGATCGATCCTGATGTTATCGATCTGGTCATTGGGAGGTATTTTGAGGAAGGGGCAGATTATGCGGCGAATATATTGCAGCCCACTTATCCTGATGGTGAGGATGTTGAGGTGTTTGGTTTTGACCTGTTACAGCGCTCCTGGCAGGAAGCGCAGATGCTTTCTGAACGTGAGCATGTAACGCCTTATATGATCAAGAGTAAAGTTTCTAAAAAAGTCAACGTGGCGCATGATGTTGATTTGAGTAAACATCGCTGGACATTGGATGAGCCTCGGGATTATCAGAAATTGTCCGCTGTTTTCGATGCTTTGTATCAAAAAGATGCCTTTTTCCATATGAATGACATAGTGCAATTTCTGTCCAAGCATCCGGATATCGATAGGATGAATGCCGATATTGTGCGTAACCAGGGTTATCAGAAGTCATTGGCTGGTGACAGGAAGGTTGTTTGATAAGATGAAGATCGGGCTTAAGTTGTGGTCAACGAACATTCAGTATATTCCCGCTGCCCGTGATTTGTTCGCCCGTAAAGTGTTTGACTACATCGAACTTTTTATTGTCCCCGGTTCTGCCAAAACAATGCCTCTGTGGAAGGCGCTTGGCGTTCCGTATATTCTGCATGCTCCGCATAGTGTCTATGGGTTTAATCCTGCCGACCCGGCTTGCAGGGACGCGAATCTCGGGATGGTAAAACAAGTTGAAGATTTCTTTTACGCTTTATCGCCGGCATTCGTGATTTTTCATCCTGGTCTGGATGGTGATCAGCGGGAGGCCGTATTTCAGTTCCGCTCCTTTGAAAGCCGGGATCCTTTGATGTATGAAAAAATTATTATTGAGAACAAGCCGCAAGTGGGCTTGCGAGGCGGCAGATGCTTAGGGGCCTCGCCTGAAGAAATACGATTTCTTATGGCAGGCACGGGGAGCGGCTTTTGTCTGGATTTTGGTCATGCCATTTGTTATTCAATTGCGGCCGGGAAAGGCTGGAAAGATGTGTTGGCCGAGTTCTTAATGATGGCTCCAGCGGTGTATCATTTGTATGATGGGTTTTATTCTCCCGAAGATACGCATAGACATTTAGGAACAGGAGAGTTTGATCTACCATATTTGATCGGCCTGATCGGGCTGGAAAAGTATGCCACGTTGGAGACGGGAAAAGAGCATTTAGATCTTCTTGATGACTTTGAGAAGGATGCCCAGAAATTGAGGAAGTATGCCGGAATTTAAGATAAAAGAGAGGTGTATTGGAGAGGGTTATCCCTGCTATGTGATCGCCGAGATGTCTGCGAATCACGGAGGAGACCTTCAGCGCGCGCTGGCAATGGTGAAAAAAGCAAAAGAGTCAGGTGCTGACGCGATTAAGTTGCAAACATTCACTCCGGATACAATGACCCTTAAGAGCCATAAGTCATGGTTTCAAATAGGCGAACATAAGGTTTGGGGCGGGAGAACTTTGTATGATATTTATTCTGAGGGTTCCACTCCGCGGGAATGGCATCAGCCGATCAAAGATGAAGCCCAGCGAATAGGTCTGCATTGTTTTTCAACGCCCTTTGATGCCGGCGCCGTTGATTTTCTTGAAGGATTGGATATGCCGGCTTACAAGATCGCTTCTTTTGAGCTGGTGGATGATCCTCTTTTGGAATGCGTAGCTAGAACGGAGAAACCGGTTATTTTATCTACGGGCATGGCATCTTTGGAGGAGATAGAGCATGCTTTAGGTGTTTTGAGGTCTAATGGCGCGAAAAATATCGCTTTTTTGAGATGTGTGAGCACTTATCCGGCGGAATTATCGCAGATGAATATCCGCACTATTCCTGATATGGCGCGTAGGTTTAGAGTCCCGGTGGGCCTTTCGGACCATTCTTTAGGAGCCTTGGCGGCGGCGACTGCGGTCGCTGCAGGGGCTTCGATCATTGAGAAGCATTTTTGCCTGGACCGCAAGAAAGAGACGCTGGATTCTTTTTTTTCTTTGATCCCCGGAGAGTTTAAGGAGATGGTCCGATCTATTCGTCAGGTTGAGGAAGCTCTCGGTGCTCCTTTTTACGGCCCGGGTCCGCAGGAGCTTAAAAACTTAAGATTTCGCAGGTCGATTTTTACCTCACGTCCTATTAAGAAGGGGGAAAGTTTTTCTACGGATAACATCAGGGTGGTGCGGCCGGGAGAGGGGCTTTCTCCGCGGTATTATGCAAAGCTTCTTGGCTCGCAGGCTCAGGTGGATATCGATGAGGCTGAGCCCTTGATGGCGCATATGGTGGAAGGGAAGCTGTTAATTTAGGCGTATGAACTATAAAGATTGTAGTCTTATCCCGTTTGATGAGCGGCATATTCAGAAGACCTTTGTTTGGGTGAGCGATCCTGAGATCCGGCGCTTATTTCTGATGCGGGGGGAAGTTACCTGGGAAGGGCATCGTCAATATTGGTCGAGAATTTTGTCGGATTCCAGGCAGAAGGTTTTTGCGATCCTTGATGAGGGTGGGGTGCATGTTGGTAACTGTGGCTTTAAGAATATATCGCCTTCTGAAGGTGAGTTATGGATCTATTTTGGGGAGCCTGGCGTTCGGGGTAAAGGTTTAGGCACGAAGGCGACCCGGCTATTGATCCAGGAGGGATTCAGCCATCTTGATTTGAGTATGATTTACCTTCATGTGGCTGATTTCAATACCGCAGCGCGCGCCATGTATAAGAAGATAGGTTTTTCGGAAGTTCCCCTTAAGGCGGGCATTGATGATTGGGCCGACCGGGGATGCAGAATTATCCGCATGGAACTGGTGAGGTGACAGAGAATGAAAGTCGCTATGATGCAGCCGGCATTTTTACCCTGGCAAGGATATTTTGAGCTGCTTGATTCATGCGACACGTTTATTTTCTTAGATAATTTTCAGTTTTCGTTGCAAGGCCCACAGCAACGTAACCGCCTTATGGTAAATATCGGGCAGGCAGATTGGGTTACAGTGCCGGTTTTAAAAGAGGAGTCTTTTTTACAGCCAATCAATAAGACAGCTATTAATAATTCTGCTCCCTGGAGGGAAAAACTCTGGCGCACCATAACGTATAATTATACCAAAGCCGGATTTTTTTCTGAAATAGGCCCGCAGGTCCAGGCGTGGCTCTTTAGTAAAGCGGATAATTTAGCTGATTTGAATATTGGATTTATCAGATTAGCCTGTACGTTGATGAATATTCGCCCAAATTTCCGCTATAGTTCTGAAATGCCTTTACAGGGCAAAAGGTCGAGTCTTGTTTTAGAGTTGCTCAAGGCAACGCAGGCAACGCGCTATCTGTGTGCTCGTGGCGCCTTCGGCTACATGCTTGAAGATAAAGTTTTCCCGGTTGAGGGTGTGGAGGTGCTTTTTCAGAATTATAATGTCCTTGCGTATAAGCAAGTGGGCGCTAAGGGTTCTTTTATTCCGAATCTTTCTGTATTAGATGCTTTATTTAATATCGGGCCTGAAGCTACGCTGGATTTGATCCACAAGGGAAAAAGCCACTGGAATTCTTGGGAGGATATGCTGCGTTTAACCTCAGCTAAAGAAGGATCAGCTTTATAAGGATTGAGAGTTGGGAATGAGCAAGACATCATATATTGTGGCAACTATCAGGCCGTGGAACATTAAGATGTTTAAAGAGGTGATCAGGCATTACCCCGGTAGGTGGGTGTTTGTGGATAAGGTCGATGATTTAACTTTGGATTTTGTGCAAAAGGTTAAGCCGAGATATATATTCTTCCCTCATTGGAGTTTTATTGTCCCCAAAGAGATACTGGATGCCGCTGAATGCGTTTGTTTTCATGAAACAGACCTGCCCTATGGCCGCGGCGGAAGTCCTATCCAAAACCTGATCCAGCGTGGGCATATTGAAACCATGATTAGCGCGATCCGCATGACGCAAAAGTTAGATGCGGGCCCGGTATATATGAAGCGGCATCTTTCTTTGGCAGGTTTTGCTGAGGAAATATTTTTGAGATCCTCCGTGATCATAGCTGAAATGATTAAAGAGATCGCGCGAAAAGAACCAGTTCCAATAAAGCAGAAAGGAAGGCCAGTGGTATTCAAGAGGAGAAAACCCAGTCAGAGCAGGATACCTGTAAAGATCAAAAACCTTAAAAATGTATTTGACCATATCCGCATGCTTGATGCTTCAGGCTATCCCAAAGCGTTCCTGGAGTATGGCGGGGTGCGGATGGAATTTTCAAGGCCGGCTTTACGGACAGATAGTATCGAAGCGGATGTACGCATAACTTCCAGGAAGAGGTGATATATGATTAATTTTGAGAAAGTAAGGCGTATCTTGACTTTTTTCGCCCATCCGGATGATGAAACCTTGGCTGCCGGGGCAACGATTGCGAAATTGACTGGCTCGGGCGTGGATATTCATGTGGCTATTCCGGCGACGGGGATAAATAGCCGCAGAAATGTTAAAATCTCTAAAACCCTCAAAGAGGATCTTCGGCTTTTGCGGATAAATTGTCAGAACGCCATGGGAGTTATCGGCGTTCCCGCCAAGAATATATATTTGGGCGATTTTTCAGATAATGAAATGGATAAACGCAGTTTGTTAGAATTGGTTCATTGGCTTGAAGCGGTCATTAAAGATGTTAATCCCGAAATTATCCTGACTCACCATCGCTACTGCACTAATGTCGACCATCAGTATTGCCACCAGGCGGCTGTTGTGGCAACAAGGCCTGCCCTTAATAGTCATATTTCTGTTATTTCAGGGGAGATTCCCAGTAGCACCGGCTATTTGCGTCCTGTCCAGTGGGAACCTAATCTTTATATTGAAGTTTCAGAGCGGGATGTGGAGCGAAAAATCCTGGCGATGGAGACATATAAAGGGGAGGCCAGAACTGATCCCCATCCGCGTTCACCGGAAGTATTGAAAGCAATAGCCAAGGTGCGTGGTTCAGAATCCGGATTTTATTTTGCCGAATCTTTTATGATTCAAAAAACTTTTTTAAAATAACACCCTAAATGAACACCCTTTTTTTTACTTCTACTATAAAACGTGTAAATCGTAGCCGGCTAAAGCGGATCATGCGGGGCTACCGCTTTCTTAAAAAGACCGGCCAGCTTGGATTAATTGACGCTCTTTACGATGAACTAACTAATGCTCGTTTTGCTAAAATTGACCATACTGCGTCAAAGCTATTTTTTGGGGCCGGCGTTAGAAAGGCGGAGTTGGTTACCCGCCAGTATCTACTTACCAGGATTGGCGGCCTTGGTTTGAATAAAGCCTTGCTTTATTCTCTGGGCGTAAATGGTTCTTCTGTCATTTACCCGATGCCGCCCTTATGGCAAGAGATAGTGGCTAAATACGGATTTCATGTGGCAAGAATACGTTGTTCCTTGGCCTGGATAGGGTATATCGGGCTTTCTTTTGGTTATGGAGTATTACTCATCGCAAAGGAATTCTATGTTTCGCTGCGTGAAATAATCCGGCCTCGCTCACCTGCCCTGGGCCGCTATGCATATTTTGCAGGATTGAATGCCGGTAATTTGCCTCAGCCCTGCCGGGATGGCCGCAGTCATGATATTGTTACCTGGTATGCCCATCGGGAGGGGATGCCGGGACATCTTGATACATTATGTCATGGAGTGGCGAATGCCAAAAGTTGCCATGTTGATGGTTTCTCTGTGGTGTTTAACCTCCATCCGTTACCGCCCCTGGATACTCCGGGTGGTTTGTTGCGCTTCTCGGGCTTGGTATTTGGAGGGATACTAGCTTCAGTTTTTGATTTGCTGAGAGGGCGCTGGTGGCGTGCTTTGTTATTGACAGAGTTTGCCAAAGCGGCAATGGCTCGTTTTCAAGCGCCTGATAAACTTGCCCGCGATTATCTATTTCACAATTCCGATTGGATTTACAGGCCTTTATGGACATATGAGGCTGAAAAAAAAGGTTCGCGTATCACTTTTTATTTTTATTCAACGAATTGTGAAAGTTTTAAGCGCTTAGATGGCTATCCTGTGCAAACAGGCAGCTGGCAGGTTATGAATTGGCCGTTGTACTTAGTCTGGGACGAGTATCAGGCGGATTTTGTGCGGCGCGCCGTTGGTGAGGGGGCGAATATCAAAATTGCAGGGCCGATCTGGTTTCAGTCCAGCTCTGTTGAAATGCCAAAGTTACCTGCAGGCTGCGTGGCTGTTTTTGATGTGCAACCGCACCGGAATTCGCGGTATCAAATAAAAGGCATATTTCAAGACTATTACATCCCCAGGATAGCCAATCAGTTTTTATTGGATATCCATGCTATTACCCGGGAATGCAAAAGCATGATGGTTTATAAGCGTAAACGTAATATCGGACAGATGATCCATCCGGAATACGAGAAGCTGGCAAAGGAGCTTGCCAGGGCTGACAATGTATTTTCTGTAGAGCCGGATATATCAGCAGTGAGGGTTATTGAAGGTTGTTTCGCGGTGATCTCAATGCCGTTCACCTCCACGGCATTGTTAGGAAGAGAATTAGGCAGGCCCTCTGTCTATTATGACCCTGCCGGGGTTGTGCAGAAAGATGATCGTGCCGCGCATGGGATACAGGTTTTATCTGGAAGAGAGGAATTACGGGGCTGGCTGGCAGGTTTATTATGAAAAACACAGAAAAACAGATTAAAAATATCCTTATCTATATTTTGCCGTACATTGTTACCGGTTTTTTGCCGATAATTACATTGCCGATTTTTACGCGCGTTCTTACGGTGAGCGATTACGGGGTGTATGCTTTAGCGAGTATTTACGCGATATTATTGTCGGGGATTGTTAATTTTGGATTAACTGCAGGCTATGAGCGTAATTTCTTTCAATATAAAGATAAGGATAAATCTTCTGAACTCCTATATTCAACACTGGCTTTTGTGCTGGCGGCTTTTCTCATAGCCATAGCAGTCACTTACATTTTTAAAAAGCCCATAGCCAGGGCATTTACCGGGTCAGCAAACCATAGCAGCCTGTTATTTTGGGTATTCTTGTCCACGGTAACGATGAGTTTTAAGCAGTATTATTTGATTTATTTTAAGAATACCGAAAAGGCTAAGGATTTCGTCGTTTATACCCTGGATGAAACATTGATAGGCGTGGTATTATCCTTATTTTTTGTAGTGTACCTGAAATCAGGGATTATCGGTTTGGCCTGGGGGCAAGGTTTGGCAAGCATAATTATTTTGTATTTTTTGATTGCAAGATTCCTGAAAGTTATGCCTCTCACTTTTGGGTGGGAGGTTTTGCGGGATTCGCTTAAAATCAGCCTGCCGCTTACCCCAAGGATTTTTATGGGGGCAGTAAGTACGCAGCTTAATAAATATATACTTAATCTGCTTAATACCGTTGGCGGGGTGGGCGTATTCAGCATAGCTCAAAAAATCGCGAATATAACTTTTATATTTATCACCTCGATCCAGAATGTCTTTAATCCTCACGTATACAAAAAAATGTTTAGCTCTGAATCATCCGCAGGCAGAGAGATAGGCCAATACCTGACCCCCTTTGTTTACCTCTCAATTTTTGTCTGTTTATTAGTTTCTTTATTCGCGGAAGAAGCGGTGCGGCTTTTAACCGGGCCTTCATTCCATTCAGCTGCTCCGCTAGTCAGTATTCTTGCTATGTATTATGGGTTTTTATTTTTTGGCAAGATAAACGGGACACAGTTGATCTTTAAGAAGAAAACTTTTATAACTTCTATGCTTACACTTATGGATATAGGGGTAGGGGTTGCTATCAGCATTCCTTTTATTATGAAATTCAAAGTGATCGGAGCTGCCTGGGCAACACTCTTCGGAGGCCTTGTTACAGGATCTTTGGCATTTATTATTTCGCAGCACTATTTTCATATCTTCTGGGAGGTAAAAAAGATAATCGCGATTTACGGCGTGTTTTGCGTATCTAGTTTATTGGTTTTGTTTATTATGAGCGGTTCTGCCGGATATCCTTTGTGTTTTGTTTTAAAATTACTCTGTGTTCTTGTTTATATGTTACTGGGTATAAGATTACGCATATTGACCGGTCAAAATCTTAAGCTTTTGTGGGATATTGCGACTTTAAAGAAAGCAACGTTGTGGGAAACAGGCAGATGGTTTTAATTAACGAAATTACAGAGTTGGTTTTCAGGGCGATAGATGAAGTTAATTCTTTGTTGCCTAAAGATGGGCGAATTGATAAAGATATGAGCGTTATTATTTCCGGGTCGGGCGCAGCTCTTGATTCTCTTGCTCTGGTTAATTTGGTGGTTGCGGTAGAGCAGGAAATAGAAAAAAGTTTAGGTAAATCGATTGTTTTAGCCGATGAGCGGGCAATGAAGCTGGAAAATAATCCTTTCAGGAGCATTAAAAGCCTGGTTGATTATATTTATGAGGTTGTAAGATAAAGGAAGCAATGGCGAATAAGATAATACTTATTTCTGATTTTAATTTAAGCAATTTTGCCGCCTGTTTGGTCAATGATGATGCTTTAGCACAAACGGAAGCGGCCCTGGCACCTTTTGGCCAGGTCATGCAGATCCTGATGGATAGCTCTGCTGCCTGTTGGCAGGATAAATATGATTGCGCTGTCATCTGGACCAGGCCTGAAGCTGTGGTGGAGTCATTTTCTCATCTTTTGATGAATGAACCTTTTGATAAGCAAGAGCTAATGAAAGAAATTGACGCTTATGCCCAGGCAGTTAAAGCGGTTTCTTCGCGAGTCGGAACTATTATCGTTCCTACGTGGGTCGCGCCGGCATATCAAAGAAGCTTTGGGCCGATGGATATGAAATATGATTTAGGGGTTTCCAATATTTTGATGCAGATGAATTTAAGATTAGCGCAGTCTTTTAGCGGTTCGGCTAACATACATTTACTCAATGCCCAGCGGTGGGTTGAAAACAGCGGGAAAAACGCCTTTAATCCTAAGTTGTGGTATATGGGCAAGATTATGTTCGATAATGAAGTTTTCCGTGAAGCGGCTAGAGACGTAGAGGCTGTTTTGAAGGCCGTAGCAGGGCTATCGCGAAAACTTATTATTTTAGATCTGGATGATATTTTATGGGGAGGGGTTGTAGGCGATTTAGGCTGGGAGAATATTGTTCTCGGTGGGCATGATCCGATCGGGGAAGCCTACGTTGATTTTCAAAAAACTTTAAAATCCTTATCTAATCGGGGGATCCTTTTAGGAATTGTTAGCAAGAATGAAGAGGGTATTGCTCTTGAGGCTATAAAAAATCATCCGGAGATGGTTTTAAGAAGAGATGATTTTGCAGGATTGCGCATCAATTGGCAAGATAAGGCTAAAAATATTTTAGAGTTAGTATCCGGCCTGAATTTAGGGTTAGAGTCGGCAGTGTTTATTGATGACAGCCCTTTGGAGCGCGCGCGGGTTAGGGAAGCTTTGCCGCAAGTTCTAGTGCCCGATTGGCCGGAGCATCCGTTGCTTTATAAGAGTTTTCTTTCAGGTTTACGTTGTTTTGATATGGCTACATTTACCGAGGAGGATGCTGCTCGTTCTAAAATGTACGTTCAGGAGGCTAGCCGCCGTTCTTTGCAGGCGCAGGTTGGCTCTCTTGATGAATGGATCAAGAATTTGAATATTAAGGTAGCCGTTGGGCAGCTCTTGGAAAATAACCTGACCCGGACAGCGCAGCTATTTAATAAGACTAATCAGATGAATCTTGCTACACGCCGCTTGCTAGAGGATGAGTTGTTGCGCTGGCAAGGCTCCGGCAGCAGGAAAATTTTTGTTTTTAAAGTCTCTGATAAATTTGGTGATTATGGGTTGACGGGAATAACGAGCCTGCAGATGGATGGAAACAAGGCGGAAATCGTTGATTTTATTTTAAGCTGCCGCGTAATGGGGCGGCAGGTGGAAAAAACCATGCTGCATGTAGCCGTGAAATATGCCAGGTCTTTGGGGGCCGAACGAATTAAAGCGCGGTATATACCTACTGAAAAGAATAAGCCCTGTTTGGATTTTTGGAAAAATTCCGGGTTTGAGTTTGATAAAAGCAATTTTATTTTTTCCTGGCGGGGAGACAAGATTTATCTGGCCTCGCAATGGATAACGCTTGAAGAGGGGTTTAATGAAAGATAAGACCGGAACCTTTAATATAAAGATAACTCAAAATATGGTGGATATCTTCGTAGGGATCACCTCTGATTCCAATCCGCTGCATACGGAAGGTAAGTTTGCCCGCAGGTCATTATACCGGGCTAATATTGTGCATGGGATGCTGCCGGTTGCATTTATTTCGCTGGTCCCTCTTTTAGCCGGGTTTAAGAGGTTTCTTTTGGAGAAAATCTCTGCGCGGTTTATCAAACCGGTATTTATCGGTGATCTTATATCTGTCAGCTATAAGGTATCTTTAAAGGCAGATGCGGATGGAGGCTTTGAAGTCGAATATAGCATGGCTCAGGCAGCTTCGGGAATGCTGCTTACGGCTGGTTTATTCGTTTTTAAGGTTAAAGATAAGCAAGTGCCTATTCATCAGCTCCCGGATCGCGGTGATAACGCGATGGTCCTGGCCGGGCTTTGCGGGAATAATTGGAGTTTCAGCCAGATTAAAAAAGGTTCCTCCGATGGATTCGTTTTCTTGATATCCGCTCCTGCGGTAAGAAAATTCAGGGAAATTTTAGAGGAAGGTTTTTGCGGCGAAGCAGAGATAGATTCTCTCCCGGAGGCAGAGGGCCTGTTGAACTTAATGGGGACGGCCCTATTTTCTACTTTTGTCGGGTTGTGTATCCCGGGAGAGCAGGCAACATTTATTGATTTTTCCGTTTCTTTCAATGATAATCTGAAATTAGAGCAGGAATACAGATTAGAAGGCAAGGTTGATTTTAAATCCGAGTCAACACGCACTATTGTAGAGAATATGGGGATTATTAACGGAGAATCTATCTGCGCTTCCGGAAAAGCCAAGGTGCAGGTGCAGGAGGAGCCTAAAAAAATGCCTTCAGTAAAGGAGCTTAAAGAAAAACACCTGGATTTGCAGTTAAAGGGAAAAGTTGTTTTGATAACCGGGGCCAGCCGCGGGATCGGGGAGACAACGGCAAAATTGTTTGCCTTGCACGGGGCAAAGGTCATTATCAACTATTTCAAAGGCAAGGAGGACGGGGAAAGAATAGCCGAGGAGATAAAATCTCAAGGGTTTCATGCCCTGGCATTACAGGCTGATGTTTCCGAACGCGATCAGGTGAGAAAAATGGTTGTCCAGGCCGTCAGGCATTTCGGCACAATCGATATTTTAGTTAATAATGCGGTGCGCGACAATCTCCCCGCGAATTTTACGGATCTGACCTGGGATGATCTTCAAAGAGATATCGATATCAATTTAAAAGGGGCATTTAATTGCTGCCAGGAGGTTGTGCCGGGGATGATCAAAAGTAAGTCGGGCAAGATAATCAATATAATAACTGTTGCGGCGGATAACCCTCCCCCTAATCAGGTTAAGTATGTAGTTTCCAAAAGCGCTTTGGTGGGTTTGTCAAGGAGCCTTGCCGTAGAATTGGCCCCCTGCAATATTCAGGTCAATATGGTTTCCCCGGGTATCGTTGAGACAGATTTAACCAGGCATGTGCCTAAGATGTTCCGGGATAAGCTAAAGCATGAAACGCCGATGCAGAGGAACGCCTTGCCGGAGGATGTCGCAAAAGCAGTAGTTTTCCTGGCATCGTCGCTTGCATCTTTTACTACCGGGCAGAAAATAATGGTTACGGGCGGCAACGCACCGTTTTTCTAAAATAAGGAGTTGCATGGATAAAGGCAGACTTTTACCGGTAAACCGGAAGGATATTATTGATGGCCGGAACCTTTCAATAAGGCCGATTTCGGCCGATGAAATAAACCAGCGCTATGTGGATTGGCTGAATAATCCGGAAATAAATCAATTTTTAGAGGTCAGGCACCGCTCTCAGAGTATTGAAAGCGCGGTTGATTATATAAATGGTTTGAGATCAAAAGAAGGCTGCGAGATGTTCGCTATTTTAACCAAAAAAGAGCAAATTCATATCGGTAATATCACTATCACTGATTATAACCCCAATCGGCAGCGTTATACTGTTTTTGGGATGATGATAGGTGATCCCAGGGCCAGGGCTATGGGTTTAGGCGGCCAGGCAATGGTCCTTTTAATGGAGTATCTCTTTACCGACCCGGTGATAATAAGGGTAGAGTGCGGGGCAATAGCCGATAATCAAAGGTCATGGAGGACCCTGGAGGCTTTAGGTTTGCGAAAGGAAGGCGTATTGCGCAAAAGATCGATTCTCTCCTCGGGTAAAATAACCGATATATACCTTTACGGGCTATTACGCGAAGAATGGGATGGGCAGCGAAAAAAGTTTGCCGGCATTTTAAAGGATATGAAAATAAGCCCGTACAGACCGAAAGGTAGCTTACATGAATAAAGAATTTACTTTATTAAATTCCGAAATCCGCATCGAACCGACAAATATGTGTAATGGTAAATGTATTATGTGCCCGCGCGAGGCAATGACGCGCCCCCAGGGGATTCTCGACAT
>Ga0172375_10003583_pt1 | contig 23474 bp, 22 predicted proteins | sample LakKiv1m_FD_114537 | JGI IMG/M metagenome (GOLD analysis project Ga0172375, IMG submission 114537) | Freshwater microbial communities from Kabuno Bay, South-Kivu, Congo - kab_092012_11.1m | ecosystem: Environmental > Aquatic > Freshwater > Lake | place: Democratic Republic of the Congo... | reverse complement strand
GTTTGATCTCTATCGCTTCCCAACCATTCGGTCAGGTCACTGTACAAAATAAAACTCGTCCTGCTTAGCCCCAGGACCGGGCGGGCCCATTCTCTCTGCTGCTCAGTTCTCAAAGATCGCTTGTTGGCGGGCAACCCGCCGGAAAGCAGCCAACATAAAACAAAAAAACAGCACTGTCAACGACTTTCAAAACTTTTTATTCAGCTGCTCACCGGCAGCGAGGCGCCAAAGTAAATGAAGTTGCCGGGCTTGTCAACAGCATAAATGCGCTTTTCCCCCAAAAAATCGCGGCCTGCGAGGCGACCACGGCCATAAATCATGTAACCACAAGGGGATAACCTCAAGGCCCACGCGTCAGGTCACGCCATATCACCACCAAAGAGATATCTACGCCCACCTAAATAGAGACTGCCCCCACTTAGGCGGCCTGCTTACGATTGATGGCCGCAGCCACACAGGCAGCGCCAAAACCATTATCGATGTTCACCACCGCCACGCTTGGAGCACAACTGTTGAGCATACCCAACAGGGCGGCGATACCACCGAAACCAGTACCATAACCAACACTGGTCGGCACAGCGATGACCGGCTTGTCCACCAAGCCGCCTACCACACTGGGAAGCGCCCCCTCCATGCCCGCCACCACGATCAACACGGTGGCGGCATTTATTGCCTCATACTGCCCCAACAACCGATGGATGCCAGCCACGCCAACGTCGTACAATTTTTCCACCTGATTTCCCAATGCGCGGGCCGTAAGCCACGCCTCCTCCGCCACCGGGATATCGGAGGTGCCGGCGCTTACCACCACAATGGCGCCACGCCCTCTGTCCGGCACGACAGTCGCAAGATCGCTGGTCAACATACGAGCCTCGGGGTGATAGACCAGCTCCGGCAACGCAACCCGAACCTGGACAGCCTTGGCCGCTTCCACCCGGGTTGCCATCACCAAGGGCTGATGGGACTTAAATCTTCCCAAAATCGCTATGAGTTGCTCGGCACTCTTGTTCTCGCCAAAGACCACCTCTGGCAACCCGGTGCGCACCGCCCGCTGGTGATCAAGGTGCGCACAACCAAGCTGTTCGCCCGGCCAGTGCTTTAACGCCTGCACCGCTTCATCCACCGTCCGCGCACCTCGGACTACATCACTCAACAACGCTCGCAACCCCTTTTCATCCATGGCCAATTCTTCCCCTATCCTCCGAAACATCCTGTTGGAGCTGCTCATCATAGCACCATCAACAAGCGCCACAAAGCAAATTCCCCACCAATCTTTGACGCGTTGGCCTTGCCCCTTCCCCCTACTTGGGGTAGGTTAGCGACACTCAAACCCCACACAGGATACCCATGAAATCATCTGCCATTACCCATCGTCCGCCACGCACCTGGATCAAGCTGACAGTAACCGTTCCCGCTGCCATGGCCGACGAGGCCGCCGGCCTGCTAGCCAACGTGGCGGAAAGCGGCGTGGAATACGACTACACCGCTGCCGACCAGAAAGCCGCACAGGAAAAACTGACGGTTTACCTCGACGACAACGCCACGGCCGCGACCAAAGAAGCGGATATCACCCGTCACCTAACGGAACTTGCGGGGCAGTATCCCAACGCCGGGCCAATGGCCCTCTCCCGCGAGACGATCACCGAGCAGGACTGGAACGCGGCATGGAAAAAATTTTTCAAGCCCTTCCCCATCACCCCAACCCTAGTTATCAAGCCGACCTGGGAAGATTACACTCCCAAAAGCGGCGAGCAGGTCATCGAGATGGATCCTGGGATGGCCTTCGGCACCGGCCACCACGCCAGCACCCGCTTGGCCCTCCAACTCCTGGAAGGAATCTTCCAGGCCCGGCAGCCGTCCACCCCCTCCCTTCTCGATGTCGGCTGCGGCACCGCCATCCTTGCCATGGCGGGCGCACTTTGGGGTGCCGGCAAGGTCACTGCCACCGACAACGATCCGGACGCCGTATTTATCGCCAAGCAGAATATTAAAAGCAACAACCTGGGCTACCGCATCTCGGTCAACGCCACCCCACTGGCCGAAATTGCCGACACCTACGAGGTAATCGTGGCCAACATCACCAGCGATATCCTCACAATGCTGGCGCCGGAGTTGGCCCGCCACCTCAGGCCAGGTGGCGATCTGATCCTGGCTGGCATCCTTCGTGGCGAACAGGAGACGGCCATTCGCAACCTTTACCAAAACCAAGGGCTGACCGAAATCGCCAGCCCATACCACGAAGAGTGGATCGCCTTCCACTTCCGCAAATGAGACGCTTTTTAATCGACCCAGCCGCCATAAACGGCACCACCGCCATCCTTACCGGCCCGGAGGCACACCACCTCACCACGGTATTGCGCCTCAAGCCCGGCGCCAAGGTAACCTTGCTCGATACCAATGGCGGCCAGCACGAAGCGGCAATCGACACCATCGACCAGGCGGCGGTACACCTCACCATACTGGCAACGACCACCTCGGCTCAGCCAACCACCGCCCTCCACCTCGGCCAAGGTCTGCTCAAAGGCAAAAAAATGGACCTAGTAGTCCAGAAGGCTACCGAACTCGGCATCGCCGCCATCCACCCCTTTATATCCCAGCACACTGTGGCCCGAATCAGCGAGGCGGAAAAAGAATCACGCTGGCAACGCATCGCACTGGAGACCTGCAAACAGTGCAATCAACCCCACCCACCCCACTTCCATCCGGTAAGGAATTTTGCCGAACTGATTGGGGATACCGCTCCCTTCCCCTTGAAACTCCTATTCTGGGAAGGTCCCGGCGGCGTCAAACTTCAACAGGTCATCAACCAGTCCGCCCCCCCGCCGTCTGCCATTTTTTATCTCATCGGGCCAGAGGGCGGTTTCAGCCAGACAGAATACAACCTGGCCGTGGCCGCTGGATTCAATGTCATTACCCTTGGCCACCGCACTCTGCGAGCCGAAACCGCCGCCATTGCCGCCGCCGCCATCTTGCAATTCCTGCTCGAATCGCCCCCTCGGGATTTAACTCCTTGACCCTCCTCCCCTTTAGTGGCATATAGAAAATTCTTTTCAGGGGGTTGCAGATGCGCGCGGTAGTACAGCGGGTTCATGAGGCATCGGTCACGGTTGCCGATCGATGCACCGGCCAGATCGCGGCGGGAGTGGTGATTCTGCTCGGAATTGGCCATGAAGACACCGTGACCGATGCCCGATCCCTGGCCAAAAAGGTCGTCAACCTGCGCATTTTCGACGACGAAAAGGGGCAGATGAACCGTTCCCTAGTCGAAACCGGCGGGGCGGCATTGGTGGTCTCGCAGTTCACCCTGTTTGGCGACTGCCGCAGGGGCCGCCGCCCATCTTACGCGAGCGCCGCGCCACCGGCAATGGCCCGGCCGCTCTATGAAATGTTCATCAATGAAGTACGAGGCAGGGGCATCAAGACGGAAACCGGCGAGTTTCAGGCGATGATGACAGTAAGCCTGGCCAATGACGGCCCGGTCACCTTGCTGCTTGATTCAAGCAAAATATTTTAACGGAAAGAGCGCCAGCGCCATGCAGGAAATCTGGACCGAGGACAGCCAAGCCATCCGCGCGGAACTCGAAAATCTCATTGCCGCTCAGTCGGAACTCACCCTCTTCCAGCAAGGGCAGACCCCTCGCAAGCTGTGCGCCTGCGCCATCCAATCCCGAGCCACCGGCGAGATACTGCTGCTTGAAAAAAAAGGCTCATTCCCGGCACCACCAAACACCTCCCTCGCCCTCTACCACCCACCGGGCCATGCGATGCGTGGCTTTCCCGCCACTCCCGTGCTGGAAACGGAAACGCAACTCGGCATCGCCCTGCCAAACCGGATAATCGCAATCCAGCGCCGACGCCATCCACGAATCAACGCGGGACCGAACTCCACGGTAACCTTTACCAAACGGGGGAGCCAGGCGATCAACAATGGCCACATCAAGGATGTCAGCCTGGAGGGCGCTCATCTCACCGGCCCTTTCTCAGAAAACATCCACCAGGAAGACCACATCAGCCCCCTCACCCTGACTCTGCGGCTGCGCTTCGGCGATTACGAAGAAACCATCCTAGTGCCGGATGCCATTGTGCGGCGGCGCAAGGACTTGGGCAAGGGAAAGCTGGAACTGGGGATGCACTTCACTTTGGGGAAAAACGACCTGGACCGACTGGACACCTACCTGACCCTGCGGACCATGGAACTGGATGCCCTTGCGCAGGCACGGGGCGGCCCACCGCAACATTCATAATCAAGTTCGACTCGCGATGAACCGCTCGCGGTCGTCGGACTCCTCTTCATATTTCGCGATCACTTCACGCCACGCCGCTTCGGTCCGCAGGAAGGAATCGACCACCGCCGGGTCGAAATGCTTTCCCCGCCCCTCCCGCACTATTGCTTTGGCTTCCTCGAAGACCAATGGTTCCTTGTAGGCCCGCCGGGAAACCAGGGCATCAAAGACATCAGCCAGGGCCATCATCCGTGCCGCCAACGGAATCTCTTCACCCTTGAGACCGCGCGGATAGCCAGTGCCGTCCCAATGTTCATGGTGGAACATGGCAATCTCGTAGGCCAGGAACAGGTAGGATGAACCGGTCTGGGCATAGACTTCCCGCAACAGGCGGCCGCCAAGCTCGGCGTGGGTTTTCATCAGGTCGAACTCCGTGGCCGTCAGCTTGCCGGGCTTGTGCAGGATGCTGTCCGGCACCCCGACCTTACCGATATCGTGAAGGGGGCTGACCTTGGCGATCTCCTCGACCGCCCCGCGGGAAAGCCCCAAAGAAGGTTGGCTCTCCTTGAGGTCCATCCCGAGGATCTGGCAATACTCCCGCACCCGGTGCAAATGCGCGCCGGTTTCACCGCTACGGTAGGCCGCGAGCTTGGTGAGGGAAAAGATCAACTCCTCGTGCCCTTCAAGTTGCAACAACCGCTTGCCGCCGACCAGCCGCAGATGGAGTTCGTCCTGAAAAACCGGCTTGGCAAGATAATCGTCGGCGCCCAGCGAGAGGGCACGGACGATGGATTTCTTGTCATCAAGGGCGGTGAGCACGATGATGTAGGTGTAACGTATCTCCCGCTCGCGGATCGACTCGATGAGCTGGAAGCCATCCATGACCGGCATCATGAGGTCGGTAATCACCAACCGCAGGTCAGGATTATCGAGACAGAGGCGCAACCCCTCCTCGCCATTGGCCGCCTCCAGCACCGTGTACCCCTGCTTACCAAGCTGGGCACTGAGCAGGCGACGCTGGGTAATTTCATCTTCGACCAGCAATATCTTGTCCGGTTGTGGCGGGGTCATCAAGGTGTTCCTCGACGGTAGACTTTTCTATTGAATCAAGTCTATCGCAAAAAGCCCCCAAAAACCAAGCGGGAAAATATCCCAGCCCGGCATCACCGCCGGCCGTGGGCCTTGAGCCAAAAACGGCGCATGGTTACGCGGGCTTCGTCATCCGCCAGGCTGGCGAGCAGGGTTTCGAGGTCGCGCGCCTCCTCCGGGCTAAGGGGTTGCCGTGCCGGGGCCAGATCCTCGGCCTCGGTCGGGGTGGATTCCTGATCGAGATCGCTGTTGAGCTGGAAACGGATGTCGGTGAGCTTGGTTTCACTGGACAGGCGACGGTTGATCTCGGAAAGCAAAGTACCACGTTCCAGGTGAAGCTGCTGGAGCCAGACCGGGTCGCTTACCTCCACCCAGAGCACGGTGCCGCGGATGATGGTCGGCCGCGCCCGGGCGGCAATCTCCTCTCCCACCACCTCACCCCAGAAGAGAAAGAGCGCGTGCAGCCCCAGCCGCTCGCTCCATTTTCTGTCCAGGCTCAGGCTTCCCAGCAGATTGCCAATGGGGGTTATTTTTCCGGGAGGACGCTCCACCTGGGCTCCTAGATCGGGGTGACGATGGCTATTGGCGCCGAGGCCGCTCTCAATGATGCATTGTAAACAACCCTTGCCGCTTTTCAAAGAACTCATTATATATGGGCTCGTTTTGCGTGCGGCCATCGGGCCGGTTTCCCGTTTCCTCACGAGGTATCTCCATGGGCTTTCGCTGCGGGATTGTCGGCCTGCCCAATGTCGGCAAATCCACCATCTTCAACGCGCTCACCGCGGCTGGCATCGAGTCGGCCAACTACCCCTTCTGCACCATCGAACCCAATGTGGGCATGGTGCCGATGCCGGACGAACGCCTCGACCGGCTGGCCGAACTGGTCAAGACCAGAAACAAGGTGCCAACCCAGATGGAGTTCGTTGATATCGCGGGGCTGGTCAGCGGCGCAAGCCGGGGTGAGGGGTTGGGCAATCAGTTCCTGGGCCACATCCGTCAGGTGGATGCCATCGCCCACGTGGTGCGCTGTTTCGCCGATGACAACATCATCCATGTGAGCGGCTCCATCGACCCGGTCCGCGACCGCGAGGTAATCAATACCGAACTCATCCTCGCCGACCTCGACACCGTGCAGAAACGCATGGCCAAAACCGCCTCCCAGGCCAAGTCCGGCGATAAAACCTACAAGGAGCAACTTGCCGTATTACAGGCCATCGAGGCGCACCTCAACGAGGGCAAACCCGCCCGCCTGCTCAAACTCGACGACACCGGCAGGAAACTCCTCAAGGAACTTTTCCTGCTCACCGCCAAGCCCTTGCTCTACGTCGCCAACGTCCACGAGGACGACATCCTCACCGGCAACGCCATGGTGGAGGCGCTACAAAAAGCAGCAGCCGAGGAGCATGCCTCGGTGGTGATGATCTCCGGCGCCATCGAGGAAGAACTGAGCAACCTCGCCCCGGAGGAACGGCTCGACTTCCTCAAGGAAATGGGGCTGGCCGAACCGGGGCTGAACCGCCTCATCCTGGCGGGGTATGAACTTCTGGGCCTCATCACCTACTTCACCGTGGGCGAAAAGGAGACCAGGGCCTGGACCATTCCCTTGGGCACCAAGGCGCCCCAGGCGGCCGGCGTCATCCACACCGACTTCGAACGGGGCTTCATCCGCGCCGAGGTCATCTCCTATGCCGACTACATCGCTTGCGGCAGCGAGGCCGCGGCCCGGGACAAAGGGCTCCTGCGCCTGGAGGGCAAGGATTACGTGGTGCAGGATGGCGACTGCATGAACTTCCGTTTCAACGTCTAGAAGGAGAGAACCATGCCCCGCACCAACCGCAACAAACTGGTCTGCCAATCGGTGATCGGCGAGATCACCTCCCCCTTGGGCGGCGTCAACCCCTACCGCATCGACCCGGCGGGCCATTCCGACGTCTATCCCGGCGTGGGCGGCATCACCTACAACCTGCGGATCGGCGATCTGGCCGGCGACCTCTTTGCCGACCACGTGGAACCGGGGGTTTCGATCAGCAATTTCACGCAATACCAGGGGCAGCCAGGGCCTAACCGGGCATTGAACCTTTTCTCCTGCGTGGGCAACGTCGCCACCGTGGTTACCGGCGAGGCCAAGGGCAAGGCCGGCCGGGTCACGGGCAAGCACGGCGGCATCGAGCACGTGCTCATCGACTTCGACCCCAAGGTGCTCGACAAACTGGTAATCGGCGACAAGATTCAGATTCGCGCCTCTGGCTGCGGCCTGCAACTACCCGACTACCCAGGCGTCAAAGTGATGAACCTCGACCCGGCGCTCCTTGACGTCATGCCACTCAAGGCGCACAAAAACGGTCGGCTGGCGGTGCCGGTCACCCACGAAGTGCCGGCCCGAATCATGGGCTCCGGCATCGGCGCATCCCACAGCCACAGCGGCGATTACGACATCCAACTCTTCGACGCCCCCACGGTTGGACAATACGGACTCGACGACCTGAGGCTCGGCGATTTCGTCGCCATCACCGACGCCGATGCGACCTACGGCCGCATCTACAAGACCGGCGGCGTGGTGATCGGCATCGTGGTCCATTCCAACTGCGTGCTGGCCGGCCACGGCCCCGGCGTGATGGTAGTGATGTCCTCGGCCGCAGGCCGCATCACCCCGATTATCGACGCCAAGGCGAATCTGAAACACTACTTCAAGAAATTGGCATAGCCACCGCTACCACGGCGTGCCACTCCGGCGGAAATAAACTTTGCGCAACCAGCAGCCTTCCAGTTATAGTAGAAATGTTTGGGGTTCGGCGGGCAGGGGGCCTGTCGGCGCCACAGCAGGCAACGTTGTGACCTATGGGAAAAACCATCCTCATTGTTGACGACTCCGCCATGATTCGGCGCATCGTCAGTCAAATCCTCCAGGAGTACGGCCATCGGACCATGTTGGCGGAAAACGGCCAACATGGTTACGAGCAGGCCGTGACGGGCCAGCCCGACCTCATCATCATGGACATTGAGATGCCAGTGATGGACGGCATCACCGCCACCGAACAACTCAAGGCCAACACCAGCACCGCCAACATCCCGGTGATATTCTTCACCGCCCTGGGCAGCGAGGAAAACATCCATCAGGCCCAACACGCCGGCGGTATTGGCTTTCTGAACAAACCCATCTGCAAGGAAGAACTCGGCAAGGCGATCGGTGACATCCTGGGAGAATCGTAGTTATATGGCCTCCATCCAGGATTATATGTTCGACTCCGCGCTGCTCACCATGGCCGTGTCCTATCTGGCCGAACATCATGGGCTGGCGATCACGGTGACCGACAGCGATGGCCAGCCGCTCATCCAGCGTGGCCCCACACCAGCCAATCCGGTCAGCCAATTCCACCCTTTCCGCTTCGCCAGCGACATCGGCGGGCTTCACTGCGCCGCCGCAAACGAACAGGCGCTGACCACCGCGACGCCCCACATCGCCTTTGCCCTAGCCGCCCTCAACTCCCAACTGGAACGCGAGGTCGAACTGCAAGAAACCACCGACGAGATGCTCCAGCTATCGAGCCAGCTCAACTTCCTTTACAAGCTGGCCCGCAAAATCATCGGCATCGACGACCTGGCCCGTTGCTACGAGATCATCCTTAGCGAAATCGCCCAGGCCATCGGCGCCGACCACGCCATGATCAACACCAAAGGCCGCTGGGAGGAAAAAATCCAGGTCAGCTACAACCTCACCCCGGAACAACGGGCGGCCATCGAATCACGCCCATCGGTGAAAAATGCCGCTGGCGGCAACACCATCATCTTCACCTGCGAGGATGGCGCCTCGCTCCTCTACTCGCCGATCAAGGAGAAGGATGGCCACAGCGGCTACGTGGTCTTTGCCCGCACCCAGAACCACCGCTTCTTCTCCGCCTACGAGAAGAAATTCGTCAGCATCATCGAGAACATCATCTCGCCCACCTTCGAAACCCTGCGCCTTTACGACAGCCTGCAAGACCTCTACCTCAACACGGTGAAGGCGTTGGCCGCCGCCATCGACGCCAAGGACGAATACACCCACGGCCATTCCTTCCGGGTGGCCAAGTACACCATTGCCATCGGCCGCCATCTCGACATCGAGCAGAAGCAACTGAACGACCTGGAAATCGCGGCCTACATGCACGACTTGGGTAAAATCGGTATCTCGGAGGCAATCCTCGGCAAGCCCGGCAAACTCACCGCCGAGGAATTTTGCGAGATCCGCCGCCACCCCGAGTTCACCGACAAGATCCTGCAACCGATCAAATTGCCCGCCTTTATCGTCGATGCCGCGGTACAGCATCATGAGCGGCTCGACGGCACCGGCTACCCGCTGGGGCTGGCAGGTGAAAAAATCTCCTTCTTTGCCCGGGTCATCGCGGTGGCCGACGTCTTTGACGCGCTCACTTCGAAGCGGCCATACCGCGACGCCCTCTCGGTGGAGGAGGCGTTGCGCATACTCTGCGACGGCATCGACATCAAATTCGACCGCAACGTGGTGCTCGCCTTTCTCCGCGCCCTCAAACACGAAGAAGCCTTGGGCGAGATGCTCTCCACCATCAACATGAATCTCCAATTTGCCGCCATCCAGAATCTCAATACCTTTCTGGTGGAACTCACCAATTTCATCATCCAAAAGAATTCACCCCGCCCCTCGGCATAACCGGGTGGCTCACACAACGAGGTATTTCGTGGACGACAAGGCACGACTCAGGGCGATACTGCTCGAAAAGTCCTACCGCCAGGGTAGGTTCAAGCTCTCCTCTGGCAAGGAATCGGATTTTTATATCGACGGCAAACAGACGACCCTTTCGGCCGAGGGGGGATATCTCACCGGCAAGCTCCTTTTCGACCTGATTCGACAGAGCGGCACGAAAATCGACGCGGTGGGCGGCATGACCCTCGGTGCCGACCCCATCGTCAGCGCGGTTTCAGTAGTGAGTTATCTTGAAAAAGCGCCGATTCCGGCCTTCATCGTCCGCAAGGAATCGAAGAAGCACGGCACCGAAGCATACATCGAGGGGCAGCAGAACCTTCCCGCCGGCGCGACTGTCGCCCTGGTAGAAGACGTGGTCACCACCGGCGGCACGCTCTTGAAGGTAATCGACCGGGTGGAGGCCCAAGGATACAAGGTGGGTTTGGTCGTGACCATCATCGACCGCGAGGAAGGCGGGGCCGAAGCCTTGGCCGCCAAGGGCAATGGCTACCCACTGGTCGCCCTCTTCACCCGGACATCTCTTCTGGCATAATCGTGTCGGTCACCATCCCCACCACCATGACCTGCAAAGAGTGCGAAGGGCCGTTGGAGGTGCTCCGCATGTGCCGACGCATCCGGATGCGCTGCGCTCGCTGCGGCAGGGAATTTCAGATCCACGAGGTAGCGGACCGGCTTGACGCCGCCACCGAAGCGATTCTCGAACGCTACACCGTCCTCATCTACGACTGATCACGATCACCATTCCAGGCGGAGGATGCCATCCAGCGGTTCCGCCTTGGCGATCCGCACCGCCACCGTATCGCCGGGCTGGAACCCCAGCCCCTGCGTGGGCGGCAGTTCCCCTTCCAGCAGACAATCAAGCAGCACCACGTTGACCCGGCGCGGCCCCTTACCCACCACCAGAGCCTCCACCCGCTGACCAAGCCGGGCCGCCAGGTACTTGAGCAGCCAGTAGCGGTGACGGTCGCGACGGGCTTGGTTCACCCGGGCCTGGGTGGTATTGATGGCACCGATAATGCCACGCAATTCCTGATCGCCGAAGCAGACCCCTTCCCCCCGCTTGAGCTGGTGGAGCTGATGCTGCATCACCAAATCGAGCAGCCGACGGATAGGGGAGGTCACGGTGGTGTACTGCATGGCCCCTACTCCGCTGTGATAGCCAGGGGTAGTCAACAGCTGACCGGGCTTCAACTGCTTGCGCTGCCGCCAAATGGTGAAAAGATCGCGCTGATAGCCCTGGAACACTCGCTGGTAGGGCTCGTCCTGCACCCGGAACAGACCGGGCGCCACCCGGCTGGCCAAAAATTCGGCAGCCAGGGTGTTGGCCAGCACCATGAACTCAGCCACCAGCAAACGGGCTGGGGTATCGACCTCGGCCAGGCTCACCCGCGGCACGCCGCCATCGCCGATCCGCACATTGACATCAGGAATCGGCAGCAGCACCGCGCCACTGTCGATGCGGCGGTGCTGGAGCCGACGGCTCAGATCGTGCAGCAGCCGCAGGGATTCATCGCGCTCCATCATCCCCTCGGCTTGGGGATAGGAGAGTTGACGCTGCACCACCACTACGCTGGGCACGATTTCATATCCCCGCACCTCGCCCTCGGCCGACAACTCCACCAGAAAACTCATCGCGGCGCGGGGCCGGCCCGCAATCAGGCTGCACACCCCTTCCGAAAGGGCGCGCGGCAGCATGGGCACCACTTGATCGTCGAAATAAATCGAGGTGACACGGCGCATGGCCTCGGCAAAAATAGGGCTACCAGGCTTGACGTAGGAGGCGACGTCGGAGATATGGACGCCCACCCGGTAACCATCCGTATGCTTTTCTACGTGGAGGGCATCGTCATAGTCTCGGGTCTCGGCGCCGTCGATGGTGAGGAGCGGCAGATGGGTGAGATCACGGCGGCGCTGGTCGGCAAGCAGTTCCTCGGCGGTCGGCTCCGTCAACTGGGCCAAGGCAAGCAGTTTTTCGTCGAAGGTGGCGGCAATGCCGCTCTTGAGCAAGGGGATATTCTCATCCGCCTGCCAGGTGCCGGAGTTGACCAGCAAATGGTAAAGGTCGTGCGGCCGGGTGAGGCCGGCGGCCTTTACCATCTCCCTGGCAAGGTCCGCATCGGGCGCCTCGTTGCCCAGAAGATAAAAATCCGCCACCAGCTGGAGGCAGAAGTCGCGCTCCGGCCACGCTACCGGCAAGTCCTCACCCTTGGCCAACCGTTGCAGGTTTTCCGCGCCGCGCCCCAGCAGCGCCTCCCGCGCCTGCTCCTTCTCGTGCTTGGCCCGCAACTGCTCCACCACCTCGGGGTGATGCACGGCAATCCGGCCATCCTTGTACTTGAAATATAGGTGGTCGAGGAAAATAGCGCGGAGGAAGGCGGCCACCCGATCGTCATCCGGCTCCTCGCCGAAGACAAGGCCGGCCAGGAAAGCAGGGGCAAAGAGGACATCGGCATTGTCCTTGGCCAGCTCCCAGACCTCTGCGAGATCCACTTGGGCCATGAACGCCTGGCGGCGCTGGTCAGTCTCCCTGAGCCGTGCCTGCATCTCGTCCCGACTCAGGCCGATGGGCAGCGCCGCAGTCGTCTGATGGACAGCCCGCGCTTCGGGCAGATTGGTCTCACGGCCGTGCTGGTTCAGGATGCGTAACCGCTTGACCGATTCCTCCAGGACCACGGCGCAATAGAATTTGCCGTGCTCGATGTATTCAACGATTCTGCCGATGGCTGCCATGTGCGTGTCTTACGGCCAGGGGTTAGGCGGACGCGAAAAAGTTGCCCAAGCTACCAGGATTTCCCACCCTTGTCATTAGAAAACAATGACATATCCACGCCGAGAGCGCAAACACCCTCTCGATTCTGCAAGCGACCTGGCCCTAAAACGGCTATAGTGGCGCTATCAACAACCTCCATGAGAGCCCCATGCGCGAATCTAATCCGGTCAAATCCGGCATCGTGGCCCTGATCGGCCCGCCCAATGTCGGTAAATCGACGTTATTGAACAGCTTGCTCGGCCAAAAAATCTCCATCGTCAGCCCCAAGCCGCAGACCACCAGGAACCGCATCGTCGGCGTGGTGAACGGGCCGGAATACCAGCTAGTCCTGCTCGACACCCCAGGCATCCACCAGGCCCGCGACCCGCTCAACCTCGAAATGGTCAAAATCGCCCTCACCACCCTGGCCGAGGTGGATGCAGTGGTATTCATGGTCGATGTCACCATGCCGCTGCCCGGCGCCACCCCACCCGAATACCTGCCCAAAGAGGGGCAGCCCGTGGTGCTGGTGCTCAACAAGATCGACACCGTGGCCAAGGATCGCCTGCTGCCCATCATCGCCGCTTACCAGCGCCTCTATCCCTTTACCGCCATTCTGCCACTCTCGGCCATGACCGGGGACGGCACCACCCTGCTCATCGAGGAACTCTGCCGTCTGCTGCCGGTGGGGCCACGCCTCTATCCAGAGGATATCCCCACCGATGCCACCGAACGCTTCATCGTGGCGGAGATGATCCGGGAAAAGATCTTTCTGAAGGTGCGGGACGAAATACCCTATTCCACTGCGGTGACCGTGGAAAGTTTCAAGGAAGACGGGGCCAAAGGTCTCACCACCATCCATGCCACCATCATCGTGGAGAAGGATTCGCAGAAGGGGATCATCATTGGCAAGGGCGGCGCCATGCTCAAGGCCATTGGCCAGGCGGCGCGCCATGATATCGAGGAGCTTCTCGACCAGCAGGTGATGCTCAAACTCTGGGTGCGGGTGGAAAAAAACTGGACCAAAAATCCGCGGATGCTCAAGGAACTGGGGTTTTAGGCACCAAAAAGGGAGGCCGCAGCCTCCCTTCCATAACGTCTTTACTCTCTACAAAAAAACTCAGGCCATTACATCGACCCTGGAAGACCGACGGCGCGCCTCATCCTGAACGCGGTTCTCGCGAGCGGTTGCCTCGCGGTCCCGGTCGCGCTGATCCGCCGCCTGCACCGCTTCCCTGGCCCGGCTCTCATCCGCCGCCTGCTGCGCCTCGTTCACCGGCCGCGCAGTCTCCAATGCGGCGGCGGAAAGATTGGCCACCACCGCAGGCGTCGCCTCGCTGGTCTGACCGGTTTCCGGCCGCTCTGGCCGCACACGCGCCGGCTCGTTGGCGCGCATCATCGTGTCGGGTCTTTCCGCCCGCGTTGCTGTCGGGGTCGTACTGGTCGGATCAAGCACCATAACCCACCTCCTTGTGCAGGCTCGGCCCGCACCTTCGTTTTTACACGTAATTATTATACCATAAGTATTGGCAACGGGAAATCAATTCATTGCATAACACCTGCCAATGCCTTCGCAGCCCTTGAATATCCCGCGAAAAAACGCTATAACCACGCTTTAATTGAGAAGCCGCTCAACGTGGGGAAGAACCCCGCGAGAACAAGGAGATAATCACATGTCGGAAGTCAGGGTCCGTTTTCCACCGAGTCCCACTGGGTACCTGCACATCGGCGGCGCCCGCACCGCCCTCTACAACTGGCTTTTTGCCAAGAAGCACAACGGCAAGCTGGTACTGCGCATCGAGGATACCGATGCCGAACGCTCCACCCAGGAGTCGATCCAGGGAATTCTCGATGGCCTCACCTGGCTCGGCATCAACTGGGATGAAGGCCCCTACTTCCAGTCCGAATTCGCGGCCGAGCATGTGGCCGCCGCCAACAAGCTGCTGGCGTCGAGCCATGCCTACAAATGCTTCTGCACCAAGGAAGAGCTGGACGCCAAGCGGGAAAAGGCCCAGGCCAACAAGGAAGATTACAAGTACGACGGCACCTGCCGCAATCTCACCCCGGAGGAGATCGCAGCCAAGGAGGCCCAAGGGCTAGCGGCAGTGATCCGCTTCAAGGTCCCGCGCATCGAAGGCAAGGTCGGCTTCGACGATGCGGTTTACGGCCGGGTGGAACGCGCCTATGCGGACATCGAAGACTTTGTCGTGGTCCGCTCCAACGGGCTGCCGCTCTATCTCCTGTGCAACGTGGTGGACGATATCCGCGACCGCATCACCCACGTCATCCGGGGCCAGGACGGCCTGGTCAACACCCCGCGCCAGATCCTCATTTACCAGGCGCTGGGCGCCACACTGCCGACCTTTGCCCACATGCCGCTAACGCTAGACCTCAACAAGGCCAAAATCTCCAAGCGCAGCCACGGCGAGATCGTGGCCGTGCAATTCTACCGCGACCACGGCTTCCTGCCTTGGGCCTTGGCCAACTTCCTGGTGCTGCTGGGCTGGTCGCCGGGCGACGACCGCGAAATCTTCTCCCGCCAGGAGTTGATTGAGGCCTTCTCGCTCAACGGCATCACCCGCTCCAACTCCATCTTCAACTACCGCAAGGATGACCCCAAATTCTTCACCGATCCCAAGGCATTGAACATCAATGCCCACTACCTGCGCTCGCTGCCCCTAGCGGAGATCGCGCCGCTGGTGCAGAAGGAACTGGAAAAGGCCGGCCTCTGGGACGCTGCCTACACGGGCGAGCAGCAGGCGTGGTTCCTCCGCACCCTGGAACTGGTCCGCGAGCGTTTCCACACCCTTACCGACTTCGCCACTTTGGGCCGTGCCTACTTTACCGATGATTTCCCCATCGACGAGCAGGCGCTCACCAAGAACGTACTCAACCACCCGGAATTGAAGGAACTGTTGCCCGAGTTGGCCGACCAGTTCGAGGCCCTGCCGCAGCTCACCGCCGCCGAGGCGGAGCGGGTAGCCCGCGGGTTTGCCGAGGCCAAGGGCGTGAAGCCGGGGCTGCCGATCAACGCCGCCCGGACGCTTATCACCGGCCAAATCAAAGGACCGAGCATGTTCGAACTCTTTGAACACCTCGGCAAGGAACGGGTTGTCAAACGGCTGCGCACCGTGGCACAATACCTCAACTGAACAACGGCCAGAATGGCCACGAACCCCACGAAAAATACGGAAAATTTTAGTGTTCTTTCGTGTAGTTCGTGGCGAAAATTTTCTTTACGAGACCCCGACCATGAGCAGCGACGCCGCACCGTCCAGAGACTTCATCCGCAAGATCATCGACGAGGATCTCGCCTCGGGCAAGCATAGCCACGTGGTCACCCGCTTCCCGCCCGAGCCCAACGGCTACCTGCACATCGGCCACGCCAAATCGATCTGCCTCAACTTCGGACTGGCCCAGGAATTCCCCAACTCCCGCTGCCACATGCGCTTCGACGACACCAACCCCTCCAAGGAGGAGGAAGAGTACGTCCAGTCGATCAAGGCGGATGTACAGTGGCTCGGCTTCGATTGGGCCCAGCACCTCTACTTTGCCTCGGACTACTTCGATAAGCTCTATGAATTCGCCGAACACCTGATCCAGACTGGCAACGCCTACGTCTGCGACCTGACGCCCGAGCAAATCCGCGAATACCGCGGCACCCTCACCGCGCCGGGCAAGGAGAGCCCTTATCGCAATCGCAGCATCGAGGAAAATCTCGATCTCTTCCGCCGCATGCGGGCCGGCGAGTTCCCGGACGGCAGCAAGGTGCTACGCGCCAAAATCGACATGGCCTCGGGCAATATCAACCTGCGCGATCCGGTGCTCTACCGCATCCTGCGCGCAACGCACCACCGCACCGGCGACAAATGGTGCATCTACCCGATGTACGATTACACCCACCCGATCTCCGATGCGCTGGAGGGCATCACCCACTCGCTCTGCACCCTGGAGTTCGAGGCTCACCGGCCGCTCTATGACTGGACCCTCGACCACCTGCCGATACCGTGCCATCCACGGCAGATCGAATTCGCCCGTCTGAACCTCGCCTACACCGTGGTGAGCAAACGCAAGCTCATCAAGCTGGTGCAGGACGGCCATGTCTCCGGCTGGGACGACCCTCGGATGCCAACCATCTCGGGTATCCGGCGCCGGGGCTACACACCGGCAGCGATCCACGCCTTCTGCGACCGGATCGGGCTGGCCAAGAACGACAGCGTGGTGGAGATGGCGCTCTTGGAGCACTGCATCCGCGAGGACTTGAACGCAAAGGCACCACGGGCCATGGCCGTATTGCAGCCGCTCAAGGTGGTGATCACCAACTATCCGGAAGGGAAAAACGAGGAACTTGTCGCGCAGAATCACCCGCAGCAACCGGAGATGGGCACCCGCCCCGTGCCATTTGGCCGGGAGATATACATCGAGCAGGAAGACTTCATGGAGAACCCACCCAAGAAGTTCTTCCGCTTGGCGCCGGGACAGGAGGTGCGGCTGCGTTACGCCTATTTCATCAGGTGTGAAGAGGTGGTGAAGGATGCGTCCGGCAAAATCATCGAACTACACTGCACCTACGACCCCACCACCATCGGCGGCTCCGCCCCGGACGGCCGCAAGGTCAAGGGCACCATCCACTGGGTTTCGGCGGCGCAGGCAGTCCCGGCCGAGGTGCGGCTCTACGATCGTTTGTTCACCAAAGAAAATCCCGACGATGCCGAAGAAGGCAAGGATTTCCGCGACTACATCAACCAGGAATCACTGATTACCCTTACTGGGTGCCAAATGGAACCGAGCCTCGCCAATGCGGCGCCGGAACATGGTTTACAGTTCGAGCGCCAAGGCTACTTCTGCGCCGACCGCCGCGACTCACGCCCTGGCCATCTGGTCTTCAACCGCACCGTTACCCTGCGCGATTCCTGGGAAAAAGCCAAGGATAAGTAAGAAGGTAAAAGTCAAAAGGCAAAAAGAGCGGAACAATCCATTCTTTTTTGCCTTTTCCCTTTTAACTCTTGCCGTTCCCTACCGTTTTCCCGCCAGGAACTCCCCAAACAGTTCCACATCATGCCTGCTGCCGATAACGAGCGCCACCCGCTGGTGCAACTCCTCCGGCTCAATGTCGAGGATGGCACGGCCGTCATCGGTAATGGCGCGGCCACCAGCCTGCTCGGCCAGGAAGGCAAGCGGCGCGGCCTCGTAAAGGAGGCGCAGTTTACCGTGGGGTTTGGCGGGATTCTTGCGGTCTCGGGGGTAAAGGAAGATGCCGCCGGCAATGAGGTTCCGGTGGAAATCCGCCACCAGCGAGCCGATGTAGCGGGCGCTGTAGGGGCGGCCGCTCTGCTTGTCCAATTCCTTTAGGTATTCGAGATAGCGACGCACCGGCTCATCCCAGAACCGGGAATTACCTTCGTTGATGCTGAAGTACTTGCTACGTTCCGGAATGCGGATGTCCGGGTGGGAAAGGAAGAACTCGCCGACGCTGGGGTCAAGGGTAAAGCCATGCACGCCGTTGCCGGTGGAAAAGACCAGCATGGTGCTGGAGCCGTAAATGATATAACCGGCTGCCACCTGCCGCCGCCCGACTTGCAACAGATCACTGTCGTCACCAGGGCCGCCATCCGGGGTGCGGCGGCGATGGATGGAAAAAATGGTGCCAATGCTGACGTTAACGTCGATATTCGAGGAGCCGTCCAACGGGTCGAAGGCCATGGTGTAATTGCCCTCGTAGCCCTCGACCACCGGGATGGCATCGGCATCCTCCTCGGAAGTCATGACGCAGACGTAGCCGCAGCGCGCCATCCGGCGCTTGATGGTATTGTTGGCGAACTCGTCGAGCTTCTGCACATGCTCACCCTGCACGTTGGTATCGCCGCTCGCACCGAGGATGTCAGCGAGCCCCGCCATGTTGACCTCAGCGGAAATAGTCTTGGCCGCTACGATAAGTTCGTTCAGCAGGGCCGAGAGTTCGCCAGTTGCCTGCGGGTGCAACCGCTGGCTGTCGATGATGTGCCGGCTTACCGTCACTCCAAACGGTCTATTCATAACTACGCCTCTGAGCCTCTGTTCTCTCTGCTGGGGTTGATACCCCATAGTACGCAAGATGCAAGGCAGGGTCAACACCCAATCACGCGGACGCCCCGCCGTTTTCAACCGCCGCCGTCATTTTCGCATTGACACCATGGCCAACTCTGGAACAATAGCCCCATGACTTCGCCCTCGACCGAGAACCAGGACGCCCCCTATCTGCCAGCCGGCAGCCCACGCTCCTACATTATCCTGTTCCGCCGCAACCCCCGCTACCGCCGCTTTTGGCTGGCCGGGGTCATCAGCCACCTGGGCAACTGGTTCAACTACATAGCCATTTTCGTGTTGCTCAACAAACTCACCGGCACTGGCGCGGCGGTGAGCTGGTTCCTCATCGCCAAATTCCTGCCCTCCACCATTCTCGGGCCAGCGGCTGGCGTGATGGCCGACCGCTTCTGCCGCAAAACCATCATGGTGGTGAGCGATCTGAGCAGGGTTTTCGTGGTGTTGGGGTTTCTACTGGTGCGCGAACCAGGGCAGGTGTGGCTCATCTACGCCTTGGCGCTCATTCAGGAATCACTCTGGACTTTCTACGATCCCGCCCGCCGCGCCTCGGTGCCCAATCTCTGCCAGCCGGAGGAACTTAACCTCGCCAACGCCCTCTCCGGTGCAACCTGGTCGGTGATGCTGGCCATTGGCGCGGGCCTGGGTGGCTTTGTCACCGCCACCCTGGGCTGGCAGGCGGCCATTGTCATTGACGCCGCCACCTTCGCGGTTTCCGCGGCACTCATCGCCACCATCGACTTGCCGCGGCTACCAGCCGCGACCATCGCCCACCCGGACTGGCGCAGCTACACCGGCCTCGCCGATCTGATCGCCGGTTGCCGCTACGTCCTACATCACCGCAAGGTGGCGGCGCTACTGCTGGTAAAAAGCGGCTGGGCCCTCTCCGGCGGGGTACTGGTACTGCTCACCGTCTTTGGCGAACAGGTTTTCTCCCCCGGCGGCCAAGGGAGCGGCAGCGGTGCGCTCTACAGCGCACGGGGCATTGGCGCGGCCATCGGCCCCATTCTTGCCTGGCGACTGCTGGGAGAGTCACCCAAGGAAATGTACCGCGCCATCGGCCTGGCTTTCTTCCTCTCCACCGTGGCGTACCTGGCCTTCAGCCAGGCGCCCTCCCTGCTCTGGGCCGCACCCTTCGTGTTGCTCGGCCACATCGGCGGCTCGGTACAATGGGTCTTCAGCACAACGCTGCTGCAACAGGCGGTGGAAGACAACTATCGCGGGCGGGTATTCGCGGCGGAGATGGGGGTACTCACCCTGGTCTTAAGCCTTTCCACCTACTTCACCGGCGCCGCGCTTGACAACGGCACCGATCCGCGCATCATCGGGACACGCCTTGCCTTGCTCTTCTTGCTGCCAGGCGTGTTGTGGACCTTTTACAACTGGGGGCTGGGGGTCAAAAAAACCTTCGACCACACCACAATGTAATCCTCGTAATCCTCTATCCCGAAACGAGCAATTTCGTTCGAGTGCAAAACGCGAGAGAGGGGAAAACTGAACGTACATCCTTCTTGCATGACCATTTTCCGGCGACCGAGCAACGCAGCAATCGGACGAAATGGCCGGGAGGGCGTTACTTGAGCATCGCCTCGACCTTGGCCTTGAAATCTTCCTTGCCAAAAGGTTTGGTGATGAAATCGGTTACGCCCGCCGCTCGCGCCAGATCGGACTGCGATTTCTCCGATTCGGTGGTGGCCATCAGGATAGGCAGGCTGGCCAGGGTCGGGTTGGCGCGGATTGCCTTGGTCAATTCAATGCCGTCCATATTCGGCATATTCATGTCGGTGATAATCAAAACAAAATCGTTGTCGATCTGCAGATGGTCGTGGGCCTGCTTGCCATCGACAACCGTGACCATCTCCATGCCAAGGTCCGCCGCCACCCCTTTATAGAAAAAGAGCATGGCCTTGGAATCGTCCGCCGCCAGCAAACGCTTGCCAGCGCCAGGGGCAGCGGTAGTCCCGGCGGCCAATTTGGCGGCATCGGCCTTGGCCCCGGCATTGCCGATCTTTTCGAGCATCCCCTTGAAGATCCTTTTCACTTCGGCATCGCCCGACGCCTGAATGGCGGCCAGCAGCACGGCGCTGTGCTTGCCCTCGCCGTAAAGCGCGGCAAAAAGATTCTTTGCCCTGGTGGTGACAATGGCCTTGGCAATATGCTCCGCCTGTGTGCCACCTTTGTCCAACGCCTCGGTCACCACCTTGACCACCCCTGGGTTGGCGAGGTGGTCAAGGGCGGTCACCACGGCAATGAGCACCAGTTCGTCCTGTTCGGCCAAGCCGTCGGCCAGGCCGATGACGCTGCGGATCGAATTGATGCGGCCCAGGGCCTCGTACATGGCAAAACGCAGGTTAGGGTCAGTCGCCCCTTCCAGATGCGCCACCAGGCTGTCCGCCGCCTTCTTATGGCCGGTAAGGCCCAGGATATTGGCGGCCATAATCTTTTCGTCCTTGTCGCCCTTCTCCAGGGTTTTCTCCAGGGCCGGCAAGGTCACCTCGCCCATGGATCCCAAGGCGCCGAGGATCACCCGCCGGAACGAAGGGTTGCCGTGGTGGATATGGCCAATGAGGTAATCCACCGTGGCGGCGTCGGTATAGCCCGCGACTCCGTCCACCACCATGGCGGTGCGCAGGTCGCACCCCTCGTCCGTGCCCTTTATCTCGGCACTATTGTCGATACGCGCAATCAGGATGTCGCGTACCGCCGGGCTGTGGATATTGGTCAGCGCATGTACGGCCCAGGCCACCACGGTGTAATCGTCGTGATTGAGGAAGGGCAGCAGAGTGTCCACCAGGGTGGAATCCTTGTACTGCGCCAGGGCGCGGATAATCTCGCCGGCAAGACCGATTTCGGTAGTCTTGCCAAGCAATTCCACCAAGGGAACTTTAAGCGCCTCGGCCTTTTCCTCGGTGGCACGGCGGACGCAGAGCAGTTGCACCTCCGGGGAACCATGACCCAAACCGTCCTTAATCTGGTCGTGCTGGCCGGCCAGCAGGCCGAAAAGGGCGTGGTAGACCATTTCATCCACCGCCTGGTCCCCGACCGGTTCGGCATAAAGGTCGAAAAGAGCGGGGATGGCCGCAGCGTTGCCCGACTCCCGAATCTGATCGAGCATGGTTATCTGTTCGATCATGTCCTTGTTTCTGAAGTCCTTGAGAGCGTCCATAGCTTTCCCGAGGTTGGTTTTTCCGTGCGGGGCCGCACCGCCAAAGGTGCCATGCCCCAATGCATTACATCAATTTTAATTGTACTGATTGCCGGGACGAGAATCAAACATTTTGCACGTGCAGCACCTCCGGCGCGATGCGGTCCAGCGGGAGCACCCGGTCCACCCCGCCCAAGGCGATGGCCTCCTTCGGCATGCCAAAAACCACGCATGATTTCTCATCCTGGGCAATGGTGTAAGCGCCGGCCTCCTTCATCTCCAGCATCCCATGGGCGCCATCGTCGCCCATGCCGGTCATGATGACGCCGATGGCGTTCTTGCCGGCGTAGCGAGCGGTGGAGCGGAAGAGTACATCCACCGACGGCCGGTGGCGGCAGACCAGCGGGCCATCTTTAACCTCAACGTAATAGCGGGCGCCGCTGCGCTTGAGCAGGGTGTGGTGGTTGCCCGGCGCGATGAGGGCCTGGCCGCGCAACACCGTGTCGCCATCCTCCGCCTCCTTGATACGGATACGGCAGATGCCGTTGAGCCGCTCGGCAAAGGCGCGGGTAAACCCCTCGGGCATGTGCTGGACAATGACGATGCCGAAACAGTCACCAGGCAGCGCCTCCAGAAAGACCCGCAGCGCCTCGGTGCCGCCGGTGGAGGCACCCACCGCCACTACCCGCTCAGTGGTTTGCACCATCGCCTTGGCCGGCGGCGGCAGCATCACGTCGGCGGTAAGCTTTTTTTCCACGTGGTGGGCGGCGTAAAGCGGCACCGACCGCACCCGCACCTTGGCCGCCGCCTTCACCGCATCACAAATACGGATGCGCGACTCCTCAATGAATTGCTTGGTGCCGAGCTTGGGCTTGGTGATGATGTCCACCGCCCCGTATTCCAGGGCCTTGAGCGTAGTCTCCGCCCCCTTTTCGGTGAGGGTCGAGCAGATCACCACCGGAATAGGGTGTTGGGACATGATCTTGTGCAGGAAGGTTATGCCATCCATGCGCGGCATCTCCACATCGAGCACAATGACGTCCGGCACCTCCTTGGCGATAAAATCGGCCGCGACAAAGGGGTCGCGCGCCGCCCCCATCACCTCGATCAGCGGGTCGGACTCCAGGGTTTCGGTCAGCGCCTGGCGGACCACCGCGGAATCATCAACTATGAGCACCCTGAGTTTATACGCCATCTTTAGTCAGTCGCCCGTTGCAAGAGTTTTAGATAAACCTCGCCGGTGTGGGTATAGAAAAAGAGCTTGCAGCCCCGGTCGCCGCCCACGTGTTCGGTGACAATGGGCACCCCGTGTTTTTTGAGTGCCGCTTTCGCCGACTGGATATTCTGTGCACCAATGGTCGGGGTGGGGTTCGCCAGGCCGAGCTTAAGGCTCAGCACATCGGCGCCACCAAAGAGCTTGGCTTCGAGTTTGGCGCAGGAAAAACCGCGCTGCCGGGCCATGACCTC
>Ga0172375_10003582_pt1 | contig 23475 bp, 23 predicted proteins | sample LakKiv1m_FD_114537 | JGI IMG/M metagenome (GOLD analysis project Ga0172375, IMG submission 114537) | Freshwater microbial communities from Kabuno Bay, South-Kivu, Congo - kab_092012_11.1m | ecosystem: Environmental > Aquatic > Freshwater > Lake | place: Democratic Republic of the Congo... | reverse complement strand
GAACTCTGTGGAATAAGCAAAGAGCGCATAACCGTGGTCTATCCTGGGATATCTCCAGATTACAAATCGCAATCCACTCGTGAAATAGAACGAGTGAAAACAAAGTACAATCTTCCTGCTCAATTTATTCTCTCCGTTGGCACTCAGGAACCTCGCAAGAACTTGGCTCGTCTCGCTGAGGCTGCGTCAACCCTTAATATCCCACTTGTCTTAGTTGGGCGACATGGTTGGGGCGACAAAACTCAAACTCTCGGCTTTGTTCCCGACTCGGATCTTCCTGCGCTCTATAGTGCGGCAACTGTCTTTGCCTATCCCTCTCTTTACGAGGGTTTTGGCTTTCCAGTCTTAGAGGCCATGACTTGTGGCACGGCCGTTGTTACGAGCAATGTCTCCTCGCTCCCCGAGCTTGCTGGCAATGCTGCGGTCTTAGCTGACCCACTCTCTGTTGACTCAATTAAGTCTGGTATTGAGCAAGCAATTAAATCTCGTGAAAAACTTATTAAACTTGGTATAACTCGTGCCCAACGTTTTACTTGGGCGAGAACCGCCCAACAAGTAATGGAGGTTTATGACAAAATTTTTGAAAAATGAAAATTGTAAATTGAAAATTGGGATCGATATTAACGAAGCTAACGCGAGAAACCGCGTTGGCACAGGTCAATACTGTTATCACATTCTGAAAGCTTGGTATCAGAATAAAGATATTGATTTCCATCTTTACCACCGCGATTCTTTATTGGGTGACCTGCCCCCAGAGATGATCACCCTGCCCCCCAAAGGAGGGTGGCACTACCATCAGGTCACGCCCAGCCGTGCATGGCTCCGCTTTGGCCTCCCTCTTAACCTCTTCCTCTCTCGCGCGAAGTATCACGCCTTTTGGTCTCCCGCCCACTACACTCCCACCTATATCGGTAGTCCCTCAGTTGTAACCATCCATGATCTAGCCTACGAATACTTCCCCGACCTATTTCTTAAGAGTGATCTCTACAAACTCAAAAACTGGACACGACTTGCCGTGAAAAATGCTAAGCAGGTCATTGCGGTCTCCGAGGCTACAAAAAATGACTTAGTCAAACTCTATGAGACCGATCCCAATAAAATTTCTGTTGTGCATAACGGCTATGACTCCGAGACTTTTAATACCAATAATGCCAACAAATCCTTGCTTGATAATTGGAACTTGAAAATTGAAAATTACATTCTTTTTCTCGGCACCATCCAGCCTCGCAAAAATGTCATGCGTTTAGTCCAGGCCTATCACTTGCTTAAAGAGGAAGGTTATAAGGGAAAGCTAGTGATTGCCGGCAATATTGGGTGGCTCGCCGAGGAGACCCTCAAAGTCATCAAAAATTCCAAATATAGTCGCGATATTATCTTGACCGGTTATATCAGTGATGAGGTTCGGAAAGCTCTTTACTCTTATTGTACTGTCTACATTCTCCCCAGTCTCTATGAGGGTTTTGGTGTCCCCGCAATTGAAGCTATGGCTTGTGGCGCGCCAGTTGCGGTTGCCAACAATAGTAGTCTCCCTGAGGTTGTGGGGGACTCTGGAGTACTATTTGATGCCTACGATCCCGCGGACATCGCCCGTGCTATTACCGAGATCGAGAACTCGCGGGAGAGTTGGGTCAAGAAATCTCTCGCTCGTGCCAAGCATTTCTCTTGGGACAAATGTGCCAAAGAAACCCTGAATATATTGACTTCGGTATAAATTCGGTACATACTGAAAGCATGACAGAAACTAAAATCGCAGTATTTCAGACTAAATCAGTACGAAAAATAATTTTTCAAAATGAATGGTGGTTTTCAGTTGTTGATGTTATTTCGGCACTAACCAATAGTAATAAACCGAGAGTCTACTGGAATGCCATGAAATCCAGAGTTAAAAGTGATGATGGGATTGAGTTGTCTACATTATGTAGACAACTGAAACTCAAATCCAGCGACAACAAGCTATACCTTACTGACTGTGCAAATACAGAAGGGATATTCCGCATTATCCAATCTATCCCATCCCCCAAAGCAGAGCCATTTAAGCGATGGCTCGCCAAGGTTGGATATGAAAGGGTGCAAGAAATAGATGATCCAGAGTTATCTCAAAAACGCGCGCGCGCAATTTACCAAGCCAAAGGATATTCAGACAAATGGATTGAAATGAGAATGCGAGGAATAGAAATTAGAGAACAATTGACAGATGAATGGCAAAAGCATGGAGTTGTTAGAGGAAGAGAGTATGAAATTCTTACTGCCGAAATTAGTCGAGCAACATTTGGTATAACTCCCAGTGAATATAAGAAATTGAAAGGACTAAAACATCACAACTTGAGAGATCATATGACTTTGTTAGAGTCTCTATTCTCTCAGCTAGGTGAGGCCGCGACCACAGAAATTACAAAATCAGAAGATCCAAAGGGTTTTTTTGAAAATAAACTTACAGCAAAACGTGGGGGCAGAATTGCTGGAGAAGCTAGGGAGAAATTGGAACGCGAAACTGGTAACAAAGTCATTTCAAACTCCAATTACCTTCCGAAAAAATTGACTAAATAAGCAAAGCCTACTCGTATCTTAACGCCTCAATTGGATCCAAGCTGGCTGCCTTCCTTGCTGGTGCATAGCCAAAAAAGATGCCAATAGCAAATGTGACCACCAACGATAGTATAAGAGACCATGGTACAAACACAATTTTTACGCCCATTCCAATTAATAACCAATGAATAGCGAGTGCAACAACTATTCCAGCCAAATATCCTACGCTCGTTAGAATGAAAGCCTCGTTTAAGAATTGCCACATAATGTATTCATCTTTTGCTCCAATAGCCTTCCTAATCCCAATCTCCCTTGTTCGCTCCGACACGGTTACGTACATTATGTTCATAATTCCTATCCCTCCAACAATTAAAACAATGAGTCCCACACTCGCTAGTAGTATCGCCATCGTCTGAGAAGAGCTTTGGGCCGAAGCAACTGTTGCTCCCATATCTCTTAATCTAAAATCGTCCACCGCTCCGGGTCCTAGGTTATGAGTCCCGCGGAGAGCCACCGCCAATGCATTCATTGTTGGTTCAAGAACGCTGATATCACTTGCATTTACGTTAAAAGAAAATTTCCCATTCTTCCCCAGTACATAGCGGTACCCTGCACTATATGGAGTAAAGATACTCTCATCTATGCTAATAGGTCCAAAGCTTCCTCCCCGATAATCGATTATTCCTCCGATTGCAAAATCCTTTTTTCCCAATGTGATAGTCTCTCCAATTACATCAGGATCTCTTTTTCCAAACAACTCTTCTGCTACAGTCGCACCAAGAATTGCAATTTTTGTATGCTCATCTTCTTCAGTTTGTCCGTAAAATCCTCCTTTGACATAAGTTAACTTCGCCACATCCGCAAAATTAGGATAAGTACCAACAACTGTCCAGCTCCCCGTGCTTTCACTTGTTGTAACATTCACTTTTCCTGACAACATCGGTACTACATCTTTAACAGTTGGGATTGTAGTCAAAGCTGGGATATCATCTGGGGACAACTTGGATGGGGCAGTTTCAGTCGATGGTCCATTAATAATAATTGTCGTAACCGACATATTCGAGTATTGCGCTTCAATATCGCGTTTTGCTCCCTCTCCCAGTCCGACAACAATTACGATAGTACTTGCACCAATTACAATTCCCAATGTGGTTAAGAACGATCGGAAAGCGTTGGCTCGTAAGGCCTTCCACGATAATCGAAATAGTTGTAAGTAAAAATTACTTGTCATTTTTTATTGCCTTTACAACTACACCATCTTTTAAGTGCACAATTCGATTGGCAAGTTTTGCAATTTGAGGGTCATGTGTGACCATTAAAATCGTCTTTTTGTCCTTCTTTTGTAGAGACAAAATCAACTGCATAATCTCTGCCCCATTCTTGCTATCCAAATTACCCGTTGGCTCATCCGCTAGTATTAGCTCTGGGTTGTTAATCAGTGCTCTCGCAATTGCCACTCGCTGCCTTTGTCCACCAGATAATTCGTTCGGTTTATTTTCTAGTCTATCTGCCATCCCTACACGTGTTAACAGTTCTTTGGCTTTGTCTCGCTGTTCTTGTCCAGCATAAAAGCTTGGCAATAGTACATTTTCAAAGGTAGAAAGGGTAGGGATCAATTGGAAATTCTGGAAAATAAATCCAATATATGTGTTTCTTATCTCTGCCAATTTACCAGAATCAAGTGTCGCGACTGCCTGCTCATTAATCCAATATTGACCCTTAGTTGGTTTGTCTAAAGCTCCAATAATATTTAGCAAAGTACTTTTACCAGATCCTGATGGTCCCATTAAGGCAACAAACTCTCCGCTTTTAACTTCTAAATCGATTCCCTTTAGTATTGGATACTCTACATCCTTAATATAGTAACTTTTCGTGATATCTTTGAGTTTGATCATGCTTAATTGCTCGGTATCGCTACTTTTGTCCCCGTCTCTACTCCACTCACCACCTCAACTTCTTTACCATTCGTAAAACCAGTCGTAATCTTTGTCTTTACTGTCTTTCCATCCCCACTAATCACTTCTACATAGGCCTGTGATCCTTCACGAAAGACTGCCTTATTTGGGATCACCACCACGTTTGCTACTTCCTTCGTGATAAATGTTAAACTCCCCTCCATCCCATCCAATAATTTTTGTTCTGGTAAGTTTGCAAAAGTTGCTTTTACTGGGTAACTAGCAATTCCATTACTATCTCGCTCTGCAACCGTAGCTACATAATCTAGCTTTCCTTCCCAACTCTCCTTAGGATAAGCGTCAAGTGTAATCTCAACTTTTTGCTTAGTATCAATTTTTAATGCTTCCGCCTCTTCAGCAGCTGCTTCAAAAGTCCAGCTATTTGGCTTTACAATTGTAATTAATACAGGTTGATTCTGAGTGTTAATGACATCTCCCGCTCTTACCTCAATCTTGCTTATGACTCCACTAATGGGTGATTTTAACCTTGACTCCGCGAGTGCCAGATCTTTTAGCTCTACGTCAAGTACTGCCTTATCCAAATCCCATTGATTTTTCTCAAGTATTCTCTTAATCGTGTCTGTAACTACTGTATCCAAATAGGTTACTTGTTTGTCTTGGTCAAAATCATTTCGTTCTTTACTGTAATCTCGTAGCACCTTCTCTAAATTTTTTTGCGCTTCTGTCGCATCCAACGTTAATAGCCACTGTCCTTGTTTAACCTTGTCTCCTTCCTTAACAAGCACACTTTTCACTCTTCCGGCTATCGCCAATTTAGGGCTATATGTCTCTGCCATTAGCTCTCCATCCAAACTAAATGCGACCCTTAAATCACTGCGTGATGCAGTCACAGTTGTTGGTACAGTTTTCGTCTGTTCTTCCTTCCAGTAGTTATAGCCTCCGGCAATTAATCCAAAAAAAAGAATAATTGTTAATCCAATCCACCATTTTTTCATACTTATAAACCCTTTATCTTGACGTACTCTACATTTCCTTCTGAGTTATTCCAGATCGAAACATAGGTTCCTTTGTTTAAGCTTGTAATATCAGCTAGCTTTGTATTCCCACTTCCGTCTCCAGTACCTTGTACAATTGGTATCCCAACTGGGATTACTAAAGTCACATTTTCGGTTGGGTATTGTGTACTCTCCGCTTCTCGTGCTGCCTTCCGCTGTTCTTCACTCAATTTTTGCATCTCAGCCTTTTTCGCAGCCTGTTCTGCTTCGCTTAACACTACTCTTCCAATCTCTTTTGCCACAATTACCTCATTTCCCTCTACACTAACGATTGCTCCCGTAATTTCTGCAGGTCTTGTGGGAACTGTCATTATTTGCTGTGAGGAACTTTCTTGATTATTTCTTGTTAGAAATATCCCCGCTCCAGCCGCTATGACCATAAGTAATACAACGACTCCTATAGTTTTTTTCATAAGAACTATCTCCAAAACTTATTATTTCTTATCGTTCATTCTAACATTCTAACAATTTCTTGCATCCAATACTAGTATTGTTATACTGTATGAATAAGTATTTAGTTATAAGGAGAATTTATGTCTAAATATCTAATCGCTGCACTAGTTCTTTTAGCTCTAGTTTCCCCCGTTTCTGCTGCTAACAATACAGGTTCTGGTAACAATCAGGGTAACAATCAGGCTAATACTCCAGCCATGGCACCAGCAGCTACCCCCAAAGCTACTGTGTCACCTTCACCCAAATCATCAACTCTCCCTTCACCCACAGGGAATCAAGTAAAGAATCAAGTGCAAACTAAAAATATGAGCGAAGAAACTCAGCTCAAAGTTCAAACTAGTACCGCTCTTGAAAGCTCTGCTGGGGTAGGAGAAGCCGTCAACTCCCTAATTTCGATGCCAGAGAAAACAGGTGGGATTGGAAGTGAAGCCAAGGTTATTGCTGAATCCCAACAAAAGTCTCAACCTGAGCTTGATGCTCAACTTTCCAAATTAGAAAGCCGCTCAAGTGTTATGACCAAGCTTTTCGGTGCAGATCGTAAAGCTATCAAGGAACTCAAACAAATCAAAGAGCAAAATCAAGTTCGTATTCAAGCTCTTGAACAACTTAAAAGCAAAACAGCTAACAAGGGTGAGCTAGATCAACTCCAATTAACTATTGATGCCATGGTCAAACAAAATACAGAATTAGCAGATCAAATCGGGGTAGCCGAAAATACACCAAGCCTCTTTGGTTGGATGTTCCGGATCTTTGGGCTACAATAAGTCCATGTCGTTTCCGCTCAAAGACAAGCATGGCAAAAGTTTAACCTGGAGAGAGGGGACTAATAAGATATTCGCTCGCTTCGAATCCTATTTCCTTGATTTTGGTCTCATGTTCCTAAATCTAACGACTCTTATCCCCATCCACTCTCTCCGTAATGAGATTTGGCGCCTCTCTGGCATGAAGATTGGTAGCCGTAGCACCCTCCACACGGGCGTCAGGGTTTATGACCCCAAAAACATCAAAATCGGGGAGGGGACTATTATTGGTTACGGCACATTCATTGATGGGCGAGATAAGGTAACAATCGGCAACCATACTGATATCGCCTCTGAAGTGATGGTCTATAGTAGTGAACACGATATTAGTAGTGATGATTTCCACGCTATCTTGGCTCCGGTTAAGATTGGCAGCTACGTCTTTATTGGTCCTCGAGCCATTATTCTGGCCGGGGTCACCATAGGCGACGGTGCTATTGTTGCGGCTGGTGCCGTCGTGACCAAGGATGTTGAATCCGGTACCATTGTTGGTGGCGTTCCCGCCAAACCAATTGGTGAGCGCAAAATTAAAAATCTAAATTATCGTCTTGGGAGATTCAAACTCTTCCAATAAATTACTTAATACCATGAGCTATGTGCTATGAGCTATAAACCAATCGTCTCTGTCATTATTGTTAGCTATAACACTCGTGACTACACCGTCAAAGCTTTAAAAACCGCCTTAAATAGCAAAGGTTTTAAACCAGGAGAAATTGAAGTTATCATGATTGATAACAATTCTCCCGATGATACCGTAGCGTATACCAAAAAGAATTTGCCGAATGTTTTAGTCATTGCCAACAAAGATAATCGTGGTTTTGGTGGTGGTAATAACCAAGGCGCAGAAATTGCAAAAGGTAAATATCTCCTTCTCCTTAATCCCGATGCCTTCTTAGAACCCGATTCTCTCAGCATCATGGTCGATATTATGGAAAAGCGTGATGATATTGTCTCTGTCGGCCCCCAACTCCGCTATGTGGACGGCGCCATGCAACAGTCCGCTGGCTATTTACCAACCCCCCTGCGCGTCATGGCCTGGATGTGGTGGCTCGACAAGCTCCCGCTCATCAAGAAACTTTTCCCGACTCCTTACCACGTCTATGACCTTGATTGGCACAAAAAAGACCGTTATCCCGAGTGGCTCATGGGTGCCTGTGTCCTCTTCCGCCGCGAGGAGTTTCTAACTGCTGGTGGTTTTGATGACCAAATCTTTATGTACGCCGAAGAAGTCGAGCTCTATCGCCGTCTTAAGGAAAGTCTTGGGAAAAAGGTTCATCTAACTACCAAAACCAAAGTAGTTCATGTTGGTAGTGTCAGTACCAAAAAAGCTAATGCCTATCGCCTCAAGTTTGAGCTTCAGGGAATCGAGTATATTTATAAAAAACACTATTCCTCCCTTCTCTGGTTCATTCGTTTTGTCATTTATACTGGTGTTATCACCCGCATCATCCTTTTTAGCTTGATTCCGTCTCGCAAAGAAGCGGTCGTTGAGTATAAAAACTACTTTGCCAAATAAAATGTTGAACACAAAAGAATCAAATGAAAATAGTGTGAAATCCCGCTCAGCGGGAAAAAAGATACTAGAGTGGCTCGATCAAAACATCTTAACTGTCTTAACAGGAATCTTAATTGTTTTTATCCCGCTCTACCCAAAGATCCCTCTCGCCGAGCTGATTCAAGGCTACATTGTCCGGATGCGTTTAGAAGATCTCCTGGTTCTCCTCACCTTCTTCGTCTGGTTCGTCCAGCTTATCCGGGGTAAGGTTAAATTCCCCCAAAATGCGATCGGTTACGGCATGTTGATCTATCTTGGCATCGGCTTTCTCTCAACTCTTTCTGCCATTTTCATCATGCATACTGTTCCTTTTGAGAAGGCACATATCTTTAAAATCATTTTCCATTGGTTCCGCCGGGTTGAGTATTTCTCGCTCTTCTTTATTACTTACTCGGCTATTCGCTCCAAAAAGGATCTCCTACTTTTCGCCAAGGTCGCCTTCGCCACCCTGATCGGAGTGGTGATTTATGGCATTGGCCAAAAGTACTTTTACTTCCCGGCCTTCTCTACCATGAATCGTGAGTTTAGTAAGGGAGTAAGGCTCTATTTACAACCTAACACTAGACTCCTTAGTACCTTTGGCGGTCACTATGATTTGGCAGCCTATTTAATGATGCTTCTGACCTTCGTTCTCCCCGCCGCTTGGCTGAGTAAGGCTCCCAAATATAAAGCGCTCTTTTATGCTGTTGCCATCCTCGCTTATTGGTGTCTAGTCTTAACTACTTCTCGCACCTCCTTCATAGGTTATCTTGTCGGACTCACCTTTGTTGCTGCCTTTACCGTTCGCTTCCATGGCTGGTTCTGGGCTGCCAAAAAATATCTTGGAGCCGTCGTTCTTAGTCTAGTTATTATGTTCATGTTTAGTAATCTCCTAGAACGCTTCCTCCAGGTTCTCCCGAACAAAGAGTTGCGTGATCAAATCCTACTTGTGCAAAAAATCGTTAATCAACCCTTCGTAAGTGTTCCTAAAGATAATGGTACAGTCGCTGAGTTGCCATCGCTTCTAGCCTTTCTCTTTAAGAGTGAGCCCCTAAAACCGATCGAATTAACTGACGCCGAGAAAACTCAGCTCGATATTGTGGCCTCCGACTCCGATATGCCTCCTAGCCCAGTTAAGCCGACTCCGACACCACTCCTTCCCTCAGATGTAACAGAAGAATCGGAGGAGATTAGACGTGAGGTCGCCGAAGAACAGGGAATGGCCTATGCAGGTCCCCAATACTCCGAGAACGCTCTTAAATATGGTCTCTCCATGGGGATTCGACTTGATGCCCTCTGGCCACAGGCAATCAAAGGTTTCCAGGCCAACCCGCTTCTTGGGACTGGCTACTCTACATTGGTCAAAACGAGCGTTGGTGAGTTTACCTATGCCGAAAGTACCGACAACGACTTCCTTCGCATGTTAGGGGAAACTGGGCTGCTTGGGACACTGGCCTTCCTTGCGATCATTTACTACGTTCTAAAAATGGCTGTTGCCAACCTCAAAAATAAACCGACTCCCTTTGTCCAAATCCTCAGTCTCGGCGCGATTGGTGCCACCCTTGGGATGCTCACGACTGCGACCTACATCGACGTCTTCGAAAGTAGCAAAGTTGCCTATGTTTATTGGATGATTGCGGCCTTGGTCGCCTATGCCTATGATCAAACTTCTGTCAAAGCTAAAAAATAATTTTGCTACCCTCGCTATTCTCCTAATCCTCGTGCTCGGTGCCTCACTTCGTACCTATAAGCTGAGTGCTCCGCTTGCCGACTGGCATAGTTGGCGCCAAGCCGATACCGCTAGTGTTGCCAACGAATATGTGAAACATGGGATTGATCTTTTCCATCCCAAATATCTTGATCTTAGTAGCATTCCTTCTGGCCTTGATAACCCCGAGGGCCATCGCTTTGTCGAGTTCCCTTTTGTTAACGCCCTTCATGCCTATTTAGCTAGCACTTTCCCTCAATTTACTCTTGTTGAGTGGGGGAGAATCCTCGCCATTTTTAGCTCCACACTTTGCATCCTCTTCATTTATTTAATAATGAATCATGTGAGCTCTCCCATTGCCGCACTTACCGCCGCTCTGGTATATGCCACTCTCCCTTATAATCTTTTTTATGGCCGTGTCATCTTGCCAGAGCCCCACCTCGTCCTCTTTTCCTTAATATCTTTGTATTCATTCCTTCATTACTGGAATACTGGAAAACTGGGTTACTGGATTACTAGTTTTCTGTCCCTTGCCCTCGCCCTCCTCCTCAAACCCACCTCCCTCATCATCCTTCTTCCCATGGGTTTCTATGCCTTAACCGAATTCAAAAAAATCTCTTCCCGCCTCATCCCCTCGCTCCTGCTCCCCGCGCTCGCCCTTATTCCTTACTACTATTGGCGCAAATATGTTAGTCAATTTCCTGAGGGCATCCCTGCCAACGCCTGGCTCTTTAACGGGAACGGGATTCGCTTTAAAGGTGCGTGGTTCCGGTGGCTCTTTGGCGACCGGATTGCCCGACTGATTTTAGGTTATTGGGGGTTGTTGCCCTTTGGCTATAGTCTTTTGGGACTTGGTCGCGCCAAAAAAGAGCTCGCCATAGTTGGTGGGATGCTCCTTGGCGCTCTCGCCTACATGGCAATTATTGCGACTGGTAACGTCCAACACGACTACTACCAAATCCAAATTATTCCCGCCATTGCCATGACTCTTGGCGTTGGTGTCGACTACGCCCTCTCCCTCCACAAAAGTATCTTTTCCAAAATTACTGCGTACTGCGTACTGATCACTGCGTACTTACTCGCTCTCGCCCTCGGTTGGTATGACATTCGCGGTTATTTCAATATTAATAACCCAGCAATTGTTGCCGCTGGCCAAAAAATTGACCAAGTTACCACTCCCAATGCGCTCATTATTGCACCGTACCAAGGTGATACTGCTTTCCTTTTCCAGACCAACCGTCGTGGTTGGCCCATTGGTGGCGAAATCGATAAGAAAATAAAGATGGGCGCTAGTTATTACGTTACAACCACTCGCGACGCGGAGTATAACGAGGTGAAAGCCAAGTACCAGCTCCTCAACGAAACCGACCAATACTCAATCATTCAGCTAATTCCCAACCGGAATACTGGAGTACTGGAAAACCGGAGTACTAAGCAATGAAGGTACTCATGTTAACCCCCTATCTTCCGTACCCCCTTGTTTCTGGTGGTCAAATACGAACCTACAATCTGCTTAAAGCTCTGAGCAAAAGTCATGACATCACGCTCTTTGCGCTGATTAAAGATGAAGGTGAGCGCGCGCACTTGTCCGAACTCCAAAAATACTGCAAAAAAATTGTCCTCTTCAAGCGTACCAAGCATCCTTTCGTCCCGCGTAATATCTTGCTCGCTGGCTTCTCTAGCTACCCCTTTGTGGTAACTCGTAATCTTCCGCTCGGGATGAAGCGCGCAGTGAAGCGTGAGCTTGAGGATGGCAAATATGATTTGATCCACGCCGAGACCTTCTACATGATGCCCAACATCCCCCCCACTCATACTCCCATCATTCTCGCTGAGCAAACTATCGAATACTTGGGGTATCAAGACTATATGAAAAAGGCCAACCCACTCCTTAAGCCTATTCTCGCGATTGATGTGAACAAAATTAAATACTGGGAGCGTTACTACTGGAACAAAGCTGACAAACTAATCACCATGTCCGAAGAGGACAAGCAATTTATCGAAAGAGAGTTGAAGCATCAGACCAATACCAGCGTTGTTGCCAACGGAGTTGATCTCGATTTCTTCTCTGCTACCCGCAAACATCTCCCTCCCGACCCCACCGTTCTCTTTGTTGGAACCTTCAAGTGGCTCCCCAATATCGAAGCTGTGGACGAAATTGTTAATAAAATTTGGCCACAAGTTTTAGCCAAATTGCCGAGTGCAAGACTCAAAATCGTTGGCTTCTCTCCCACCACCAAGATCATGGACTACGCCAAAGATCCGAGCATTACCGTCCTCGGTGGGATCGACGATATTAGGGAGGCATTTGCCACCTCGCACATGCTCCTTTCGCCTATTAGAAGTGGGAAGGGGACTAGATACAAAGTACTAGAAGCCATGATCACGGGTACGCCAGTTGTCGCAACAACATTAGCGGCGGAGGGACTTGACCTCCATCATGGCCAAAATGTTTTGATTGCCGATACCTCAGCTAATCTAGCCGAGGCCACAGTGCAACTCTTGCTCGATTCCAAATTGCAGCAAAAACTGGGGGCTGCGGGCCAAAAATTAGTGCGGGATAACTATAGTTGGGATACAATAGCTAAAGTTTTAGATCGCGTTTATAAGGAATTTAAAAAATGAACAAAACAAATAAACCAGATGTCTCAATTATTATTCTCAACTACAATGCCGAAAAATTCCTGCGCGAAACCTTAAAATCGGTCAAAACTCAAAAGGGCTTAGTCATCGAAACTATCGTGGTCGATAACAATAGCTCCGATACTTCCAAAGCCATGGTCGCCAAAGAATTCCCCTGGGCTAAATGGGTGCAACGCGACACCTCCGTTGGCTTCTCTGCCGGTAACAACTTCGGCCTCCCTCATGCTCACGCCGATACCATCCTTTTCCTCAATCCCGACGCTAGCTTCACGAAGCCTACCGACCTTAAGGTCTGCTACGACAAGCTCTGGAGTGATGACACAATTGGAACCTTAACTGGTAGAGTTAATTTGGTATTAACTGGGGGAATTGACGAGACCTGTCACCGCGGTTTCCCGACTCCCTGGGCCAGCTTCACCCATTTCTCCGGTCTTAGCAAACTTTTCCCCAATGTCCCTCTCTTTAACCAATACACCAAAAACTATCTTGGCTATACCAAAGAACATGAGATTGACTCGGTTGGTGGCATGTTCATGCTCATGCGCAGAAGCGTTGGCGAGCAGGTGGGGTGGTGGGACGAGGATTTCCCTCTCTATGGCGAGGATATCGACTTCTGCTATCGTCTCAAAGAGGCTGGCTACCGCAACCTCTACTTCCCCAAGGTCACGATTCTCCACTACAAAGGTGTGACCACTGGGATGAGCAAGCAGAGCGCAAAAGTGACTACAGCCAAAAAAGATACGATTCGTCGTGTCAAAGGCTGGTCTGTCCAAGCAATGGAGCTCTTCTATAAGAAACACTACCAAGATAAGTATCCTTTCTTCGTCAATTGGCTGGTCTACTTTGGTCTAAAACTCATGTATTTCCGTCGCGTCACTCTCGCTTAAGCTATAATTCGATTTATATGGCAGTAATCGCAATTGACGCGCGCTTCTATGGCACCGAGCATACCGGTCTCGGCCGCTACACCACCAATGTCATGGCTCATCTCCCAGGCCACCTACAGGGTCAGACCCTGAAGGTCCTCCTGCGTCGCAAATATTTCGAGACATTAAAGCTCCCCAAGAATTGTGAAAAGATCCTCTGCGACATCCCTCATTACTCCCTCGCCGAGCAACTCTTAATACCTCAATACTTAAAGACTAATGCTTGTGACTTGCTCTATACCTTCCACTTCAACGCCCCCATTTTCTCCAAGATTCCGACTGTGATTACAGTCCACGATCTTATCAAGTCCTACTTCACCGGTAGCGATACCACAACTCGCGCTCCTTGGCTCTATAGTCTCAAACGCCTCGGTTATAATCAGGTTCTCGAAAAGACCTTGACCCATGCCCAGGATATTATCGTCCCGACCAACACTGTAAAAAATCAAATTCTTGCCCATTTCCCTACCGTCAAACCCGAACATATCCACCCTATCCCCGAGGCCCCCGACCCCATCTTCCGCTCCCCACTGGAAAACTGGAAAACTGGAAAACTGCACTTACCCGAAAAGTACTTACTTTTCGTTGGTAACGCCTACCCCCACAAAAACCTCCAAATTCTGCTTGATGCTCTCAGCAATCTTCCCAATGAAAATCTTGTTATTGTGGCCAAGCGTACACCCTTCCTCTCTCGCCTCCTCGCTGGTCGTGACCTCTCCCGCATCCATATCCTCTCGGATCTCTCCGATTCCGACCTCGTCTCAGTTTATAAAAATGCCAAATCATTAATCACTCCCTCATTAATGGAAGGCTATGGCTTGGTTGGACTCGAAGCCATGATGGTCGGGACTCCTGTAATTGCGAGTAATATCCCCGTCTACCGTGAGGTCTACGGCGACAAAGTCACCTATTTTGACCCTCGTTCTGTCTCCGATTTAATTCGAGTGATTTCTGTAGGGGCGAGGCATGCCTCGCCCGCTAAATTCATATTTAATCGTTCCTGGTCCCACGTTTCTCAATCAATTGCGGAGGTTGTCAATGAAAGTTGCTCTCGTCTACGATCGACTCAATAAGATCGGTGGGGCAGAGGTAGTCCTCCAAGCTTTCCATTCACTTTTTCCTGAGGCAGATTGGTATACCAGTTTTTTTGATCCGACTCGTGCAAGTTTTGCGAAGAACTGGTCAATCAAAACCAGTTGGTTCAATCGTTTTGCTTGGTTACGCACACATCATGAATGGCTGCCATGGCTCATGCCATTTATCTTCGAGAGTTTTGACTTATGCCAGTACGATCTAGTGATTAGTATTGGGAGTGCCGAGTGCAAGGGGATTATTTCCAAGCCAGGAACATTTCATCTTCATTACTGTCTCACTCCCACTCGCTACCTCTACTCTCACGCTACCGAATATTTAAATAACCCACTCTATCGCTTCGTCGGCAAGTATCTCCGTGCTTGGGATCAGGTAGCTGCCGCTCGTCCAGATAAAATGATTGCAATTAGTACCCAAGTGAAAAAAAGAATACAAAAATACTACAATCGTGATAGTGAAATCCTTTTCCCTCCAGTTGATACAAAAAAATTTCGCAATACTGGAAAACTGGGATACTGGAAAACTGGGATACCAAAATCATATTATCTCGTCGTCTCCCGCCTCGTTCCCTACAAAAAAATTGATATTTTAGTCCGTGCCTTCGCCCTTCTCCCCACACAGAACTTGGTTGTTGTCGGAGAGGGGAGTGAGTATGGTCGTCTTAAGCGTATGGCGACAAGCAATGTCCACTTTGCGGGCTTTGTCCCCGATTCTGAGTTGTCATCATATTACTCGCATTGCCTCGCCTTCCTCCAAGCTAACGTTGAGGATTTTGGGATCGCAATGGTCGAGGCCCAATTCTTCGGCAAACCGGTAATTGCATATGATCAGGGTGGTGCCAAAGATATTGTGATATCAGGGGTTACGGGTTTGCTCCTTCCTGATAATAAGGTAGAATCCTTCGTGCACGCGATTGACAAATTCTCGAGTTTGTCCTTTGATAGTGTGGCATGCCGAAAGAATGTGAGTCGTTTTGATATACATCTTTGGCAGAAAGAAATGCAGTATAGGATTAGTCAATATGTTAAATAAAGATCATTTATATGTCGTAGTTCTCTGTGGGGGTGGTGGGACTAGGCTTTGGCCACTTTCTCGCAACATTACTCCCAAGCAATTTATAGCATTGGTCGATAACGAGACTCTCTTCGAGAAGACAATTAAGCGTGCCAAAAAGTTGGTTTCCATCGATCACATCTACATCATGACCAATCAAAATTACCTGCCAAGTATTGCTCAATTTGCTCCAGACATTCCACCAGCCAACATTATTTCGGAGCCCGAGAAAAAAAATACCGCTCTAGCCATGGGCGTAATATCCGGCATCATTCACTCACGTGATCCTAAGGCTGTAGTCATTAATCTCGCCTCCGATCATTTGATCGCCAACGAGGCTCAATTTGTAACTTCGATGTTGGCAGCTGCCAATGTCGCAAGCAATAACATTCATTTTGTCACTGTAGGGATAACTCCGACTTTTGCCCACACCGGCCTTGGATACATTCATGCTGATGGGGAGATATCTCAAGAATCTGGGTTACCTGTGATAAAAGTCGCTGGTTTTCGCGAAAAACCCGATTTAAAAACTGCCCAAGAATTTTTGGATACTGGCAAATATTATTGGAATGCCAATCTCTATACCTGGTCAACAAAGTTGATTCTCTCGGAGTTCGAACAATTATCTCCCGATCTTTACCAGCATATCAGTAAGATCATGGCCTCGGTCGATACTCCCATGTTTGAGTCTGTCCTTAACCAAGAATATCGTCTTGCCAAAGATGAACAGATTGATACCGCGATCTCCGAAAAGACTACCAAATTGGCTGTAATCCCTGGGTCATTTGGTTGGACAGATATCGGATCATGGAATGTGGTCTATGACGAAGTCGCCAAGGACGAGTCAGGCAACGCACTGATTCGTCGCGACTCGGATGCCGACTGGCTCTCAATTGATACCAAAAACTCACTTGTCTCAACCAACAAAAAACAAGTAGTAACGATTGGTCTCGAAAACATTATCGTTGTCGAGACACCCGATGCACTCCTAATCTCTCATCGCGATCGCGCTCAGGATGTCAAAAAAGTCGTCGAGCAACTCAAAACTAACCACAAAGAAGAACTTCTCTAATATGAAATATGATTTTCTCAAAAGAGTTCTTGATATTGCGGTTTCATTAATCTTAGCGATCCTTTTCCTTCCTTTTTGGATCATCGTTCCTTTACTAATTATCATTACCTCTCCGGGTCCCATTCTTTATCGTCACAAGCGCATGGGCAAAGATGGAAAAGAATTTTACATGTACAAGTTCCGCTCCATGGTCACCGATGCTGACTATATTCTTCACAAACAAAACAAAGCACTTCTTAAGAAATTTAAAGCAGGAGACTGGAAATTGGAGGCCAAGGATGATCCTCGCATCACCATGTTAGGTCGGGTCTTACGCGCTTTAACTATTGACGAGTTCCCCCAAATTTACAACGTCTTGACTGGAGACATGAGTATGGTCGGTCCTCGTGCCTATCTCAAAAAAGAACTCCAGGATCAGATGAGCAAATATCCCCAAACCAGAGATAATATTCATTTGATTATGCATGCTAAGCCTGGCATTACTGGTTTGTGGCAAGTATCTGGGAGAAATGAAGTTACGTTTGACAAAAGAGCCGAGCTTGACGCACAATATGTCAGAGGCGTGAATCTATGGACGGATTTAAAGATACTCTTCCAAACCCCGAGAGCAATGATCAGCAAATGGTGAGCGAAGCCGAATCCAAAATGGTGAGCGGAACAACACCAAAATTAATCGAATCAGTCGAGAAGGATGGAATCGTTGTGAAAAAGCCATTTTACAAAAAACCATGGTTCATTATCCTAATCACTGTTTCCTTATTACTCCTTACTGTTTTCGGATACCTCTCCTTTGTCGCTTATCAGACTGTAGCTCAGCTCAAAAACGTTGAGACCCACACCCGCGCACTAAGTACCGCTTTTCAGAGTCGAGATTTGGCTACTGCCAGTAGCGAACTCAATGCTACCAAAGAATCGCTCGACCAAGCGCGACACATTTACTCTCGTGCATTAGCACTCAAGTTTATCCCTGGATTGGGGTTGTATCTAACCGATGGCGAGCATGTCTTTAATACGGGAGAGAAGGGGATCGCTGTGGGTGAACTGGTTATCAATGCCATTACTCCTTACGCGGACCTCATGGGCTTTACCGGTGCTGCCTCGGGAGATCTCAATCTTGCTACAGCCGAAGACCGCATTATCTTTGTTGCCGAAACAGTTGAGAAATTAGCCCCCGAAATGGACAAGATTAACTCCATTCTCAAAGAGGTCAATACCGAAATTCAAGCTATTAATGAAAATCGCTACCCCAAAAAGATCTCCGGCATTGAGCTCAGGAGCCAGATCTCCCAAGCCAAAACGACTGTTTCGAGTCTTACCAGCTCCCTCCAAAACTTCCAGCCTATCATTAAGTTGCTCCCTGATCTCCTTGGCAATCCAGAGGCCAAAAAATATCTTGTCCTCTTTCAAAATGACGCCGAGCTCCGTCCCACTGGCGGATTCTTGACCGCCTATGCCACCCTCGAAATCCTCAAAGGCAAAATTACTCCAGGAGTCTCTGAGGATATCTACACTCTCGATGCTGGATTTAAGAAAAAGGTCCCCGCTCCAGATCCAATCCTCAAATATCTCCCCCTCGTCTACAACTGGAATCTTCGTGACATGAATCTATCTCCCGACTTCAAGGTGAGTATGGATACCTTCACCTCTTATATGAAAGAAAGCTCGGTTGCTCCCGAGTATGATGCGATTATCGCCATTGATACCGAGGTCCCGGTGCGCATCCTCAAGGTTCTTGGCCCCATTGGTGTCCCTGGATATGGGGGCAAATTTAGTGCCGAAAATGATCCTCGCTGTGATTGTCCTCAAGTTATCTACGAACTCGAAAATATCATTACCCGTCCCACCTACGAAATTAGAGAGGGGCGAAAGAGTATCTTGGGACCACTCATGAACAGTATGCTTGCCAACATGATGGGCAGTCCCAAAGCCAAATGGGCCGAGTTCTTCAACATCTTTACCGACAGCATCACTCAAAAGCATCTGCTCATGTATTTCAAAGACGAGAACAAGCAAAATGCCGCCGAGGTCTTGGGTGCCGCCGGGAGAATCAATACTTATGCTCACGACTATCTCCACATTAACGATACCAACTTCGCCGGAGCCAAAAGCAATCTCTTTGTCGAAAACGAAGTTACTCAGGATATCACTGTTAACGCCGATGGTAGCTTGGCCAAGAAGTTGACCTTGACCTATCGTAATCCCAGGAAAGGGGATAACTGCAACCTCGAGGCTGGGCTTCTCTGCTTAAATGGACAGCTAAGAGACTGGATTCGGATCTATATTCCCAAGGGTAGTACACTCAAAGCCGGAAGAGGTTTCGAAGCAGACATGACGACTGCTGAGGATCTAGGCTATACCGTACTTGAGGGATTCTTTACGCTCGCTCCCCAGTCGGTCAAAAAGCTTGAGGTCGAATACACCACTCCCGCCGGCACAGTCAAGGACAACTACTCTCTCTTAATTCAAAAGCAGCCTGGTACCGACGCTGTCAAACATACCATCACTCTATCTGGGGCCAAACCCAAGGTCTACACCATCGACTCCGACCAAGAGATTATGATTACCAGATGATTTTCCATCGTCACACCATTCGTTTATCCGATTTCGATTATTCCTCTCCCAATTGGTATTACGTCACGATTTGTACCAAAGATCGCATGAATGTCTTTGTAGGGGCGGATTATTATCCGCCCGTAAACATAAACCTTTCACCAATTGGTCGTATTGCCGCCAAATATTGGGTTGAAATTCCCCAACATTATTCTTATGTTTCTCTGGATCAATTTGTTATTATGCCCAACCACCTTCATGGGATTATTGTTATTAATCATCATATACGGGCGGATAATAATCCGCCCCTACACATGGTTTCAGGAACAATTGGGGCAATCATTCGTGGATATAAAATTGGTGTTACCAAATGGTGTCGTACCAATACCGATATTAATGATATTTGGCAACGCAATTATTACGAACACATAATCCGTGACGAAGGCGAATTAAACCACGTGCGACAATACATTGCGGACAATCCTATTAATTGGGAATCAGACAAATTATTCGTAGGGGCGAGGCATGCCTCGCCCTAAAACCATATGCAATATTCAAAATTAACCGGAATCATCATCAACCGCCGCTCCGTCGGTGATGCCGACCGTTTTTTGACCATCTTTACCCAGGAGCGAGGCAAAATTAGCGTCTATGCCCGGAGTATTCGCTCGCTCAAATCCAAGCGGGGGAGCAGTCTCGATCTGTTCTCTCACATCAAATTTGAGTTGGTCGAAAAGAATGATCGTCGGACCTTAACTAGCGTTGAGCTTCTCGATGGGCACCACGCCAGCAAGACCAATCTCTCCAACATCACCCGCCTCTTTCAGATTGGCGAGCTCGTCGACGCATTGACTCCTGAGGATGATCCTCATCCCGAGCTCTACGAACTCTTGGCGACTGCTCTCTCCCACCTCCATCGCTTCGCCACCCCCGACTATCTGACCCGCTTCAAAAAGAAACTCCTTCTGGTGCTGGGATTCTGGGATTCTGGGATTCTTGATTCTGATCTTGACACTTACATCGACTCCCTCCTCACCCGTCCTCTCCGTGCTAAAATCATTCTATGACTTCTCTTAATGATATTGTCAGTCTCGCCAAGCGTCGTGGCTTCTTCTTCCCCGGCTCCGACATCTACGGTGGTCTCGCCAACACCTGGGACTATGGTCCCCTTGGTGCCTCTCTCAAAAAGAAAATCAAAGACTTGTGGTGGGAGACCTTTGTTGAACGTCGTAGCGACATGGTTGGTCTCGACTCTGCCGTCATTAGTAGTAGCAAAGTCTGGGAGGCCTCCGGTCACGTAGAGAGCTTCGCCGATGCCATGGTCGACTGCAAAACTTGCCACTCCAGGACCCGCGCTGATCATTTAATCGAAGGTTTTTTCGAAAAGAAAGGTAGTGAGATTAAAGTTGAGGGCAAATCCCTCGCCGAGCTCACCCAAATCATCAAAGATAACAAAATTCAGTGTCCTGCCTGTGGTGGCAAAGACTTAACTGAGGCACGGAGCTTCAATCTTCTTTTCCCCGTTCATTTGGGGATCCTTGCCGAGACCGCTGATCTTGCCTACCTTCGTGGGGAGACCGCCCAGGGTATCTTTATCAACTTCAAAAATATTCTCGACTCTAGCCGTGTCAGGCTCCCGTTCGGGGTGGGGCAAATGGGCAAAAGTTTCCGCAACGAAATCACCAAGGGTCAAGCTACCTTCCGCACCGTCGAGTTCGAACAAGGGGAGATCGAGTATTTCTTTGATCCCAACAAAACTAATTGGGAAGAACTTTTTGAGTCCTGGCTCTCCGCGATGAATCAATTTGTGACCAATACTCTCGGCATCAAGACCGAGAATCTTCGCGTTCGCGAGCATGATGACAAAGAGCGGAGCTTCTATAGCAAAAAAACGGTTGATCTCGAGTATAACTACCCCTTTGGTTTCAAAGAACTTTGGGGTCTCGCCTACCGCACCACTTATGATCTTGATCAACATATCAAACATAGTGGCAAAGACCTAAGCTACATCGATCCCGCGACCAATACCAAGCTAGTCCCCCATGTCATTGAGCCGGCCGTCGGTATTGATAGGCTTGTTTTAATGGTTCTGTGTGATGCTTACTACGAAGACAAAGAAAACAATCGAGTCGTTCTTAAGCTAGCCAAAAAATTAGCTCCTTACAGCATTGCTGTCTTCCCCTTACTCAAAAATAATCCCGAATTAGTAACCAAAGCCGAAGGGGTTTATCAAAATCTTCAGACTCAATTCAGGTGTTCGTGGGATGATCGTGGCAACATCGGTAAACGCTATTATTATCAAGACGAGATGGGGACTCCCTACTGCGTAACAGTCGATCACCAGACTCTTGTTGATGATACCGTCACCTTGCGTGATCGCGATACTACCGAGCAGATCAGAGTCAAGATCTCAGAATTACCCAAAAAACTCTCCGACTTGTTGTGAGGGATTCTCCTTGACAGGAATTCCTGACTGCAAGTCAAGAAGGGTTTGTCGGCAGACAAAAGGAGAATCCCTATGGTACTATCAAATGGTATGAAAAACAAATCAATTTTGATTGTAGTTGGGGTGGTTCTTGTTGTTGCTCTTGGCTTTTTCTTAATTCGCTCCAAGAAAAATACCACCACCCCCTCCGCTACCGAAGAAGTTACGCTTGATCTCCCCATTAACGTTCTACCTCTTGCCGAGCGTCCCTTTATCACCCTCGCTCCTGACTCAACGGGCCGCTCCCTCAACCTCACAGTTGTCGGCGCTCCCAAAGAGGGAGAGATGGAGTACGAGCTCGTCTATCAGTCTGTTGAAAAACAAGAAGGTGTCTTTGGTCGGCTTAACCTGGTGACCGAGTCGCAGCCAATTCTCAAATCTTTGCTTCTGGGTAGTAAATCAGGGGGTGGAAAAGTTACCTATCACGAGGGCGTAACTGGTGGCAGTATTACCGTGACCTATAACGAGACCAAACTTAAAGAAAGCTGGAACTTCTTATCTTTTGATCCTACAGATCCGACATTTTCTAGTACCGATGCCAAATTTCATGTGACACTCTCCGCCAAATCGCTTAAAAAAGGCGACAAAGTAGTTACCATGAAAACATTCGGTTATCCCAAAACTGTCCTGCCTGATGCCGCGAAAATCGTTTCTGGCCCCTACGCTTATTATCCGGCAACCACTATCAAAGGAAATGTCACAGTTGAGCTTAAGCTCCCGGCTGGCGAGCATGTTAACCCCACTCTCTATGAATTTGATGGCAAGACCTGGAAGAAGTTAGCTACCAAAGTCGTTAGTGACACTGTAAGCTCTGTTGTCGCAACAGGTAACATCTTCCTCGTCACCGCTGAATAATGTATCGCTGATTCGAATCATCGCTACAACAGATTTTCATTTTCGTTAAATGGATAGATGTCCCATAACCTAAATTTCGGGTACTGTTCGGCTTTTATATCAAACCATGATTTCCTATAACTAACTAGTTGACAACTATATCAAACAAGGCGTATATTTATTCCTAGGAATAAACAGGAATAAAGTCTTATATGTTTATCGGCACATATTATCACACTCTCGAAGATCAAAATCGCATTGCCGTCCCCAAGTCTTTTCGTTCCGAACTAACCCCAGGGTCAGTCATCACCTATGGACTCGATGGCTGTCTCTTCGTCTTCACTGCCGAATCCTGGAGCAAACTTGTCGAGAAGCTCCAGACTCTCCCACTCACCAGTAAGCCTGCCCGCGATTTCTTACGTCTCCTTACCTACCACGCCACTCCCGTTGAGCCTGACAAGCTCGGTCGCACCAAGCTTCCTGAGAACCTAATCAAACTCGGGGGTCTCACCAAAGATGTTGTCTTCGCCGGAGCCCTGACTCGGGTCGAAGTTTGGGACAAAGCTCGCTATCACGCTTATGTTGACGGTTTATCCAGCAAAGAAGGGGAGCTCGAGTCCGCGCTTAGCGAACTCGGAATCTAATATGCACACACCAGTCTTACTCTATGAAGTCATTAAGTATCTCGACCCTGCTCCTGGCAAAAAGTACCTCGACTGCACTCTCGGCTATGGCGGTCACACCCTCGCTCTCCTCGAAAAAGGAGCCAAGGTTACAGGAATTGATCAAGATGTTGATATCCTCGAAGCTGCCCAAAAACGTATCTCT
>Ga0172375_10003581_pt1 | contig 23475 bp, 33 predicted proteins | sample LakKiv1m_FD_114537 | JGI IMG/M metagenome (GOLD analysis project Ga0172375, IMG submission 114537) | Freshwater microbial communities from Kabuno Bay, South-Kivu, Congo - kab_092012_11.1m | ecosystem: Environmental > Aquatic > Freshwater > Lake | place: Democratic Republic of the Congo... | reverse complement strand
TTAAACCCTTAATAATTAATGTTAGTGCTGGGTTTGGGCATGTTTCTGGTGCAATTCCTGGAACAATAATTCCTTCTAATTGGAACACTTGTTAAATTAAATTTTTTAATATTTCGAGTAAGATGCATTGTTAATTTAACGGGTGTTGGTTTTAAAAAGAGGAGTTATATGTTGGGGTCTCTTATAAGTCTAAAATATACTTCTTATAGACAAATTCCATCCTTACAACCCATTGAGCAATTATAAATAACAAATTTCATTTCTCCATCTTGACAATACCACTCTTCCAATTGGGGATAAGCCCCATACGCATAACATTGATTATTTTGACAACACGCATCTGTACCAACCTGACCAGTGTATATATCTGTAACCATGCCCCAGATAGTATAGTTCAATCCTCCATCGCTATCCACACAAATCGTAGTTTGATTCACATCCCTTGTTAAGTTTAATGTTTGGTTATTGGCATCAGTATCATTAACATTCATACAAGCTCCATCATCACAACCATAGGGGCAATCCCCATAAGTCTGTTGTAATAAATCAGAAGAGTTACAAAACCATTCTAGCACCCTATATTTGGAGGAACAGATATCCTGTCTATTGGACTTAGAATCTTTTGAAAATCCCTTTTTATAATAGTCTAATCCTCCGTCACTATCAGTACAATTAATTTTTATAAGAGAGGATATGCTGCTTTCACAATATCCCGTTTCAAAAGAGCCAATATCCCCATTAGAGTCATCGCAGTCTTTTCGTGAATGATTCCAGCAAGATTGTGGGCAATTCTCAATTCTCCAATTTTCATCCTCACCACTATCGGTTATACCCCAATTACAATAACTATCTATATCTTTATCAAAACATTTGATCATCCCATCAAAATTGATAGGTAAATATGTCTTGTCTAAAGGGGGAGTATAGGGTCCTATTGGTAAACCGCCTAGATTGTATAGATCTGAAAACGGAACTTTAATTTTTGCGTAGCCACTTTCTCCCCAATCCTGACCCCAACTATTTTTAAATATCCAAATTGTTTTATTATCTAGAGGATCAACCTCGTAACCAATTAAAACCATCTCATGAGACCAAGAATATATTGATACAGGTATTGGTCCTTTGTTAATTAATATTTGTTTTAAATCTTCTGCTCCAATAATATTATACTCAGTAAAATTATAATTTTTCCATGATCTATTTTTATAATCTTCACAAAGAAAAGACAAATTAGCTTGACTTCTATAAGGCGAAGTATCGCAGTACTCATCAGCTATTCCTTCTTTGCTGATAAGACAGAAGGATTGTCCTGACCATGTGGGTAAATCACATTCTTTAGGTGGAGTAAGTGGTAATGTCCAGTTAGTTCTCCAAATATATTCATTTCCAAAAACAGAACGAGTATCTACAAGTTCCTGTTCAGATAAATCAACATCAAGATGAGTATTATAATATAAATTTATTTGAGATTCAAATGCTCCAATCTGCGCGAATGCCCAACAATTAGAAGTCCAGCCCTGATTTTTAATAGAGGTTATCCAATTTTCTCCATTTACGTTTCTCCAATCCCAACTTAATGGTAAATCAGCTAAATTAGTTGTATCATAGACCACATTTCCAGTTATGGGATTATTATCCGGATTAGTTTGAGAATCTCCTGATGGAATCTCAAATACTCCTCCCTTATAGTATTCAAATCCATAAGTATTTGGCATCTTCTCTCCTGACTCTGCTCCAAATAAAATCCTCTTTTCAGCATAACTTTTACTAGATACGGCGGTTTCACCAGCAGTCCATTTAAGACCTTTTTGCTCCAATGTTTCTTCTAATTTGTTTATTTTAATTTGTTCTTGATTCCTTGCGTAAGTAGCTTTATCTAATAAGAGCTCCTCGCTTTCTGCATCCTTTTTTTGAATGTTAATGGAATTAAGATATACCGAAGAATCTTCCATTTCTATAACTATTGTCTTAGGAATAATATTTGGCAAATTACATGTCTCTTCACAAATGTTTTCTGTTTTTATTGAATTTCTAGAATAAATTAGACTACTTGATTCAAAAATCAAATACTCTTTTCCCAAATTGTCTATAAGTATAATCTTAACAAATGAATTTAGGTTATCTGCATCTAAATTAAAATTTGCATTTATACTTAAAGAAACTATTTGATCTGAATAATCTATAGAAAAATTAGAATCGGCATAAAAATTTTTTTCAATTTTAAGTAAAGTTGAGTCAGAACCTAGGGGTATGGAAAAATATCTAACTTCACTAGAATTTAAGAGAGCCAGATTATTTTTATTACTTAATGAAGAAGCAGTTATACTTTCTTCTGATTGAATAACCTGACCCTTAGGTTTATTAAAGAACTTTGAAAGAGGTGAAGTAAAGAATATAAGAAAAATAAAAAATAGGATAATTAAGACTATACTTAGAATTATGTAAACTTTTTTGCTTTCCATCTCTTATTTTAACTTAAATAACTTATGAAGGATTGTTTATAACCTTTATTATTTTGTAGATGGGAAAAAATTAATTAGCTAAAAGTCATAAAATCTCGTATCATAACCCTTTGGAGATAGCTTTTTAAATTACATTTTATAATTATCGATATGACAAAAGCAAAGTTACATCCAGGTGCAAGATGGATATTCAGAGTTGGGGGTTTATTAAAATTTCTGCCAATTCTTATCTTCTCATTCATTTTCTTAGTAATGGGCAGTGCAAGTTATATGTTAAAATATGCTCTTGCTGGTTTTACTTTATGGTTAATACCCTTATTTTTTTTAATTATTTTAATTGAAATTTATGCAAGAATGTCTTATAACAGATGGTTTTATGAGTTTACAAATTCAAATCTTAAACTTGAGAGAGGAATAATCTGGAAAAAATATTCGAATATACCTTACGAGAGGGTTCAAAATGTAGATATTCAAAGAGGTATTTTAGCAAGAATTTTTGGCTTCTCTTCTGTAAATATTCAAACAGCAGGATATTCTGCTCCTTATTCTCAGGGATGGGGTAATAAGTTAGCAACAGAGGGATATATACCTGCAGTCTCTATTGAAGATGCAGAAAAGATAAGGGAATTTTTAATGAATAAAATAAACTCAAAATAATATGGTAAAAAAACAATTATATCCGAATTATATAATAGTTATGAGATTATCCTCTATTATTTGGACTTTAATTTTTACAGCTATTTTATCTTTACCAATATCCATAGGTTTTAAATTTTCTCTTTATTCTGGAATAATTTTATTCGTAACTCTATTTGTATTTTTAACAATCTTATTTCAAATTTGTGTAAATATGGCCTATAATAGATGGTTTTATGAATTTACTGAAAGTCAATTAAAAATTGAAAGAGGAATAATCTGGAAAAAATATTCAAATATACCTTATAAAAGAATACAAAATGTTGATATAACCCGAGGGATTTTTGCAAGGTTATTTGGTTACTCTAATGTTTGGATTCAAACTGCAGGATATGGTTATATGGGGATTACTGAAGGATATATTCCCGCAGTATCAGCAAAAGAAGCAGAAGAGATAAGAGAATTTATAATACAAAAAACCGATAAAAAAATTCAAGCAGGATTATAATTCTTTATATCCCTTATTAAAGATTAAATAGCCAAGAACAATTAATGATGGGAAAATAGGAATCAAATTAAATAAAGCTCCATTAAATAATTCTATTGACCAAAGAACTATCCAAAGAACAGACAAAATTATTTCAGATATTCTTGCCCATTTTTTCGCTTTCCACAAGCCAACACCGACAAAGAAAAGAAAGATAGAAAAAACTAAAAAAAATATTCCGATTGCTAAAGCTATCCACCCAAAAGAACCGTAAAAGGTGGAGAAAGCGGTGTTTATTTGAGTACCAAAAGCTCCAGATAAAGAGCCTCCAAAAAGTTGTTCTATAAGGGAATCCTTATTTAGTAAAAAATAAATCCCCCCAATAACAAGGACTAGACTAAATAAAATAAAAACTGCGACAAAAATATAATTTATTACAGAAAGGATTTTATATCCTGCTGAAACTTTTATATTATCTATTGATTCCATATTTAGCAGTTGATTATACTAGTTGAATAATCTCCCGTATCTATTGTGAAAGCAATTCTTATAGAATCTGCAGGTCCGTTGAAGTAATATTTGCTATTTTCTACTTGATAACTATAGCCCTGATTTATTTTAGAAGGCATTTGAATCTTATCATATGAATTACTAATGCTGAAACTTTGTGTTGGATTATTGAAATATATGCTAAACCCAAATAATTCCAAGTTTTGAGTAGGAGTTAATTCAATAGAAGTTGAATCTTCAGTACAAGAAAGTTTATTAATAGTGAAAATAGAATCAGGATTAAAGTTTATATCCTTAAAATTACTAAAGCAACTTTCTCTCATAGAAGCATCTCCAACTTTCGTACAAAGAGTTCCATCGTTATTTTTAATAGCAACACACTTATAGCATCCACTTTCAAAAACTCCCTTTTCAGTACAAATAGACTCATCTCCTGTTACACACGCAACCTCTAAAAGGCAAATAGGTTTAAATTCTAAATTATTATATAGGTTGCAGATAGATTTATCTCCTTCTTTAACAGCTATTTTCTTATAGCATTGATCTTGAGAATTGGGTTCGGTTATTTGTTTACAATCATTTAATGAAGTTGGCTCTGGTTGTTCTTGGACAGGTTCTGTTTTGGGTGCACAATATCTTCCACTAATGTCTCCTTTTTCATCATAGTAGTAATAGCATAGAGCTCCATACTGAGGAAGTGTTTCCCGTGTTTTTATAAATTCCCCCGTTTTATATTCATATAAAACATCATAGTAAACCGATTGATTTTTTGAATCAGCATAATCACAGAGCTTATATCTCTTATCGGTAGAATCTTTAACATCATAACAACATAAAGATTGTTTTTTTCCGTCTCTAAATGAATAGCTTTCTTCCCCTATTCCTTCTCCACCAGCCATTTTTCCTGGTTCAATCATCTTTAAAATTATTGAATCTTCATAACCTGGAAGCCCGCCAATAGGACAACCCAAGGAATCTTTAGAAAAATATCCTGCTAAGAAAATAATTCCTAAAATAAGAACAATTACCCCTATGACTACTCCTAATCCTATCCAAACAACCTTTCCCATTATTTTATCTAATTTTCCTTTATTTAAAAAGATATCTGACATCCGTCTTACTGTTCTATCCATAGATATATTTCATAGGTCAGAATAACTTACAAAAATCAAAATGGCATGTGGGATAAATAATGCTACATATCCTCTTTTGTTTTTCATACCACAGAAAGGTTTAATTTTTTTATTCCTAAATAATTAGGTTTGATTTATTACTCCTCTGTATCAATTCCAGCCATTTATTTTTATCAGTTAAAACTAAATCCGTTGCCAATTCATAAGGACAACATTTAATCGCTTGTTGTTTATTTACAAAATTATAATAAATCTCCCAACCTTTCAAAATTGCGTTAGCTGAACTTATCGAGCCGTGAAAGCCACGCATGGTTTTTGTTCTCGCTCTGATATTGTTATGTAGTCTTTCTATTGGATGATTAAAGTTTCCCTCGTTTTTCAAACAAACATTTCTGTTATGAATAACATTAAATTGTCTTAATTTGTTATTATAGCCAAAGACTTTCTTTATGGTCTTAACATATCCATTCCAGCCGTCAGTAGTAATCATCTGAACTTGTGTATCTGTTCTTTCCTTTATTCTACCTATGACTGCGTTTATATCTCGGCAACTTCGAGTTTTCATATACTCCGCAGAAATCATAAAACGAGTTTGAGTATCTATGCTATCAATAAAAAAGTTCTTTTCTGTGCCTAATTTTGTGGTATTAGATTTTCTTCTATGATATTCTATTTCATCGACTTGTGCTTCATTGCCTACTCTTAATTTTATTTTGTTTGTAAATCTACTAATCATTTTAGAATACTTGACTACCCATTTATAAACTGAAACATTACTTGCATTATGAGGAAAAAACATCGCCAGATGATTCTGAACACCACGAGTAGAAGCCCCACGATAGTATAAGTCTATACTTTGAGTTATCTTTAATGGGCTATTTCTCATTCTGAAAAATCCATCATCTTCAACAAATCGCTTACCACAAGAAAGACATTTATATCTTTGAATTGAACCTCTATTCTCAGTCTTTCTCTTGCCGTCTTTTTTTGTGTGTTTGCCCTTACAGTTTGAACAAACTATTTTTTCTACCATAATATATTTAGGTATCTAAAGTATATAAACATTTCGGTATCTAAAACACCCCCCAATTACAAATTAGACACCTAAAAGTATTTAAAGGGTAGATACCTAAAAAGAATATGAAACTGCAATCACAAATAAGCAGAGTATATAAGGGGGAGAAATACGAGAAATCTTGGGTAGTAATTGCTCAAGAACTCCTAAAAAAATTAAATTGGAAAACTGGTCAAGAATTAGAAGCCGAAGTTAAGAACGAGAGTTTAGTTATACGAAAGAAGAAAACTTAATTTTTTTGTAGATAAAACTCCCTCTAAATTAACAATGCACGAGTAAGAAAACCTTTATAAGTTTATTTTTCCCTATTAATACAAACTAGATAAACAATTATAAAAAGAGGTAAATAAGAAATCATGAAAAAGAAAAACCACATTGCTTTTGGATTTTTGCTTAGCTTTGTCTTTATTCTGCTTTTTGGTTTTCTGAAATGGGATATTTTTTATTTTGATTTGAAAAACCTGATTATTCTCTGTTGCATAGTTCTTTTTTATTCTCTCTTGGCTGATATTGACCATAGGGGCTCGACTATTGTCTGGTTTTTTCTTGGAATAAGCATTCTTGGATTAATAGCAGGGGTTGTTTTAAATCTCTTAAATTATCAGGATATAAATGGGCTCGTTGTTATTATCTTTTCAATAGCTTTGCTTGTGATTACTTTTTTGTTTCCTAAAATCTTTGGTCATAGAGGAATAATCCACACTGTTTGGGTTGGTTTGCTTGCTCTAGTTCCTCTTTGGTTTATATTTCATAATTGGAGTTACTTGGTTATAGCCTATATTTCTTGGTATTCGCATCTTATAGGTGATGGGCTGTTCTTTAAGATAAAATAAAGTTTGCCCAGCCTAAATGAAGTACATCTATTCTATTCATGTTATCTTCCTCCTGCTTTCGCTGTTTAATTGAACGTTCATATCTATGGCTTCTTTAACAAAAATATCTCTACTAGTTTTTGCAAAAGGATTCATTGTTTGCATATTATTAAATAATGCAGGAGTATCATTCTTTATGATTTCAATAATATTCATTAAATCCTCAAAAGTTTTAGTACTTAGTTCAACTCGTTGAAGATTTATTCTTTTGCAGACTTGACCAATAAAATGTGTGAGTGCTTGAGAAGATGCCATTTGCCTATCATGCTCATCTGCTGATGTTACTATAACTTTTAATCCTAGATTTTTACAAAAAGATTTTACTTTTTCAAAAGTTTCTTTTCTGCTTCTAACATTAACTAGGGCTATTTTCATGCCCCCTATAGAATTCCTAGCTGATTGGGGACCAAAAAGAGGATGTGTTCCTATAATTTCTATATTTTTTGGCAATATTCCATTCATGGCATCACAGGCAAAAATTTTTAGAGAGCAAACATCCAGGACAAGAGTTCCTGGAAGTAAATTGTCTTTTATTTTATTCAGTGTTTCAATAAAATTTTCCATAGGCACAGCTAAAATAATTATTTTATTCCTACAGGCTTCTTCAAGTGAAGCAAATTTTGCTCCTAGCTCTCTTGCTTCTTTGATTTTATCTTTAAAATCATGAACAAACACACTTGCTCCTGCTGAGATTAGATTTTCTGCCAAAAATTTTCCAAAATTTCCAAAGCCGATTATGCTTATTTTTTTGTTTATTTTGTTTTCCATAGCTCCTTAAAAACAGCCACCCTTATATATATTGTTGAATAATATTCAATTAATATGCGAAAAGCTTATAAATACTTGAATATTATACGAAATATGGTTGATTATGAAGGAAGCGTAAAAAGTGGTGAAATAAAACAATTTGAAGAAAAAGTAGCTCGCGCAAAAAAATTACTTCAGTTATATAATGATATAACTTTTGGAAATAAAGTTCAGGCAACAGAATCTAAAATTAGGCTTATGCAGATGATATAAAAAATATGAAGCTTAAAAAAGAAATACAATCAATTCAAGAGAGAAATAAAAGAGTAGAGTTGGATAAAGCCTGGGAGACAAGCCTAACAAGAAAAATAGTCATTGCAATTTTAACTTATGTTGTTATAGTTATATTTTTTTATTTTGCAGAACTTCCAAGACCTTTCATTAATTCAATTGTCCCATCGCTTGCATTCCTATTATCAACTTTAACTCTTCCAATTTTTAAAAGAATATGGATAAACTATAAAACATGAAAGACATAAAACCAAAACTTATTGAATTATTCAAAGAAGGAAACTGCACGCCGCAGATATCAGTTATAGCAAAAATTCTAAAAGAACCTAGCACAACAATACACTATAACATAAAAAAACTTGAAGAAGAAAAAGCCATTCTAGCCTATAAGGCTGTTTTTGACTATAAAAAAATAGATGAAGGACATTGCACCTATATTTTTGTTAATCTTTCACAGGAAAATTACGGTGACCCAGAGAAAATTGCAAAAGAAATAGCAAAAGACTCAAGAGTAGAAAGCATTGATATTATTACTGGAGAGCACGAGCTTTTAATAAAGCTTAGAACAAAAGATATTGATGAATATTATGCTTGGATAAAAGACCATGTAAAGAAATTTAACTTTGCAAAAACGACTTCTGTGACTTCTTTGCATCAAGTAAAATCAGAATTCGTAAGATTAGATTAAAACTATCTTTTCCTATTATCGCCTTTCAGACCTTGATAAATCAATGTATAAATCTTCCGCGTTAGCTACGCCAATATTAACAGGAGCTAAAAATCTATAAGGTAGTTCTTGAAAATTATGAGTATCTCCTACTAATTCAGGTCTTAGGTCTTTAGTTTTAAAATATATTGTTTTTGTAGCTGCCCATCCAGGAATTACAACTCCCACTCTTCCTGTAGAGGATTCAACATGATCTACTCTTATAAGAGTTCTCCACATAGTTTTTTCATGAACATTTAAATCAGTTCTTTGTTCAAGTGGAGTTTTATTTAGAGTTAACATTATTTTTATTTTGAACTTAGATTAGTTCGCCGAACCCAATTAATCGCCAGTGATTGTTGACATTTCTTGCTAAACCAATGTTCTCGGATTTTATTGGTACTATTGGTATTCTTAAATTAACTTCTGCTATATTGTTTTTTATTGTTTTTACCATGCCTACTGTTATTCCAGTATTAACGCTTAACATGATTAACTCACTAGGCTTTAAGTTTTCAACCTTAGTATTTTCATTTGCTCCAAAAACTTCTTTAAATAAATTAAATTTTATTTTTATTTTCTCAACTATTTCAGGTAGCTCGCCAACTTTAGAAGCAACACAACCTGATAAAAGGTCTGTTTTTGTCAAAATATTATCTAATTCTGTTCCAATAGCTAGACTACCTCCGGGCGTTGCAATGTTAATTGAATTGTTTCCTCTAAAGATAGAAGTTATTTTTGTTTTAATTGTCTCATAGATGAACTGGTTGGCTTTTTTTTCATAACTTCCAGGTTTTATTTCTATTTCATCTCCAACTTTTAGTATTCCTTGCTTTAAAACTCCTGCAATAACTCCGCCGTGAATCTTTGAAATTTCTGTACCTGGCTTGTTTATATCAAAACTTCTTGCTATTAAAAAAAGCGGTTTAGCTTCTGTATTTCTTTTAGGTATTGCAATTTTTAGCAATTCTGCTTTTATTAAATCAATATTAATATTTTGTTGAGCAGAAACAGGAATTATTGGAGCATTTTCTGCTATGGTTGATTTTACAAAGTTTTTTATGTCTTTATAATTTTTTAGTGCTTGTTCTTTAGTTACTAAGTCTATCTTATTTTGAACTATTATTATATTTTTTACATTCTTTGCCTGCAGAGCAACTAGATGTTCTCTAGTTTGAGGTTTTATTCCTTCATTTGCTGCTATAACTAGAATTGCAACATCAAGCATGGCTGCTCCTGATAGCATTGTTGCCATAAGCATTTCATGTCCTGGAGCATCAACAAAACTAATATATCTTTTATTTTCTCCTTCGCCAATTATTGTTTCAGCATAACCTAACTTAATAGTAATCCCTCGTTTTAATTCTTCAGAGTGAGTGTCTGCAAATTTACCTGTGAGCTTGTAAAGAAGAGTTGTTTTTCCATGGTCAATGTGTCCAACTGTTCCAACATTTAACATTGGAAGTTTTTCTACGTCTGTGTTTTCTTTTATTTCTTTAGCTTCTGTTTTTTTGTTTTCCTTCATTATTATATGAACTATAAGGTGTTTTTAAAGATAATGCTTGCTTTTTCTGATATCAAAAGTTTTTTAAATCCTATAGAAGTATGGTTTTTATGACACCTCTTGAAATTAGCACTCGTAGAAGTACTTCTCAATACGATTCTGTTGATGTTTACCTAAGAAGTATTTCTGGGCCAGAATACGAAGTTTTAACTAGAGAACAAGAGATAGAGTTAGGTTTGAGAAATATGCGTGGTGATGAAAAAGCAAGACAAGAGCTTTTCAAACACAATTTAAAACTTGCTTTTTCTATAGCTGGTAAGTATGTAGGGGGCGCTGGTTCGTTGGGAATAACCTTTCCTGAACTTATTGTTTTAGCTAATGATGGATTAAAAGAAGTTATTCCAAAATTTAACCCAGAAAAAGGTAAATTTAGTACTTATGCTTGTTGGTATATAAGAAAATATATTTTGCAAGCACTCGAACAACCCCCAAATTTTGTTGTTAAGCTTCCAAGAAGAAATCCCAATTCAAATAACTCGCATATTTTTCCAAGTTTAGATGAACCTATTTCCGAAGATGGAACAACTTTTCAAGGAGTTATGCTTGATGAAAATGCTAGAACACCCTATCAAGAGCTTGAAAGGCAAGATACAACAAGAATTAATCATAGATTTTTAGAGATGTTATTTAATAGTCCTGATTCTCCTCTTGATGAAGGAGAAAAAACTATTCTTAGGGCAAGATGCGGGCTTGTTGAACCCCAAGAACCACAAACATTTAGGCAGATAGCACCAAAATTTAATAGAACTCCTGAATGGGTAAGGCAGACACAAGAAAGAGCTTTACAAAAAGCCAGAGATTATTATAAAGAATTAGATAAGCGCGAGAGACTTTCTTAATTGAAAATTATTATAATCTTCCTGTTGTGAGGAGATTTCTTAGGTAAGTTAAAATAGGTTCTCTTGCAATTCCTAGATGCTTTTCTAAAACCAAATCTGCATGTTCGCATCTTATGCTATCATATCCTGATAAGAGAATTGTAGGTGTTCTTGGATTTATTTCTTTTGATTGTCTTATAAGTTCAATTCCATTTCCGGGATTAAGCTCTTTATCTGCTATTAATAAATCATATTTTAATCCGCCTCGTATTGCTTCATAAGCTTCTTGTAGAGTATTATAAGACTGGACTAGACAACCAAAAAAATCTTCAAAAACATCACACCAAGTACCTGTAACTTCTGGTTTATCATCAACTAAAACTACAAGCTTATCGCTTAAATCTGTTTTTCTTTGAGGTTTTTTCATTTTATTTTAACACCTCAATATTTTATCTATGACTTTCTATTTTTAAATCTATCTTTATTGTTGTAAACTATAGCAAGAAGTATTATTAAGTTTTATCCTAATTCAATGCTGGTTTAATTTTTAGGTTTTAACTTAATTGCAGAACTTTTGTTTAAATGCAAAATTCGCCTAATCGCTAGTGTACTATTAGATTACTTTTTAATCTGGTCAGTTCTTAGAACTTCTAAGCCTGCTTTAGTTATGGTATCCATAACTTTTTGTCTTTCTTCAGAATTACCGCAGCCTTTCCAGTCAATTATTACTGCTTTAGTATTTTCTTGAGTTTTCTTAATAGACTCAAGTAACATTGAGTCATTTAAAGGCAAGTGATATTCAGGTATAATATGGCTTATAGCATAATCCTCTGAGTTTAATTGTATTTTATTAAAGTTGGGGCAGTAGTGTGGTCCGCCTATTGCAATGCAAGAAATTAATTTTTTGTTTTTATCATTATTTTTCCAATCATCAAAATTTTGAAAATCTGCAATTGTTTTTGCTATTATTTCAGCAGCTTTTTTATTTTTCCAGCCTTCTTCATTCGAGCCAACTTCAATGAAACAACAGGGCTTTTCTATCAAAGGACCGTGATGAGTGCATTCTAGAGTTATTTCATTCTGCCAACCCTGTTGTTTTGCATTTTCCACAAGTTTTTTAAATAAAAACTTTAAAACAAGACTAGAGGTTTTACAAACCCTTCCAGGTTTACCGCCAAAATCAGCATTTCTCCAGTTGCCAGGAGCATGTAATGAAAGACTAGGTTTTCCTGCTTTTGAAGCATGCTTTGTTGCAAAAATAATAAAATCTGAGTTTTTTAGTTGTTCTTCTTTTTCATCTATATTTTCTGAATAAACGCTTTCTTTAGTTAACTCGAGAATTGGAATATGTGGAAGAAAAAACTTTTTCAGTTGCTCGGCTATATTAACTCCTGCTTCATCTTTTTTTGAATATAGTACTGCGAATTTCATGTTTTATTTTAATTTGGCTTCATTCAATCTTTTTCTGCATTCTTTGCATCGCTTTTCTAAAACCTTATAATTTTCAAGTATATTTATCTTTCCTGCTTTGAAAGATTTAAAAGGTTTTAGTGGTGATTGATGATTATAACCCCTTCTTTTTAGTTCTCTTACAAGTTCAGTATGTCTTTTTCTTATGTTATGAACTTCTACCTGACCTTTCTCAATGTGTCCCCTTATACTTTTTTTAGCAAGTATGCTTCCAATTAGTTGATGTAATTCTTTATGCTCACCAAGTAAATGATTTCTGCATAGGTATTTTGGATTAGTCATCCACATTCTTGTCATTTTTTCACTTCCGTTCAAGTGGTTTTCCATCAATTATAAGAGTTGATGGTTTTCCGCTTAACTCTTCATTTTCTTCTAGTTCTATGAGATAGTCCACTTTATCAAGAATTTCTTTTTTGATATCCTGAATCTTTATTGCTGCAGGTTCTCCTGCCAGGTTTATAGAGGTTGTTACAAAGGGCAAGCCTGCTTGTTGAATTTTTTCTGTAAAACTATTATTTGGAATTCTTATACCCACTCTATCATTGCTTGAAATCCAAGCTAGAAAATTTGAATTTTTCTTTTTTAAAAGAAGAGTATAAGGTCCTGGAAGAAACTTTAATACTTCTTCTTTTGTTGTTTGAAAATTCTCTAGAATCCAGATTATGTTTGGAGCAATTATTGAAATAGGTTTATCCTTATCTCGGGTTTTTATCTCACGAATTTTATTCACAGCTTTTTCATCTAGAGCATTACAACCTATTCCATAGATAGTATCTGTAGGATAGATAAATATCTTACCTGCTTGAACTTCTTGCTTTAGACTTTTTATTGAACTCTCTGTTTTTGGCATATCTTTTATTGAATAATTATATTTTTAAATGATACTATCCTAGATTTTTCATGCCAAAACAAGAGGTCATTGATTGCGGACTTGACGAAAGAGATAATGTTACCCTTGATTATGCTGATGGCAGCGAATTAGTTTTGATAAGATGGGGCAGGGATTATGGAGATTGGATTCATGGTTTACTGCTTTATTCAAAGGAGAGTAAAAATAAAACACTTAGTGCCCTTGCTTTTAGAAGAGAACTTTTGCAAAAACATTTATTCTGGTCAAATGGAAGAGTTAGCCAACCAAATCTTGCAGAATATTGGGACAGTTCCTTTGAGTTTGTAAGAAGAATAAATGAGAAACTTGAAACCGGAGAGATAACCTCGGGGCATTTTAAGGAAGGTGCTTATTCAGAACTAATAGACTTAATCAAAACAGACCTTGCTCTCCTGAATGACCTTAGAGCCAATGTTCTTAAGGTGGTTCCAAGACCACCTACAGATTTACCTTTCGTTTTGCCCGTTATAGGCCACTATGTTTATCGTGGAAGGCAGGGATAATTTATAAATAACCTTTCTTTCTTAACTCTGAGATGGTTGAAGTTATAAAAATTCTGCTTGATGTTATTGTAATGCTTACAAGCATTCCTATTGGTTATTTTTTAGCTTGGCTTTGCAAAGATGAAATAGTTTATAGAAAGTGGATATTTGTTATTTTTTATTCCTTTGTTGTTGTATTTATCGTAGCTTTTATTTTTTTTAGCCAGCTTTCGATTATTCTTAGTTTGGTTTATATGATTATTGTAACATTAATTTCAATACTAAAAAGTAAAGATAAAAAGTTTTTGAAGAATTAAGCTTTTTTCTTGCCACGACTAAATAACCAGATTGCAGCAGCTATTATAATATAACTAACAACTATTGCTATTATAATTCTGAAAATATATGCTGTTGTCATTTTTTATATTTTATTTAGACAAACTTTATATTTAAACATTACTATGGGCTCTTAATATCAATATTATAATAATTCTCTGGATATTTGATTCTTATGGTTCTAAAAAGAGTTAGTAAAGTATAGTCAGGTATATTCAAAGTTTTTATGGTCTTTTTATTTTCTTCACATTCAGACTCTGCGGCATCTACCATTTCTTCTAACTTTTCATTCATCATTAATTCAAAATCGCGCGCTATGTTCCTTTGATTTGCATCTCTCCAAAGAAGAATGGTTTTTGCATAATCTTCAATAAATTTTTCTACTCTTGCCCTGTCAAAAGTTACACCCAGAGCCTTCAGTCTGTCAAATTGTTTTTCTAAGTTTAAATAATGTGTTTTCATTTAAGATTCTCCAGTCCTTCTTCTCCTGGAATCCATCATTTTATCCCTTACAGTTACTAAATCTCTTTGAACTATTTCAGCAAATTTTTGTTTCGCTTCTGCATTCTTACCCCTATTAGGATAGGGCATGACAAGAGCATCTTCTAAAGAAATATAAATCTGAGTTATCCTGCCCTCTGTATCAGCATCATAGGCTCCTAGTAAAACAGGAAGAATAATCTGATTTTTTTCATCTGGATATTCTCTAAGTATAATAAAGGGTTTATGATAAACCAAGCCAAGCAATCCCCCTGAAGAGCCTCTTTCAAAATAAACTCTTCCATCCGCAGTTGACAAAATACCTATTTCAATTGTGTCATCTATTGAACCTTGTAAAAGAGGTTTAAGCGGTATGCTCAGTTTTATATGTTCAGTTATGGGTATAGGATAATATCTCCTTCTATTTCTATTAGCTAGAGTTTTCTTTTGTTTATCTGTGTAGGGTTGTTCACGCATGTCAAATATAACTGGTTTTTGGGGCTCAGAACTATTTCTATAAATGATTTCTTCATCCTCTTCACATTCGGGTTCTATCCCATGTTCCATAAAGGTTTTAGTATTTTTGAGTTTAAATATTTCACTCTTTTTCGCTTGAATTTTGCTTGAATTTAACTTGAGTTATCTTTAAAAACCAGGGTTTTGTGATTTTATTATGTTATATTTAATAGGACTAGGATTAAATCTTAAGGGCGTAAGCAAAGAAGGACTTGAAGTTATTAGTAAATCTGAAAAAGTTTATCTTGAGGGTTATACTGTTGATTTTCCTTACACTCTTGAAGAACTTTCTAAAGAGTTAGGTGTGAATATAATTTTTCTTGCTAGGAAAGAAGTAGAATCAGATAGGCTTATTAAAAAAGCTAAAAAAGAAAATATTGCTCTACTTGTTTATGGTTGCCCGCTTTTTGCAACTACTCATACTAGTCTGATTAGTGAAGCTAGAACTCAAGGAGTTAAAACTCAAATTATTTATTCTACAAGTGTCTTCGATGCTGTTGCTGAGACAGGCTTGCAATTATATAAATTTGGAAAAATAACAAGCATGCCTGCCTGGAAAAAAAACTTTACTCCTGATAGCTTTATTGATGTTGTTAAAGAAAATTTTTCTATCAAAGCTCATTCACTTATTCTTTGTGATATTGGACTTGAATTTTCTAGTGCTATTGAACAACTTGAAAAAAGTTTGGCTAGTAAAAAACTTAAGATTAATAATAAGATAGTTGTTTGCTCCAAGTTAGGAACTAAGGATTCTAAAATTGTTTATGATTCTATTGAGAATTTAAAAGAACTCAAAATCAAGATAAAAATGCCTTTTTGCTTGATAATTCCTGGAGAACTGCATTTTGCTGAAAGAGAATTCTTAGATAGTTTATCCTAAGACTTGTTCTGATGTGTCTGGAATAGGATGCCTTATAAAATAATCTAATTCTACTAGTTCCTTATATAATTTTAACTTAGCTTTACCTACATTAGGATTGCAATAATCAATATCATGAGTTCTGCACCAAAATCTATCATATAAAACATCTAGTAGAAGAGTTGCAAAAACTTCTTTATGTCCTTGACTTAATTTTTCTAAACCCTCTTGAGCCTGAGAATCTGTTATGTATACTGGGATTTCAGTTGGCTCTGCCATTATTTTCTATATCTAGCAAAGTTTAAAAATACTCTTATTCTGTATAAGCCATGGCAAAAGTAGAATCAAACAAGAAAGAATTCAACTTAGCCAAGTCTATCCCTACAAGAGGTTCTAAGATTATTACAATTATTATAGCATAGGCAAGCCTCTATTTTTGGCTTGCTGAACTTACCATGAGTTTAACAACCGATATCCAGATTGAAAGAGAAAGAAGGCAATTTACTAGTGAGAAAGATAAAGAAGTAGAAGCTTGGCTAGAATCTGCAAGAGTACACAAGGCTTTTGATGCAATATTCAAGAGGCGCGGAGAAAAAGTTCTAATTGATTGGGCTGGTGAAGAAGAGCTCCTTAGTTTATTTGATTTTTATCTAAGAGAAGGCTTTTATACTTCTGCAAGGTTTTTTGCTGACGCTCTGCTTGAACAAGGCATTCCAATAGAAAGCATAAGATTCAAAGCTGGTTCTTATTTTGAAGATCTCGGTTATCGTAAAAATACTAGTGAAAGAATTAAACTCGCCATGCTATTTGAGGAGCCCTATTTATTCCATAAATGGCTTGATGTTCCTGAAACAAGAATTTATAATAGATTAAGGCCAGGAGTTAATGTAACTCATGGAACTCGTTTTATGGGTAGAGGAGTATTTAACCACAAGCTTAATAAATAAAAAAACCGAGACTAAACTAACAAAAGATGGAAGATTTTAAAAAAATAGAAGAGGAAATACTTAAGTTTTGGCAAGATAATAAGATTTATGAAAAAAGCTTGAAAAAGAATTCTAAAGGCAAAAAATTCTACTTTTTACAAGGACCTCCATTTACTTCTGGAAGATTGCATATTGGACATGCCTGGAATAATAATATGAAAGATATTGCTCTTAGATATTTTAGATTAAAAGGTATGAATGTCTGGGACAGAGCAGGTTATGATATGCATGGACTGCCTACTGAAAATAAAGTTCAAAAAGAATTAAAACTTGAGGATAAACAAGCAATCTTAAAATATGGGCTTGGCAAGTTCATAAAAAAATGTTCTGAAATCTCTTATGAAAATGCTCTTTTAATGAATAAAGATCTTCGAAGACTAGGAATATGGATGGATTTTGAAAAAGCCTATATGCCTATAAAAAATGAGTTCATGTCAAGTGAATGGCTTTTAATTAAAAAAGCCTGGGAACAAAAAAGATTATATGAGGGTAAAAAGGTTATGCAGTGGTGTGGAACTTGTGAAACCAGCCTAGCTAAACATGAGTTAGAGTATGAAAATGTTTCAGAAAATTCTATTTATGTTAAGTTTAAAATTAAAAATACTAAAAATGAATATCTAGTTATATTTACAACAACACCTTGGACGATTCCTTTTAATCTTGCGGTTATGGCTAATCCTGACTTTGATTATATAAAAGCTAAAGTTGGAGATGAAGTTTGGATTGTGGCTAAAGAACTTGCAGATAATTTATTTACTAAAGTATTTAAAAAAGATTATAAGAAACTTGAAGAAATTAAAGGTAAAAAGCTTGAAGGATTAGAGTATATTCATCCTTTTGAAAGTATTTTAGATTATAAATCCCTAAAGAAAGAGTCAAAGAATGTGCATACAGTTGTCTTATCAAAACAATATGTTACTCTGGATATCGGAACCGGACTAGTACACTGTGCTCCTGGTTGTGGTCCTGAAGACTATGAGGTTGGAAGAGAGTATGGTTTAGAAGCATTTAATACTCTTGATGAAAAAGGCATATTTGTTGATTCTGGTAATTTTACTGGACTTGTTGCTAAAAAAGATGACGAAAAGTTTGTAAAAGCTCTCGAAGAAAAAAACTCCCTAGTTGCAAGAGAGAAAATAAATCATGAATATGCTCACTGTTGGAGATGTCATAATCCTGTTATTTTTAAAACAACAAAACAATGGTTCATGAAAACTGAAGATTTAGTTAAAAAAATTCTCGATTATAATAAAAAAATAAAATGGGTTCCAAAAATTGTGCAGAATAGTTATGAGGCTTGGATTACTAATCTTAAGGATAATGGTATCACAAGGCAAAGATTCTGGGGAACTCCTGCTCCAATTTGGGAGTGTTCTTGCGGTAATGTTATTGTGGTGGGAAGCCAGGAAGAATTAAAGAAGTTAGCAACAAGTAAACTACCAAATGATTTACATAAACCTTGGATAGATGAAGTTAAGATAAAATGTCCTAAATGCAAGAAAGAAGTTTCAAGAATACCTGATGTTCTTGATGTTTGGATAGATTCTGGAACAGCTTCTTGGAATTGCCTAGAATATCCACAAAGAGAAGATTATTTCAAAGAATTTTTTCCTGCTGATTTGATTATTGAAGCTACTGAGCAAGCAAGATTATGGTTCAGCATGCTACAAATCTGCTCAACTATTTTGTTTAATAAATCTTGTTATGAGGGTGTATTTGGTCATGGTATGATTCTAGATTTTCAAGGAATGAAAATGTCAAAGTCTCTCGGAAATGTTATATCACCCTATGAGGTTATTGATAAATATTCTTCAGAAATATTAAGATACTATATCTGTGAGACTCGAGCAGGCGAAAATATTAACTTTAATTGGGAAGATGTAAAGCAAAAACAAAGAAATCTATTAATTTTAATGAATACTTCTAATTATCTAATTCAACTCAAAACAAAAGAAACAAAACAAAAAAATGAACTCGAAGAGAAATATATCCTCTCTAAACTGAATTCAACTATAAAAGAAGTTACAGAACTTTTTGAAAACTTTAATTTTGACCAAACTATAACTCAACTTGAAAAATTATATTTAGATATATCAAGGATTTACATTAAATTAACTAGAGAGAAGAGCTCTGAGAATGCCAGTTTAGTTTATACTACCTTAAAAGAGGCTTATCTAGCAGCTCTTAAAATGTTTTCCACAGTTTGTCCTTTATTAACTGAGTCTATCTGGCAAAATTTAAGAAAAGCAGATATAGTCAAAGAAGAATCAGTTCATCTTACTGAATGGCCTAAGCTTGATTCAAAGAAAATTGATGTGAAGTTGGAAGAAGAATTTAATCTTGTATTCTCGATTATCGAGAAAGGATTATTTGCACGAGATAAAGCTCAGATTGGATTAAAGTGGCCACTTTCTAAGGCAGAAATAACTACTTCAGAAAAAATTTCTAAAGAAGCACAAGAAATAATAGCTAGGCAACTAAATGTAAAGAAAATAGAAATAATTGCCTCGAAAAAAGATTCAAAAGAAATATCGATTATTCTTGATACAAAGATGTATCCTCATCTTGAATCTGAGGGATTTGCCAGAGAGATTTCAAGAAAAGTTCAGGCTATGCGTAAAGATGCAGGACTTGTTAAAGAAAATAATATAGAAACAATTATTGTTATCCCGGAAGAACTTGCTAAATGGTTTGAAGCCTATAAGTCTTTTATAAAAGAAAGAACTAATTCAAAAACTCTTGAAATTAGCACATTAAAACCCAAGAAAAAGTATGGGTTTGAAAGCAAGGATAAAATTAAAGATAAGGAAATAGAGATTTACTTCAATAAGTTGTAAATCTAAGTAATAAACACTAAGTCCGATTATGTTGTAAAATAAAGTAACTAAATTCAGAGGGCTATCTTTTATTTTAAAAAATTGTCGTCGGAGAATTATAGAATATATACTTTTATTCATAAAAAGATTTAAATACCCCAGCAACTTATAGAATTTAATAAAGAAGGTAGATAAATAATAAAATGATAATAAGTGAGGAATTTTTAAGCAGGCTAAGAAAAATATTTGATTTAAATTTGTATGAAGTCAAGGTATGGGCTGCTCTCTTATCTCGCGGGATTTCCACAGCAGGTGAGTTAAGTAATATTTCTGATGTTCCTCGTTCAAGAACTTATGATATTCTTGAAAGTTTGGAAAAGAAAGGTTTTATTGTAATGAAACTTGGAAAGCCAATAAAGTTTGTTGCGCTTAAACCAGAAGAAGTAGTTGAAAGAGTTAAGAAAAATCTTGTTAGAGATGCTCAAGAAAAATCAAAGAGACTAGAGAAGCTTAAAGATGAAGATATCTTAAGAGAATTAACTGGTTTATTCTCAGAAGGAACTAAGTTTGTTGAGCCGGGCGACTTGAGTGGAAGCTTGAAGGGAAGACAAAATGTTTACAATCACATGGATATGATTTTAAGAGAAGCAGAAAAATCTGTTGTAATAGTTACAACTGCTTCTGGACTTAATAGAAAATTAGAAAATCTTGAGCCAAGCTTAGCAAAAGCTAGAAAAAGAGGAGTAAAAATAAGAATTGCTGCTCCTGTTAATGAATCCAATAGAAAGGTTGCTAAAGAACTTAGCAAGTATGCTGAAGTCAGGGATACTGATGGTTTGAAAGCTAGATTTGTTATTGTTGATGGCGAGCAATTAATGTTCATGGTTTTAGATGATGATAAAGTTCATCCTAATTATGATGTTGCTCTTTGGCTTAATGCAGAATTCTTTGTCCGAGCTCTAGAACAAATGTTTGATATTGCTTGGGGCAAGTTCAGGAAAGTTTAACTCTTCTTTGAAAACTAGAAATAAAATCTTTTAATAAGAATCTATAATAACCTATAAGATGAATTATAATTATCAAAAATTAGTTTTTTAGTTAAACCTTTTAATGTCCTGCAGCACTCGAGTGTTGTGCAGGTTTTCCATGCTCGTAGGCTGCATTAATCTCATCACACTGTCCGTGTTTGGGATTAAAGTTTGGAGGATTATATCTTCTGGAAAGCTTTTCCAGCAAAGTTCCTCTCATGACTATTACATAATTGGCTCCTAGGTATCCTTGACCTCGGCCTTCTTCAGGACTAGTCCCTAAGGGTCTAATACTATCTCCACTTAATTCTAAACCCTGCTGATTAAGATAATCTCTAAAATGATTATAGGCACTGGAGTTTTCTTTAATAGGATTTTTACTTAGCTGAAATTCAAAAAATCCGCCATAGGCTTCTAGTGCTTGAGCACGAGCAAGTTCTTCTTTTAATAATTCTACTCTGGTTTTTTGTCTTTTCATTTTAGAAAGATTTTTTATTTCTTTTTTCTTTTTCCGACTAGATCTTCAAGAGCTTGCTTGTTCAGAAGTTCTTCTATCTTGGCTATTCTTTTGAGCGCAAAAGCTAGCTCATCTTTAACACCTTCCATATCTTCCCTGGCTTTTCGAAAACTTGTCTTAATTATGTCTTCGTTCATGTTTTATTATTTTTTAAACTGGTTGTCTTATTACTAATTCATAGGCACAACCTTCTCTTCTAACCCCCGGTAAAGCTAAATTATGTCTTATGGCCTCAACTAGATAACTTAAGGTAGAATTGCTATCATTAAATGTTGCTAATTCTGGATTAGATCTTTTTAAATTTTGGACTATCCAATGATAAGTTGATTTTTTAACCGGAGCCCCTCGAATACTTAATATCTCTGTTAGCTCTCCTTCTCCTTGCTTTTCATACAATTCTACAATTCTTGGTGTTCCTTGTTGTCTTGTTTGTAGCATATTCTTATTCCCTCAAGCTTTTTCGAGTATAAAAGCATTATTGAAGTCTAAAGATATAATTAAATCACAACTTTATTTTTTATTCGAGAAAAACAGCAAGTGCAACGACACTTGTCCATAAACCTTCCTTATTGCCTTCGGCTGATTGGCTGATATTAAGAGTTTTGAAAATTTGTCCCGAGGTTTTGTAAACCTGCTCGCGTTCTTCCCATGCCAAGTTTGAATCAAAACTTATTCCTAGAGTTGTTGCTAGCATTGTTGCTGCTAAATCTTCTGCATACTCTCCAGACTTTTCGCCTTTTTCTCCGCAAGCATGATGCTCTGATAAATATCCGTAATTATTTGAGTCTTTTGGAGTTGCCATACCAATAGATGCTGAAATAAGTCTATTAGGTTCATTAGTTTCGTTTCTTGCAAGAACGCAGAAGGTTATTTGTCCTGGTTTTAAAATTTTTATTCCTTCTTCTTTTGAAATTATTTTACAGTTTGGCGGAAGGATTGAAGAAACAGTAACTAAATTACATTTTTCTACGCCAGCATCTCTTAAGGCTAGCTCGAAAGAAGCTAATTTGTCTTTGTGCACACCTACTCCTTTTGTTAAAAATATTTTTGTTGCTATCACTTTATGTATTTTGTACTGTGGTTTAGAATACTTTTTTATTTTTAAAGGTTTCTATTTTTTATTAGTTCTCAAGACTTCATTTATATTTTTTATCACAACAGTATTTTTAAACAAAAATATTATAACTCTTTTATGCCAATTGAAAACAGAATTTATGAGTCAGTTTATCGTCTTCAGGATCCTAGAATGGGCCCATAAATCAAGATTTGAGACCCCTATCCCTCTTTGATCAGCATGGAGTTTATCATTTAAGTGAGGCCATAGTTGTTCTTAATTGTCTTGAAAAAGAGCCGGGTTTAGAAGTTAGAGTAAGACATTCTTACGAAACTATTCCTCAGTCATTAAGACTTTTGTTAGAAAAACATCATGCAACATTTATCTCTCGTAATCGCCTTGATAAACCTGTAATACAAAGGTTAGTAGCTACTCCTACTCCTGAAAAAAAGTAAATCTTATTTAATAATCTCGGAAATCATACTATGGATTCCGATTTGTTTAATCATTACATCTAATTCTTTCCCTAGGTCTTCTTTGCTAGCTTGAACAAGAATTATATTATAATTTTCATCTCTTGCTCGATAAAGATTATCTGAAACTCGTTCATTAATGAAAACTCTTATTGTTTTTTCTTTATACTTTTCTTTATTCTCCTTTGCAGTTTTTTTATGTTCTTCCATTAGTTCACTAGCACGTTTTTTTATTACCTTTCCTGGCAATTGTTTAAGTTTTCCTGCT
>Ga0172375_10003580_pt1 | contig 23480 bp, 20 predicted proteins | sample LakKiv1m_FD_114537 | JGI IMG/M metagenome (GOLD analysis project Ga0172375, IMG submission 114537) | Freshwater microbial communities from Kabuno Bay, South-Kivu, Congo - kab_092012_11.1m | ecosystem: Environmental > Aquatic > Freshwater > Lake | place: Democratic Republic of the Congo... | reverse complement strand
ATTATTTCTGGCAGAAGTCTTTTCATCTTTCATCAAAGCCATCTAACCATATTTCCGAATACCTGTCGACAGTTTCGCCGGGACGGAACAGCAATTCTAATTTTGGGTACAACGGGTGCTTTTTGTCGTAGACGCGACGCCCTCGTCGCGTGAAAACACAAGGAAAGCGGCGGGGGCGCCGCTTCTACAGTGTGGGTTCGACGTCATAATTAGAATTGCTGGGGACGGAAAAACGGCGATTGACCGATTGAAAGGGAAGGAATATACTTTCAGACGTTCTGTAGGGACGAGGAGGCAGCATTTCATGGCGCGTATTTTGGCTGTGGACAACGAAACCGGGATTCTTGGCATACTAGGTACCCTGCTGAGGGCTGAAGGTTACGATGTCGAGACGATGAATGAGAGCGACAAGGCGCTCGATATCGTAAATAAGCCGGATAACAATTACGACTTGATGATTTTCGACATCAAGATGAGTCCTGTTGACGGAATGGAATTGCTGAAAGCCGCGAAGAAAGCCCGCCCGGCGGTCCCTGTCATAATGATCACGGCGTACGCCACAGTGGAAACCGTGATCGAATCGTTGCGCCAGGGCGCATTTGATTATGTCCGCAAGCCGTTCGACGCCGACGATCTCCTGGCCATAGCCCAGCGCGCGCTGGAATACGGCAAAACAATGCTGGAAGACGCGGATCTGAAGTTAAAGGGTTCCATCCTTGTGGTTGACGACGATGAAAAGGCAAGGCGCCTGGTTGAAAGTATTTTTACGGGTTCGGAATACGATTTATCTTTCGAGCGAAGAGGGCCGGATGCCCTGCGGCAGGCTGCTAAAGCGCTGCCGGATATCATCCTTCTGGATGTTGCCATGCCGGACATGGACGGTTTTGAGGTGTGCCGGCACCTGCGTCTGGATCCGATGCTGGCCGATGTGCCGGTACTCCTGATGGCTGACAGGGAAGATGCGAAAGCCAGATTGAAGGCTTTCGACGTCGGCGCGGATGATGTTCTGGTCAAACCTCTCAGCCGGACGGAATTGCTTGCACGGATTCGCGGCATCCTGCGTGTTAACCGTTACCGGAAACTGCTCACGAGCCGGATGGAGTTGCAGCGCGCCCGTGTGACGTTGCGCATTGCCCAGGGCGCTCAGGGACAGGGTGTGGGGCCCAAAACCGCCGGGGCCGCTGCGCATGTAAAAACGGCGTCCGGTCGCGATAACTGGCGGCACTTGTTCTCGTTGTTGTCGCGCGGGGCTCGAACCCAGTTTGTGGTGGCGATCGGATTGTCTTCGGTCATACCGCTGCTTGCGCTCGTTTATGTGTTCGTTTCAAACGAGCACTTCCGGCAGATGACGCCATGGGCGCTCTGGCCTCTTGTGGCGGTCGTGGCTCTGATAACGGGACTTGGGTATGCAATGTTGTTCAAGTATCCGGTCAATATTATCCGGTTGCGCAAGCATCTGGAACATATTGTCAGCGGTCAGTTCACGGATAGTATAAAATTGACGAAGGACGAGGACGACGACCTGCGGGCGATAGAGCAGAGCGTGTCGCACCTGATCCGGCAGATGGAGGAACGGATATACGCTTTGACTCATCAGGAGGAAACGCTCCGCTCCGCGGAAAGGCACCGCGTCATGATCGAGAGCATGGGTGCCGCATGTCATCATCTCGGGCAGCCGGCCGCGACAATGGCCGTGATGCTGCACCTGATCAAGAAACAGGAATTGACGCCGGAGTTGCGCAAGATGGTGGAAGAATGCAGCCTGACGCTGGATGAGATCACCAATCTGCTTTCGCGTCTCCAGTTTATAGCGCAGTACCGGACGGAATCCTACCTGGCTGCAGATAAGTCGGAAGGATACCGGGGCGACGAAAATATACTGAAGGTGTAGAGGACAGGCAGGCATGAGCGACGGCGGTGACATTTTCAAATTCATCGTAGAAAGCGGCGAGGATGTCGCATTTGTCGCCGATACGGATGGGAGGATTGAATATGTTTCCCCGTCCATATCGAAATGCGGACATGCGCCTTCCGAATTGATCGGACGTCCTCTTTCCGATCTTGCCGTTTCGGAGGACAGGGAGAATGTCGGTCGGATTATCCGCCAGATTGTCGGCGCCGGCGAGGATGGCGGGCTTGCATTCAGGACGCACGATCAGTCCGGCGGGACGAGGTGGTTTTCCGGAAAATGCCGGCCTGTATATAACGGCACAGGGGCAATTGTCGGCGCCGCCGGGGTCTTGAGGGACAATACGGAAGCCAGGAAAGTCGAACAGGATTTGCGCAACGCGAATATCCTGCTGTCCGATGCATTGACGGAGTTGAAGCGCTCGCACCAGCAGGTAATTCAGAGTGAGCGGCTCAGCGCGATAGGCCAGATGGTCAGCGGTATCGCCCACAATTTGAACAACGCTCTTGTGCCGGTTGTCGGTTTCACGGAGTTCCTTATCAAATATCCGCGGAAACTCGACAACAGGACGGAGGCGCTTGCGATACTGGAGGATATCCGGGCGGCAGCCGAATCCGCCACGGAGACGATTGGAAGACTGAAGTTGTTCTACAAATCCTCGGACGGAAGCGATCACGCGGCGGTGGATTTGAATGCCGTGATGAGGTCGGCGTTGATGCTTACGCGGCCGAAATGGAAGGACGAGGCTGAATCGAAGGGGATTTCCTTCAAGGTGGAAGACCATGCCGGAACGATTCCCCGTATATTGGGTAACGAATCGCATCTCGGCGAGGCTGTGACCAGCGTTATACTGAACGCGATTGACGCGATGCCTTCTGGCGGAACCCTTTTGGTGGAGACCTCCCGCAGCAAAGACTGGGTTACGCTCAGCGTGAAAGATACGGGCATCGGCATGTCGGATGAAATCATGCGGCGGTGTTTCGAGCCGTTTTTTACAACGAAAGGCATTTACGGAACCGGCATGGGATTGGCTGTAACTCACGGAATAGTTAGACAGCATGGCGGAAAGATAGACGTGGAGAGCAAGACGGGCGGCGGCACGAGTTTTCACCTCCGGTTTCCAGTAAGGACGGCTGAAGTGGCGAAAGCCCGGGACGCAATCTCTGCGCCGTCATGCAAGCGGCTGAGGGTGCTTGTCGTGGACGATGAGAAATGGTCTCGCATTGTTGTCGGGAAAGTTCTGGAAGAAGGCGAGCATGATATCACGGCCGTCGCTTGCGGTGCGGAGGGCATCGAGGCGTTTCGGAACGGGAAGTTCGATCTTGTCATCACTGATCGCGCGATGCCGGACATGAGCGGAGACCGGGTGGCCGTCGAGATCAAGAAGATCGATCCTTCGGTTCCCGTGCTTATGGTTACGGGGTTTGGCGCTATGATGGAGGAGGCAGGGGAATGCCCGCCGGGCGTTGACGCCATCCTGGGCAAGCCGGTCGGTGTTGAAGAATTGCGCGTGGCAGTGAATAATCTCGTGGCACGTCGAGGAAAATAAGACCGGGTTATCCTGTTACATGATCTTCAGTTTCGGCAGGTCCTGGATGTCAATCGCGCCTACGACTCGTTTGCGCGAATCCACCACGATGATATCGTCTATATTCCGTTCCTCGAAGAACCTGAGCGCTTCCACGGCAAGCCGGTCCGGTGTGATGGAAACGGGCGATGGCGTCATGATGTCGCAGACCTTTTTTTCGAGCAGGTTTCCGTTGCCTGCGATTCGCCGCCTGATGTCGCCGTCAGTGACTATGCCCACGAGCCGGTTTTTGCCGTCTACGACAGCCGCGGATCCGGCGCGGGCGCTTGTCATGGCGAGCACGAGGTTCTTAACCCGGTCGGTTTTGCGCACGATTGCCAGGCGGTTGCCTGTGCGCATGATGTCCGAAACCCGCAAAAACAGGGTGCGTCCTATTGCGCCGCCCGGGTGGAGCTTTGCGTAGTCTTCTTTCCTGAATCCACGCGTTTCCAGCAGGATCATGGCAATGGCGTCACCCAGTGCCATAGTGGCCGTGGTGCTGGTGGTGGGCGCCATGTTGAACGGGCACGCTTCGCGATGAACGCGGGCCTTGATCATGGCGTCGCTGTGTTTTGCAAGGGCGCTTCCCGGCGAACCGGTTAGCGCGACGATGCGCAATCCTGCCCGTTTTACCGCGGGGATGATGGCGAGTATTTCTTCCGATTCTCCGCTGTAGCTCAGGGCCAGAAGAACATCCCCGGCGGTCAGCATGCCGAGATCGCCGTGTATGGCCTGTGTCGGATTCAGCGTTACGCTCAACGTGCCGGTGCTGAGCAGGGTGGATGAAATCTTCTCCGCGACATGCAGGTTCTTTCCCACGCCGGTTACGATTATTTTCCGGCACTGGTTAACGCAGTCCAGCATGATCTTGATCGCCTTGTTGAAATCCTTGTCGATATTATTCCGGACTTTTGCAAGTCCCGCAATTTCGATGTCCAACACTGCCTTTGCACGCTTGGTATAGTCCACGACCGTCCTCCCTTGTCCCGCACGGAAAAATGAAATAGCATAAATGGACATGCCCCCGCAACTCTTAAACAAATCAGGATGGAAAAATTCGGCTGGAAAGTCGGGAAGGATATGATATTATGCTTTTTTATCGGTTTAACGCCCGTCGCAAACCGGGCTGCACGAAACAAGGAGGACGATCAGGATGAAAATATATATCAACGGTGAATTGCTGTCCGAAAAAGACGCGAAAATATCCGTGTTCGATCACGGTCTTCTTTACGGCGACGGTGTTTTTGAAGGCATCAGGGCCTATGACGGCATTGTGTCGCTGCTGCAGGAGCACACGGACCGGCTTTACCGGTCGGCCAAAGCCATAGCGCTCGACATTCCCATGACCAAGCAGACCATGATGGATGCTGTTGCGATGACCTGCAAGGCGAACAAGATGACAAACGGCTACATACGGCTCGTTGTCACGCGCGGGGTAGGAGAACTTGGGCTGAATCCGTACCTCTGCGCCAATCCGCAGGTGATAATCATAGCGTCCAAGATTCAGCTTTATCCAAAAGAACTGTACGAAAAAGGTTTGCAGATTGTGACGGTCGGTACGATCAGGAACAATTCAGAGTCGGTGAATCCATCGATCAAGAGCCTTAACTACCTGAACAACATTCTCGCCAAAATCGAGGCTATCAACGCCGGATACATGGAGGCGATCATGCTGAATTCCCAGGGATATATAGCCGAGGCTACGGGCGACAATATATTCGCGGTTCACGGAAAGACACTGGTTACGCCGCCGGCCTGCGAGGGCGCTCTTGTCGGAATTACGCGCAATACCGTGATGAGGATCGCGGCAGAGCAGGGATTCGAAGTCAAGGAGAGCCGGTTGACGAGGTACGATTTGTTCAATGCCGACGAAGTATTCCTGACCGGTACTGCCGCCGAAGTCATAGGTGTTTCAAAGGTGGACAGGCGGACGATCGCCCAGGGGGTTCCGGGCCCGGTGACGACCGACCTTGCCCGGCGGTTCAGGGAATACGCCGGGAAGACAGGGGTTGCCATAGGCTGAACGGCGAGGGAGGGATTGAGGACATGTTGTGCGAATGGTGCGGCGAATATGAAGCCAATGTGCATATCACCCACGTTATAAACAACGCGCGGCGCGAAGTGCATATTTGTGACGGGTGCGCAGGAAAGAGCGGCATCCACATCCAGGGGCCGATGTCCCTTACGGAAATACTGATGGGACTCGGCGGGCCGGAAATGGATCCGGCTGCCGAGGACAAGCGCTGTGTTTTCTGCGGATTGACGCTCGGGGAGTTTCGCAAGACCTCCATGTTCGGGTGCGCCGTCTGTTACAACACATTCGGCGCGGAACTGAACAGGGTGTTGCCGGAATTTCAAAAGGGAACCGTCCATCTCGGCAAGGCGCCCGGATATGGCGACGCTTCCGATGCGGATCCGCAGATACAGGAATTAAAGAGGCTGCTGGAAAATGCGGTATCAGCCGAGAATTACGAGGAAGCGGCGCGGCTCAGGGATCAGATAAGCGAAAAAAGGGCGGCGGAGGAATCCGCCCGGAAACGGCAGAAATGAAAATTCGGGACCTGATAAACCGTGCAAGCATGTGGTTAGGCGACGGGCCCGAGGATATTATTGTCAGCAGCCGTGTGCGTCTGGCCCGGAATGTCAGGGGCGAAATGTTTCCCGGGAAGGCAGAGGAGGCGGATCGTATTGCGCTCTGGAAAAGGCTCAATGCTATCCTGTGCGCCTTGCCCGGCATGGAATCCGCTCTTTCCTGCGAAATGAGCGAACTGACATGGAGCGAACGCCACGTATTGAAAGAACGGCACCTCATAAGCGTGGATCAGTGCGAGAAGGGGAAGGGCAGCGGCGTTGTGATAAGCAGTGACGAGGGCGTTTCCGTGATGGTCAACGAGGAGGATCATCTCAGGATACAATCTACTTTTCCCGGATTGAACCTTGATGAGGCATGGAGCAGGTCCGAGGCGGTCGAATGCGCACTGGAACAGCGTCTCGAGTACGCATTTTCAAAAAAGCTGGGCTACTTGACCGCGTGTCCCAGTAATGTCGGAACCGGGCTGCGCGCCGGAGTGATGCTTCACCTGCCGGGGTTGAGCCTGTTAAATGAACTTGAACAGGTGGTCAAGGGGCTTACGAGGATAGGTTTTGCAGTCCGTGGCTTGCTGGGCGAAGGTACCGAGGCGTCAGGCAACATGTTCCAGGTATCCAACCAGACGACTCTCGGGGAGAATGAACAGGCCATTATTGACAACCTGAGCGATGTCGTCGATGAATTGGTTGAACACGAAAAAAATGCGCGTCTCAGGCTGGTTGAACAGCGTCCGTTTGCGCTCAAGGATTGTATAGGCCGGTCGTACGGTATTCTCCAGCATGCGCGCATGTTGTCTTCTGCCGAGATGCTTGATCTCCTGTCCAGCCTGCGACTGGGTCTGGAGGTGGGGGTGGTCCGAAATCTTTCGGCGGCAACAATATGCGAATTGATGGTATTGACTCAGCCGGGGCATATGCAGATAATAGCTGATCGCGAACTCAGCCCGGAAGATCGTGATGTGATGCGGGCGGATACCGCCAGGGACAGGCTGAAGAAGGTGTCGTTGAGCCTGTAGGACATTCGGCCGGACAGTTGAACGGGATGGAAAACCGGAAGGAAATGGTAATGAGCGGATACAGTAATTTTACTCCTAATGCGCAAAAAGTCGTCCAGCTTGCCAAGCAGGAAGCGGCGACGTTCAACCATCCCTACATAGGGACCGAACATCTTCTTCTCGGTATGCTTGCGTTGAAGGAAGGGATTGCAGCTTCGGTTCTCGACCAGATGGATGTTACGCTGGAGCGTGTGAGGATAGAGGTGGAAAAGAGCATTGATGGCGGTTCATCCACCAAGACGGTGGGGGAGCCTCCGTTCACTCCTCGGACCAAGAAAGTTCTCCAGATTGCCATGGCCGAGGCGCGGCACATGAATTCCGCCGTAGTGGGCACCGAGCATATACTGCTGGGCCTTCTGCGCGAAGAAGAAGGCGCTGCAGCGCAGATTCTGCGAAACCTCGGGATCGACATAGATCAGGTTCGCATTGCGCTCAGGAAGGAGGTGGATCCGAATTTTGATCCCGGGATGGAAGAAGCTCATGCCGCGGCTGTTCCGCCCCAGCAGTCTCAGTCGCCTCAGGCTCAGCCCAAGAGCAAAACCCCCGCACTGGATGCCTTTGGCCGCGATCTGACGAATTTTGCCCGCGCAAATACGCTGGATCCGGTCATAGGCCGGAAATCTGAAATGGAGCGTGTGGTCCAGATTCTGTGCCGGCGTTCCAAGAATAATCCTGTCCTGATTGGCGAAGCCGGGGTCGGTAAAACCGCTATTGCCGAAGGACTGGCGCAGATGATCGTATCCGGAAATGTGCCGGAATTGCTGCTGAACAAGCGGGTGATCGCCCTGGATCTTGCGCTCATGGTCGCAGGCACGAAATACAGGGGACAATTCGAGGAGAGGATAAAGGCTGTTCTCGACGAAATACGGCGTACCAGGAACGTGATTCTTTTCGTGGATGAGTTGCATACGATAGTCGGGGCCGGTTCCGCTGAAGGCGCGATGGACGCTTCGAACATTCTCAAGCCGGCTCTTTCCCGGGGGGAGTTACAGTGCATCGGCGCCACGACCCTTAACGAGTACCGGAAGTACATCGAAAAAGACTCTGCGCTTGAACGCCGCTTCCAGCCGGTGAAAATCGAGGAGCCTTCGTGCGACGAAGCGATAGAAATTCTCAAGGGCGTCAAGCCGAAATACGAGGAACATCATAATGTAGAGTATTCCAGGGAGGCGATCGAGGCAGCGGTGCGACTGTCGGCGCGATATGTCAGCGGACGGTTCCTGCCCGACAAGGCCATAGACACCCTTGATGAAGCCGGTGCAAAGGCGCGAATTTCCGTTACAACCAGGTCGTCGGATATCAGGGACCTTGAGACGGAAGTCGAGAAGCTCAGGGTGCGCAAGGAAAATGCGATCAAGGAACAGAAGTTCGAGGAAGCGGCCGAATTGAGGGATCAGGAGCGCAGGGAAAGAACCTCTCTCGACGAGAAAATCAAGACGTGGCAGGAGAAGAACCGCAGCCAGCGCGTTAATGTGAGCGCGGATGACATCAGGTCGGTCATTTCAAAATGGACTGGTGTTCCGCTCAAGAAGATGGAAGGCGAGGAGCTGAGCCGTCTGCTCAATATGGAGCAGGAGCTCGAGCGCCGCGTGATCGGGCAGTCGTCCGCAGTCAGCGCCATGTGCCGCGCATTGCGCAGGTCGAGGGCGGAACTTCGCGATCCGCGCCGGCCGATCGGGTCCTTCATATTTCTCGGACCGACCGGCATCGGGAAGACCCTGCTGGCCAAGGCGCTGGCGGAGTTCATGTTCGACGACGCGAACGCGCTTATCCAGGTCGATATGTCCGAATACATGGAACGGTTCAATGTGTCGCAGTTCCTCGGTTCTCCTCCGGGATACGTTGGGCATGGCGAGGGCGGGCATATTACCGAAAAAGTCCGTCGCCGTCCTTATTCGGTCGTGCTGTTCGACGAGATCGAGAAGGCTCATCCGGACATCATGCATACCCTTCTCCAGATAATTGAAGAGGGCAGCGTAACCGACAGCATGGGCAGGAAAGTGGACTTCCGGAACACAGTGATCATACTCACTTCCAACATTGGCGGAGATCTTACGCACAAGGGCGCCGGGCTCGGTTTTGTCCGGTCCGCGGACGAGGCCGATTACGAGCGGATGAAGACGAAAATGATTGAATCCGTGAAACAGGTGTTCAAGCCCGAATTCCTGAATCGTTTCGACGATATCATAGTCTTCCGCCAGCTCGAAAAGGATGATGTGCTGAAAATTGTGGATCTTGAGATTGCCAAGGTGGAGGAGCGGGCGCGTGCCAAGGGTCTGGAGCTTAACATAGGCCCTGAGATAAAGAGCTTTCTTGCGGACAAGGGGTTCGATCCTTCGCTCGGGGCCAGGCCGTTGCGGCGGGCTGTCGAGAAATATGTTGAAGATGCCCTTGCAGAGGAACTGCTTCGCGGCAAGTTTTCCGGATCCGATGTCGTGGATGTCGTTCTTGACGGCGACCGCCTGCGTTTCGAGCAGCCTGCGATTGCGGCTGGACAATGAACGCCCTGACGTCTGGAAAAAGCGCATCGGCCCCTGCGGTGCCTCTGCATCGTATGAAGGTTGCGAAAATCGCGGATTTTCCCGGAAATAATGCCGGATGGGACGCGCCGCCGTGGAATGACGTCATGCCGGCCGCAATAGAGCGCGCCATGGGCGGGAAACCGCCGGGGGCTCCTTCGGTTTCGGTGAAGGTGGTTCACGACGACAGCGCCCTTTATGTGATTTTCCGGTGCATGGACAGCCATGTGCGTTCGGTTGTAACGGAGTATCAGGGGTCGGTATGCGCGGACAGTTGCGTGGAGTTCTTCTTTGCGCCGGGGCCTGGGATTGCCGACGGTTATTTCAACCTTGAGATAAATGCGGGCGGAACCGCCCTGTTTTGCCATCAAAAGGCACGCGGCGTAAATGTGCGTCCGGTGCCGGCCTGCGATTTTGCCGCGATCCGTATCTCGCATTCCCTGCCTGATGTAGTCGATCCGGAGTTGAATGTTCAGACTGAATGGTTCGTGGAATTCCGGCTCCCGATGGCTGTTGTGGAAAAACATGCTCCATCGTTTGCCAGGCCCGCTCCGGGGACGGTCTGGAGGGCCAATTTCTACAAGTGCGGGGACAGGACGTCGCTTCCGCATTGGTTGACGTGGGCTCCGGTTGATTTACCGTATGCGGATTTCCACCGCCCCGAATTTTTTGGGGAACTGGTTTTCGGGTAAATATGTTCAAGACACTGTCAGATTCATTCCAGCGTATTCTTGCCGGTCTGCGCGGGTACGGGAAGCTTACGGAAGCCAATATCAGCAGCGCGATGCGCGAAGTCCGCACCGCATTACTGGAAGCGGACGTGAATTTCAAGGTCGCAAAGGATTTCACTGAAAAGGTGAAAGCGCGGTGTCTTGGAAAGACCGTTCTTGAAAGCATCACGCCAGGGCAGCAGGTGGTGAAAGAAGTTTATGACGAAATGGTCGCTGTGCTGGGCGGCAGTGCGGCGAAGCTTGACACAAGCGAGCGTCCGGCAACCGTGATGCTGCTGGGTCTCCAGGGCGCCGGCAAGACTACAACCGCTGCCAAGCTGGCCGCCATGTGGAAGAAAAACGGCAAACGGGTAATGCTGGTGGCGTGCGATCTCAAGAGACCGGCGGCTGTGGATCAGTTGAGGATTCTTGCCGGAAAGGCCGGGGTCGAAATGATCGGCCCATCCGGTGCGGGCGAGGACGTGATATCGCTTGCCGGCCGTGCCATGGATGCCGCCCGCGGAAATGGCGCCGATATCGTGGTGTTCGACACCGCCGGCCGTCTGCACATCGATGAGCCGCTGGTGGCTGAGCTTGCCGCCCTCAAACAGGCGGTGAACGCGCGAAATGTTCTCCTGGTTGTGGATGCAGCCATGGGCCAGGAATCGGTCAATGTCGCGTCGGAATTTCACGATAAAACAGGACTTACGGGTCTGATTCTGACGCGGATTGACGGAGACAGCAGGGGAGGAGCCGCTTTTTCAATAAGGGCGGTGACAGGCTGTCCGGTCCTGTTTTGCGGTTCCGGTGAACACCTGGAGGATATAGAGACGTTTCATCCCGAACGTATGGCGTCTCGAATCCTTGGCATGGGCGATATTGTCGGTCTGGTTGAGAAGGCCCAGGAGAGGTTCGATCGCGCGGAAGCTGAGAAAATGCAGGAGCGCATGCTGGCAGGCAATCTCGACCTGGAGGACTTTCTGTCCCAGATGCGCCAGATGAAAAAGATGGGACCGATTGAAAATCTGCTTGAAATGCTGCCGATGGGTGGTAAATTTCGCGATTCTTTGACTTCGGCTTCCGCAGGCGACGAGATGTCAACGTTCGCGGTGAAGGCTGAAGCGATCATCCTGAGTATGACACCACAGGAACGGCGCCGGCCCGATGTTATAAACGGAAGCCGGAGACGCAGGATTGCGGCTGGGAGCGGAACGAGTGCGAGCGATGTCAATGAATTACTCTCTCGCTTCAACCAGGCACGCAAGTTGAGCAAGCAGTTAAAGAAACTGGGAAAAGGAATGGTTGCAAAGTTCCCGAGGGTATGAGAGTATTACCCGGTTTATGGAGGAAACAGATGTCGGTAAAAATCAGACTACGCAGGACAGGTGCGAACAACGATATCAGCTTTCGGGCGGTTGTTACGGATTCCCGCTCGCCGCGCGATGGGCGTTACATCGAGCTGGTGGGATGGTATGACCCGCGGAAAGCCGGTAAGAACTTCGAATTGAAGATCGATCGGATCAACTACTGGATCAGCAAGGGAGCGATTGCTTCTGATACCATCAGGAGCCTGATGAAGAAGGCTGCTCCCGTTGCCGCTCAAGGCGCATGAAAGATCTTGTCAGAGATATAGCCGCACGGTTTGCCGATTTTCCGGATGATATATCGGTTGCCCAGATAGAGGGCAGGCATACCGTGATCATTGAATTGCGCTGCAATGCAAAGGATATTGGGCGATTGATAGGCCGGAATGGCAAGACGATCAGTTCAATTCGGGCGCTTCTTCACGCGCTGGGCGCAAAAGATAAGAAAAGGGTAATCATGGAGGCGGTTGGACGAGATTGAGCGAACCTCTCGCTATCGATATCGTCACGATTTTCCCCGGGATGATTAAGGGGTTTCTCGAGGAAAGCATGATGAAAAGGGCGGAGCGGATGGGCAAGGTTCGGTTTCGGGCCGTCAATCCGCGGGATTTTACGAAGGATCGCCATCAGACAACCGACGACAGGCCCTATGGCGGCGGTTCAGGTATGGTCATGATGGCTCCACCGTTGTTCGAGGCGGTGGAGTCGGTTGTGACACCCGGCGCCAGGGTAATATTCATGACACCGCAGGGCAGGCGGTTCGGGCAGGAGCGGGCAGTTGAATTTGCCGGGTGCGGGCATTTGATTTTTGTTTGCGGTCATTATGAAGGCGTGGATGAACGGGTTGCGGAGCATCTTGCGACCGACGAGGTGTCTATAGGGGATTATGTATTGACAAACGGCACGCTGGCCGCGGCTGTGGTGATTGACGCGGTTGTCCGGCTGATACCTGGTGTGCTTGGCGCGGAGAACGGCGCGGCGGACGAATCGTTCAATGGCGGGCTGCTTGAGTATCCGCAATATACGCGGCCGGCTGATTTCAGGGGAATGAAGGTGCCCGGGGTTCTTCTTGGCGGGGACCACGAAAAAATCGGCGCCTGGAGAAGCAGGGAGGCGCTTAGACGTACAAAAACCAGGCGGCCTGATCTGCTTGGGTGAATGCGGGGAAGGGGAGAGACAGACTATGATGCCCAAACTTATGGAAAGTATTCACAGGGCGAATCTTAAGAAGGATGCTGAAAAAGTAAAAGTCGGCAGCCAGGTTCGCGTACACGTTAAAATCAAGGAAGGCGACAAGGAGCGCATCCAGATTTTCTGGGGTACGATTATTTCCCGGAGAGGATTCGGGGCAACGGAAACATTTACTGTTCGCCGGGTGTGCCATGGCGTGGGGGTCGAGCGTGTGTTTCCTGTTCATTCCCCTCATGTCGCCAAGGTAGAGACGGAAAAAAGCGGCCATGTGCGCAGGGCCAAGCTTTATTACCTGCGCCGGGTCAGCGGCAAGAAAGCCAGGATCCGCGAGGAGGAGGGATCGGGCGCGGCAAGTGCATCCGCTTCTTGAGTTCGACAGGCAATTTTCCCAAAAAGGCTTTTCACGGTTTGCGGGAGTTGACGAAGCAGGCCGTGGACCGTTGGCCGGCCCGGTTGTCGCCGCCGCCGTTGTTTTGAATCGCGAATTCATCGGCGGTGAACCTGAAGGACTGGTTCTTGCCATAAACGATTCCAAAAAGCTTTCTTCAGTAAAAAGGGAAGCAATCTACGCATTTCTTGTTTCGTCTCCTCATGTTGCCATGGGCGTTGGAATCTCCGGCTCTGATGAGATAGATCGCATAAATATCCTTCGCGCCACACATGCGGCCATGCGCCGGGCGCTGGAGAAAATCACTCCTCTTCCGGATCATGCCCTTGTCGATGGTTTGCCCGTTCCAGGGCTGCCCTGTCCGTCCACTGCTGTTGTCGGCGGAGACGGCAAAAGCCTTTCCATTGCCGCGGCAAGTATTGTCGCCAAGGTTGTGCGGGACCGCATGATGTGCGATCTGGACCGGCAATATCCTCAGTACGGCATGGCCGCACACAAGGGCTACGGAACCGCTGCGCATATTAAAGTCCTGCTTGAATACGGTCCGTGTCCTGTGCACAGGCGGTCGTTCCAGCCGGTGCGTGATGCGGAGCAAATCGCGTCCCGTGCGGCAAGAGAGGGCGGCTGCGATGGGAAATGACAGCTTGCGACCTTCTGGTGGAGGAGAGTGGGGGGAGGAAAAGGCCGCCCGGTTTCTTTCCGGGAAAGGATACCGCATTCTTGGCCGGAGGGTCAGGCCGGATGCGCACAATGAACTTGATATCGTGGCGCGCGACGGAGATGTCCTCGTTTTTATCGAAGTCAAAACCAGGGGAAGCGAGGATTTCGGCAGTCCCATTTCCGCAGTGGACGCGCGGAAACGACGCGCACTGTCGCGCGCCGCGGTTCATTACCTCGGGAAGCTCCGCTATCCGGATGTTTTTATAAGGTTTGACGTTGTGGAAGTAATAGGATCCGAGGGCATGCGCCATCCTGAAATACGCCATGTCGAGAATGCATTTGCCCTGGACGGAAAGTACCGTCTGCCGTACCGGCGGTAGTTTTTTGGCTGGAGTTTGCTGATCTTGCTATCTTGCAAACACCCCGAATGGGTTTTGCAAGATCCTCTATTGACATACGCATTCAGGCGTTTATTCTCAAGTAATCCTGTATACGGAGAAAATCATGAAAACAAATGCCTTGGTTGCTGTTATTGCCGCGTTTCTCGTTTCTTTGCCTGCCGGAGCGCTTACCCTCAAGGAATTGTCGCCGGAAGCCCGGAAGATTGTACAGGTTGACGAGGACATCACCGTAGTCCGGCTGGACTCCGGAGAGGAGTTCGAGGGAAAACTTCTCGCATCGGCCGACGACAAGGTCTCCATAAGGGTTGTGCGTAACGGAATAAGCCAGACCTACGAATTCGCTAAGACCAATGTGACGGCTGTCACCGGCAAGGACATATCCCCGCTTTTTGCCAAGGCTGTCATGGAGATACGGATTGAGCAGTACCGGAAAATGACAAAGGACGATTTCAAGCGAGGGATATTGCTGTTTGACGAATTTCTTGAGAAATGCCCGGGCATGCCCGATGCGAAGGAAATCACAAGCCGGCGGAAGGATTTCAAGAGCGAACTGGACGCGCTTGAAACGGGTGTCGTCCGAATTGACGGGCAAAGTTATTCGCAGCTCCAGGCCAGCCTGATGAAATGCCGGGAGGACGGCGATAGAATCAAAATCCTGCGCGAGCAGAATTCGGGAATAGGAACTCCTGGTTTCAGCGGGAGCGAAGAGGTGAGGAAGGAATTTGCCGAGATAGATCTGCGCATGAAAAATTACATTGCAGGCCTGCCGGCAATGCTTATGCGCACAGTTCCGCTTGAGTTGGAAAAAGCGAGTTTCAAGGATGCAAGCGACAATATTGAGAAGTTCATGAAAGTCTGGTTTGAGATTGTAATTCCGGAAGAAGCGCGCCGGCGGAACGTGGACGAAAAATCGTTTCTCAAGGATACGGACATGTCGTTCCTGTGGGATATCCAGAAACGATTCATGCGGGAATACCTTAAGCAGAATCGCGGCTCATCTGAAGCGCCTAAGAACCTGGTTCCGCCGAAGGATATGCTATATGTGCCTGGTGGTTACTTCCTAATGGGGAGGGATGGATCCAGGCCCGGTGATAATGATTTTCCGATGAGGCTTGTATACCTTGAGCCGTTCCTGATGGACTTGTTTGAAGTCCGGAACAAGGACTACAATGAGTTCGTCGAATATGTCAAAAAGACGGGCGATACCTCGTTTGAGTATCCCCAGGCGGCTTTTTACCGGGATCACAAGGCGAAATGCGCGGATAACCCGGCGTTGAACGGCAACAACCAGCCGGTTGTCGGCGTGGACTGGTACGATGCCTACGCTTATGCGAAATGGAAGAAGAAACGCCTTCCGACCGAGGCTGAATGGGAAAAGGCCGCACGGGGAATGCGTCTGTGGACATATTCCTGGGGAATGGAATCGCCGGCCAGGGTGGCGGCGAATACTATTTCCGGCCGCGGATTTCTTGCCGCAGAGATGTCACGCCAGGTGCCGCCTGTTCCTCCCGGAAAAACCTTTTTCCAGTGTATTGGTATTTCAAAGGCTCCGCCTCCTCCATCAAGATCACTTCCATCCGAGACATGGTCGGTGGAAGGCATTTTGCCTCAACAGGCTGAAGACTTGAGAAAAGATGGCTTTAAAAGCACGGACTTGAAAAAGGATTACAGCGCGTACCTTTTGTTCCACATGGGCGGGAACGCCGCCGAGTGGGTCAACGACTGGTACGATCCGGCATATTACCTCAAGTCCCCGATGTTCGGTCCGTCGGGCCCGGATACTGGTCAGGCTCATGTGTTCAGGGGCGGTTCATATCTGAGCTCTGATGACACAATACTCTCGACATGGCGCGGATTCATGGATGACGAGGACAAGAAGAAGGGCTGCGGAAAGGACGGTCAGCCTATGATTGGATTCCGCTGCGCGAAAAGTATTCAGCAAAAAGGCGGCAAACGCTGATTTCATAAAAATCGGATTGATTAATAAACAGCATTGACACCGGAGTCCGATTCCGGCATTTGTAAGACCCCGAATCAAGGGCGATTAGCTCAGTTGGCTAGAGCGCCTGCTCGACACGCAGGAGGTCACTGGTTCAAGTCCAGTATCGCCCACCAGGCTTCGTCCGGCGCGAAGCAAAGGTCGAAGCATGCCACGGCGTAGTTGCCATCCAGCAGGGATGGCACGGAGCCGGGCGGTGAAGTCGCGCCGAACTACGCCCGGGCAAGCCACACGCTTGGAAAGGAGTTTTCCATGCCGATATATGAGTATTCCTGTGCCGGGTGCGGCGCCACATTCGAACATCTTGCGCGCACTTCCGCCGATGCACCCGCAAAATGCCCGAAATGCGGAGCCGGCCGGATCAGCAAATTGTTTTCAACGTTCAGCGCATCAGTGTCGCATGGGCACGGCGGATCATGCGAAGGCGGTAGCTGCGGAATGAGCCAGCCCGGACCAGCCTGTGCTTCCTGCCCGGGCGCTTGCTCGTTTGGCGATTGACCCAACCATGAAACAGGGTGCTGAAATTAAGGTTACATTCGAGCCGTCCGGTCGTGGCGTCTACGTTCTGCCGGGCACTCTCATACTGGAAGCGGCGATCCGCGCTGGAATCGTCGTGCAAACCCCGTGCGGTGGCAGGGGCAATTGCGGCAAATGCAGGGTAAAGGTTGTTTCCGGCCGTTGCCGCGAGGAACCATGCGGCCATGTGCTGCCGAAGAATCTTCTCGACGCCGGCTGGCGCCTGGCATGCCAGTGCCGCATAGAAACCGAAACAACGGTCAAAATTCCTGCTGAATCGCTGTTCGGTGTCCGCCAGAAAATACTCACCGGCGACGCTGGCGCAAAAACGGACCTGCGTCCTATGGTCAGGAAAGTTCCATTCCGTATAGGAGCTCCGTCGCACGAGGATTCGCGATCGGACCAGAGCCGGTTGCTTGATGCCGTTGGCAAAGTTTCGATCCCGTACGACATTCTCAGGAAATTGCCCGGTTTCCTCAGGGGCAACGCGTGGAGCGGCATGGCTGTGCTGGCCGGGGACAGGCTGATCGGACTGGAGCCGCCGGATTCTTCCATCGTCGTCTACGGGCTAGCAGTTGACGTTGGGACCACCACCGTGGTCGGTACGCTTCTCAATCTGTCGGATGGAACGGAAGTGGCCGTGGCATCTGCGCTAAACGGCCAGGTGGCTTATGGCGACGATGTTCTCACGCGAATTAAAAGAATACGCGAGATCCCTGAGGCTCTTGCGCATCTCCAGCAGCAGATACTGGATACGATCAACGGCCTGATTTCCGAATTGTGCCAGGCTTCGGGCGCGGAGCGCGGCGCCATTTACGAGGTCTCGCTGTCGGGTAATTCGACCATGCAGCAGATATTGTGCGGGCTGGATCCTTCGCCGTTGGGCGAAATGCCGTTCGTACAGGCTTTCAACAAGGCGTTAACATTCCCGGCTTTCCAGATCGGGATCGAGGTGGCGACCAGCGCGGAAGTATACGTGTTTCCCCAGATCGAGAGTTTCGTGGGCGGCGACACTGTCGCGGGAATGCTGGCCTCCCGGATAGATCGCTGGACCGAACCGGTGCTGCTTGTGGACATAGGCACAAACGGCGAGATTGTGCTTGCGCACAAAGGCCGCATGACCGCTGCCTCTACGGCCGCCGGCCCGGCTTTCGAGGGTGCGAGGATCTCCCAGGGTATGCGCGCAACAGCCGGCGCAATCGAAAAGGTCGTTATTGCCGATGATGTTATATTGAATGTGATAGGCAACAAGGAACCGATCGGATTGTGTGGCACAGCTCTGATAGATGCCGTTGCTGAGATATTGAGGCATGGCATACTGGATACAACCGGTCGGATTCTCGATGCCGATGAAGCGCCGGCCGGACTGCCGGATGCGATACGCAAAAGGATCGTGTCCTGCGAGGGCGGGACCGGGTTTGTGCTTCAGCAGGAAAACAAGGTTTCCGGCTTCGACGCGGTTCGGCTTACCCAGCGCGATATACGCGAACTTCAGCTCGCATCCGCGGCAATAAGAGCCGGTATCAACGTGCTGCTCAAGGACGCAGGCCTGACGCCTGACAAATTGGGGGCAATTCTGCTTGCCGGCGCGTTCGGTAATTTTATCCGCAGGAACAATGCCTGCAGGATCGGCCTGCTGCCGCCGGTCGCCCATGATAAAATTCAATTCATCGGCAATGCATCTTCGCTCGGCGCCAAGCTGGCGCTGCTGTCGGTGGAGGAGCGCATGTATGCTGAGCGGCTTGCCGCCGAATGCAGGCATGTAGACCTTTCGCAAGACCCCTCTTTCCAGCAGGAGTTCAGCGAGGCAATGCTCTTTCCTGAATCCGAAACCTGAAATCCGGCATTTTTCCTATATCCTCGATGTGTCGTTGATTTGCTGCCGGGATGGGTTACACTATTGTTTTCGGCTTAAACAGGGATATGGAAAATGACGGCTGGCGGAAAAGGTTTTGTTGACAGGCTTCTCTCCACGGAAGAGATATTGAACGCGTGCGGAGATGCCGTTGAACGGATGGAAGTGGACGGAAAGCGCGTACTGGTAATCATACCTGACGCGACAAGAACCTGCCCTGTGGGCCTGTTTTTCAGGGCGCTGTACGATCTCATGGCGCCGCGGGTAAACCAGCTTGATTTCCTGGTGGCGCTCGGGACGCATGCGCCCATGAGCGAGGATGCCTTGCTCCGGCTGGTTGGCATTACCGTCGATGAGCGGAAGAGTCGGTTTGCAAAAGCGGGTTTGCGCAATCATTTGTGGCGGGATCCCGGCGAGCTTGTCAAAGCCGGTACGCTGTCCGAAAAAGACACGTCGGAAATCACCGGCGGCCTGTTCGGTATGGAAGTTGCAGTGACCTGCAATAAAATGCTGCTTGATCATGACATTGCATTGATTGTAGGCCCGGTGTTTCCGCACGAGGTGGTGGGTTTTTCCGGAGGGAACAAATACCTGTTTCCCGGTGTGGCGGGCAGGGAGATAATAGATTTCTTTCACTGGCTCGGCGCGGTGATAACCAGTCCTGAAATCATCGGCTGTAAATATACGCCGGTGCGCAGGGTGGTGGACAGGGCCGCGGCCATGTTGCCGATCCGCAGGCATGCATTGTGCATGGTCATACGTCCGGATCATCATGCCTCGTCCGACGGCGATCATGGGGTGGCGGGGTTGTATTATGGAACTCCGGAGGAGGCGTGGTCCGGCGCTGCCGATTTGTCGGAGAAGCTCCACATTGTCTTCAAACCCCGGCCATTTCACACAATAGTCGCCTGTGCCCCGGAAATGTACGATGATTTGTGGACCGGCGGAAAGTGCATGTACAAGACGGAACCAGTTGCCGCTGCGGGCGGGAAAGTGGTAATATTTGCTCCTCATATCAGGGAAATATCGCAGGTACACGGAAGTGTGATCGAGGAGATCGGTTACCATACACGGGATTTCTTCCTGAAGCAGTGGGATCGTTACAATCGGTACCCCTGGGGAGTGCTGGCGCATTCGACGCACGTCAAGGGTGCAGGAACATGGAGCAACGGGGTGGAAAATCCGCGTGTTGAAGTTGTCCTCGCCACAGGTATGGGCCCGGAGTTGTGCAGGAAAATAAATCTTGGGTATATTGACTGGCGCGCAATAAAAATGGAAGAGTATGCCGGCAGGGAAAATGAAGGCATCCTGCTGGTGCCCAGGGCGGGCGAAATTCTCTACAGGATCAGGAAGGGGACCGTATGAACATTGAACAGGTGCGGGATATTCTCGCTAAAATACGCAATGTGAAAGTGGCGATATATGGCGATTACTGCCTGGACGGATACTGGACGCTGGGAAGGCGCGGGTCCGAAATTGCAGTGGAATCCGGATTGAAGGCTGTTGCCGTTGACAAACAACGGTATCTGCCGGGCGGCGCAGCAAGCGTGGCCGCGAACCTGGCGGCACTCGAGCCGGACCATATTATCGCGGTGGGCGTTGTGGGCGACGATCTTTTCGGACGCGAACTCATGCGGCAGATGGAAGAATTGGGAGTTGATACCACCAGGATGACGGTGCAGAAGGAAAACTTCGCCACCATGACCTACTGCAAGTCTTTTGCCGATGGAATGGAGCGGCCGCGCATGGATTTCGGATCTTCAAGCCGACGTTCCAGCGAAACCGACCTGGCAATATTAAACGCGTTGCGCGAGGCGTTTCAGATTGCCGACTTCGTGATCGTGAACCAACAGGTGCCGGGCAGCATTGCCGATCCGGCGTTCATCGAAGGAGTCAACGGGCTTATCGAAGAATTCGCTTCCAAGCGGGTGCTGGTTGATTCACGCCATTACGGGCCGAAATTCCGGAATGCGTGTTTCAGGCTCAACGAGCGGGAGGCTGCGATTTTCTGCGGCGAGAAATTCAACATCGGCGAACGGCCGGATGTGGGACAGGTGAAGGCACAGGCCGAGAAGATATTCGGCATGACGAACAAGCCGGTTTTTATCACTCGCGGAGGCAGGGGGATCGTAGTGCGCGATGAGAGAGGCACATATGACGTGCCGGGAGTGCAGGTGTTGAAGAGGATAGATCCGGTCGGCGCCGGGGATACGGTGGCGAGCGCCCTGGCATGCTGTCTTTCTGCCGGCACAAACTCGATGGCGGCTGCTGAATTCGCCGGTCTGGCGGCAATAGTCACGGCGCAGAAATTGGGTGAAACAGGTACGGCGTCCGGCGCGGAAATAATCGCGGCAGCCTGGGAGATAGATTATGTGCACCATCCGGAACTGGCCGAGGATGAAAGCAGGGCTGTGTTGCTTGAGGACAGCGATATCGAGATTTGCTGCGACAGGTCGAATTTGCCTCGTTCCAGGATCAGCCATGTGTTGTTCGATAACGACGGAACAATCAGCGTCCTTCGCCAAGGCTGGGAGAAGGTCATGGAATTGATGATGGTTCGCGCCGTGTTGGGCAACAGGGGCGGTGACGAGGCCATCGGCAACAGGGTGCGGCATCGCGTCCGCGATTTTGTCAACAAGACCACAGGCCTGCCCACCATAGTCCAGATGGAGGGACTTGTGGACATGGTGCGCGAATTCGGACTGGTGCCGGAATGCGACATTCTGGACGAGTCAGGTTACAGGGACATGTTCATGAAGGTAATGAAGGGAAAGGTCGGGGAGCGGTTGCTGCGCCTGAACCGCGGCCGGCTGGCGCCTGACGATTTTATCATCAAGGGTGCGATAAATTTCCTGGCAATGCTGCGCGAACGGAAATTCACCCTGTACCTCGCCGGTGGCAGCGATTACGAGGACCTCGTGGCCGAGGCTGAGGCTCTCGGTTACGCGAGGATGTTCAACGGCGGTATTTACGGGTGCATGGCCGGAAGCAGGAAGTATTCCAAGAAGATCGTCATTGAGACTATTCTCCGCGATAATCATATAGAAGGCGGGGAACTGGTGTGTTTCGGCGACGGTCCGGTGGAAATAAGGGCGTGCAAGAAATTCGGCGGGCTTGCCGTCGGTGTGGCGAGCGATGAGGTGCGGCGACACGGCGTGAAGTCCGACAAGCGGACCAGGCTGATCAAGTGCGGGGCAGATGTCATTGTCCCGGACTTCTCGGAGGCCGGAACAATGATGTCGCTCGTCTTCGGAGTGTGATAGATCGGACCGGGAGGGTTGCGTGAAGAAAAATGCGATGACTGTTGATCTTTCGGGCAGGACCGCTGCTGTGACCGGGGGCGGCGGTGTTTTGTGCGGCGTCATGGCTGAGGCTCTTTCTCGCTGCGGTGCTGCTGTTGCTGTTCTTGATCTGAAAAAGGAAGCCGCCGTGGCTGTTGCGGACCGCATCCGGGCCTCGGGCGGCAAGGCGATCGGGCTCGCTTGTAACGTACTCGACAGGTCCTCGCTTGAAACGGCACGAACCGAAATTGAACGGGAATTGGGGCTGGTGGATATCCTTGTCAATGGCGCCGGCGGAAACCATCCGAAGGGCACAACGTCCATGGAGCGAATGGCGCCTGAGGATATCGGCAAAATTGCCGGCGGCCTGGTGACGTTTTTCGATCTCGAACCCGCCGGCATAGAATTCGTTTTCAACCTGAATTTCCTTGGCACCCTGCTGCCGTCGCAGGTGTTCACGCGGGGCATGGCGGAACGCCGTCGCGGCGTGGTTGTGAACATTTCCTCGATGAATGCATTCAAGCCGTTGACCAAGATCCCGGCTTACAGCGCGGCAAAGGCGGCGGTAAGCAATTTTACGCAGTGGCTGGCGGTTCACATGTCGGAATGCGGGGTGCGTGTAAATGCCATAGCGCCAGGGTTTTTCGTCACCGAACAGAATCGCAAGCTGATGCTGAAGGATGACGGATCCATGACCCCCCGCGGCAATAAGATAATGGAACATACGCCCATGGGCAGGTTCGGCGAGCCGGACGACCTTGTCGGTGCGTTGCTTTGGCTGGTTTCGGATGAGGCGTCTGGTTTTGTCACCGGGATAGTGGTTCCGGTGGACGGCGGCTTTTCCGCCTTCAGCGGTGTGTAATTATAGAGGATCTTGCAATACCCCTTCGGGGTGTTAGCAAGATCGAACATATTATGTGGAGAATCGAAAATATGAATAAGGCTGATATCGGTGTTGTAGGTCTAGCGGTAATGGGCGCAAACCTGATCCTTAACATGGAAAGCAGGGGATTTACGGTCGCGTGTTATAACCGGACCGTTAGCAAGGTGGACGAGTTTGTCAACGGCAGGGGCAGGGGCCTGAAGATAATTGGATGCCGGTCTGTCGAGGAGTTGATTGGCGCTCTTGCAAAACCGCGGCGCGTGATGCTGATGGTTAAAGCCGGCAAGCCGGTTGACGAGTTCATTGATTTGCTGCTTCCGCGCCTTGAAAAGGGCGATATTGTCATTGACGGCGGGAACAGCCATTACCCGGATACCACACGCAGGACCAGGAGCCTGGCAGAGAAAGGCATTTTGTATATAGGCACAGGAGTGTCCGGCGGCGAGGAAGGTGCGCTCAAAGGCCCTTCGATCATGCCCGGCGGGAACCCTGATGCCTGGCCGGCCGTGAAACCGATCTTCCAGGCCATAGCCGCAAACGTTGGCGGAACTCCGTGTTGCGAATGGATGGGGAAAGAAGGCGCCGGCCATTTT
>Ga0172375_10003579_pt1 | contig 23481 bp, 12 predicted proteins | sample LakKiv1m_FD_114537 | JGI IMG/M metagenome (GOLD analysis project Ga0172375, IMG submission 114537) | Freshwater microbial communities from Kabuno Bay, South-Kivu, Congo - kab_092012_11.1m | ecosystem: Environmental > Aquatic > Freshwater > Lake | place: Democratic Republic of the Congo... | reverse complement strand
TTCAGGTTCTGGCACAGGTTCAGGTTCGGGCACAGGTTCAGGTTCTGGCACAGGTTCAGGTTCAGGTTCGGGCTCTGGCTCTGGCTCAGGCGCAGGTGTTGGTTCAGGTTCGGATGCTTCCTGCGGCTTTTCTTCCTCTTTGGCTTGCAGATCAAAACCTAATTGTGTCGGTTTACTCTTTTTCGGCGGCTCTTCCGCAAAGGGCGTTATTTCATCGACAGAACTTTCCATTTCCTCGGAAAGGCGTCTGGCGGTCGAATAGCCCATGGGATCGTTTTCCTCAAGCCCACGGCGCAGTTCAGCCCTGATGTCTTCGTCCATAAGTGATCCGAGTATGGCACCGCCACCAGTAAGACTTTCAGTTTCACTGGTTTCCAGAGACGCTTCGACTGTATCTTCTTCAATCGCGGCAGGAGCCTTATCCGGCTTGTATTCCGGGATACCGCCCATGTCGTTAATTATGTTCTGCAACTCCTGCGGCGGTGCGGGATGATGCGCAGCTTCCTCCAGCGCTTCAAGCAATGATAGATTTTCGAAGGCGAAAAGACCGCGTCTGACTTCTTCCCAGCGCACCATGTATTGCATCAGGTCGCCGTATAGATCGGAGGGCAGTCGGTCGATGTCATCCCAGGCGCTTATCGTTCCATGAAATATGACAAAAGAGCCATTGCTCCACATGAAGAGCTGCATCATTGCGGCGACGCTGTCAAGCTCGCCGATAGAAGCCTGCTTGATAATGCCGTCCTTGAAAAGAATTTCTCCCTGCGCGCCGTCCTTCTCAAGCGTCATCCTGCCGCTGCGTTTGCCTTCTTCGACGCTCAACAATATGTCATGTACCAGATCGGGAGCCAGCTCTCCGTTGTACTGCTCGCGCAGTCCGCCGGCACCGACTCTTTCGATTTCCTTTTTTTTCAGCAGTGAGCGCACACGCGTCATGAATTCGCGCAGATATATGGGGCGGGTTATATATTCATCCACGCCGATTTCAAGTCCGTTGATCTTATCGGCTACATCTTTGCGGCGCGTAACGAAAATAAAGCCGGTGTCGAGGTATTTCTCATTCTTCTTCATCCGACGCGCCAGCGTGAACCCGTCTTCTCCGGGCAGATCGACTTCAGAGATGACCAGTTGAATGAACGGCTGGGTCTCAAGCGCATCCCAGGCTTGCGCTACCGTATCAGCCAGAAAGACTTCATAACCGGCGTTGCGCAAACTGGTTGACATAATCAGACGCGACTGCTCGTCATGTTCTACTATGAGAATCCGTTCCAATTCCTGTCCCCTGCTGAAATATTCAAGTTAAACAAGGGAGAAACCGGAGAGGGCCAAGTGCCGCCGTCTCCGGTCTCGCATTTATTTATTGCAATTGGCCTTTGTCAGTTCCAACTGACAGGCTCCGGAACCGGTGCAGTTGTATAGGAATCTTTCATTTTCGCCGTCCCAGAAAAGAGCACAGGTCAAGCCAGAGTGAGTGAAACTTTCAATAAGCTCACCGGCACAACCGTTGAAGCCTGCCAGAAGGTCGCCGCTCTCATAAACTTCCATGTAGCATGAATCGGGATCGTAGTATTTCTCGAAGTCAAGCTCCTCATGCAGGTTCGCATATCCCTGCAGGCAGCTTCCCGGACTGGACGGCAGACAGTAATCGCCCTGCATGGCTTCGCAAGCGCTGCAATCGATTTCAACCGGCTCGGTCTCTTCGCCGACACAACCCTTGACCGGATCGAAATCCTCAGGCGGACAGCAGGATTGGCCGCCGGTAGTGCTCTGCAGACACTGCATGCCTGCGCAGCAGGGCAGGAAGGCCGCGGTAGTCTGTGTTGTACAGGGCACGCCTCTGGCAAGACAGTTCACACCGCCACATGCATTGGTTGCAACACACTTGCCGACTCCGGCAAAGGCGGCGTCACAGCGCAGACATACATTTACGGCTGAGCATTCCGTGTTAAACGGTTCATACTCGCAGCTTGTGACCGAGTCGGGCACACACTCGAAATATGTGCCTTCGCTGCAATGCATCATAAACGGACAGGAAGCCGGGCATTCGCCCCAGCATTCGCCGGTGTATTTATTGCACGGATAGGGCTCGCACCAGCCTTCAGGCATGGAGCGGCAGTCGGGACGTTCAACGCAGCAGAAGTTGTTGCCCGGAGTGCAGGCCGGGTCATAAGCACAGGTGGTGCCGGAGCCGCAGTCCTGCGAACAGCAGGGACCGCAGGTGGAACGGTTGCAGCATTCGCCGTTTCCGCATCCATCCGGACAGTAATCCATGTTGCAGTAGCCGCTTGTAGTGTCGCATTCACCCTGCTGACAGCCGGAACTGGTGCATCCGGGTTCACAGTAACCCATCATGCAGGTGTCGGGAGGAGTGCAGTCGGCGTAGGTTTCACAGGTTTCACCCGAACGGCAGTAACCACTGACACATTCGTCCGGTGATTCGCAGGGGAAACTGGTGTTGCAATAACGACATATTCCGACGCCTCCCACCGCGTAGGATTCGCAGCGCAGACCGGCTTCGCAGTATTGATCAGGCTGGGCGCTGTCACATACTCTTTCACAGCGTTCGGTAACGCCATCGCAGATAAGGTTTTCGATACAGGGGCTGTTTACGTTGCATACTTCGCCTTCGGCGCGGCCCATCGGATTTGGAGTTATACATACGCCCTTGCCCTGACCGGCCAGATCACCGACGGTCAACACTCGACACACATCGCCTTCGGCACATGTTGGAACATACGGGTCGCAGGCCGTAGCGCAATGATGTGTTATCGTATCGCAACGATCCTCGGCATTGGGACAATCGATTTCATTAAGGCAGGTGGGCATATCTTCAGCGTCTTCGCCTTCCGATCCGTCGCCATCGACCTGATTATCGGCATCACCGTCGCCGCCTTCATCGCCGTCGACAAGCGGATCGCCTGGATCACACTGATACGAGGATGAGCCGCCGCCGTCACGACAGCTTATGAACTCGACGCATTCCTCTTTTTCGCCGCAGGAAACCCATTTGGGCCAGCTCTGATTGGCCTGAATATTTCTGCATGCGCTGCGGCATTCTTCCAGCTCCTGCCCGCTTACACCGCTGATGCAACTGCTCATCTGATCGCAGAAAGCAATGCAGACTGTGCGGCAGTCCGGCAACTGATTGTTCGACGAATCGCCATCAGTGTCGCCGTCGTTGTTGTTGTAATCTCCCGGATTGAAGACTGGTCCGTCTCCGCCATCGGAACCGCCGCCCGAAGTGCAGGCGCTTAAAACCATACAGAAGCCTGCGACAGCAAGCAAAAGCGAAAAAACTGACTTGCGGCTCATATCCATTACCTCCAGCTAAAAAACAACATTCCCATATCCTGATAATTCTAATTGAATATACACTAGATTTCCATAACCTTTTTAACGCCAGACGAAATTTCTGCGCGTTCAGGGTCTGATTTCAACTGTAGAGTACTTTTTTCAAAGCTTCCGCCAGAAATGTCAGGATGGTCACAAATAACGCTCCCAGGAGCGTGAAAAGAAGCGCCAGAAGCAACAGCATATTGACCTGTGTGGCCAGAACCGACACATACGAAAGCAGTTCTTCGCCGCGGTTGCCGAAAAAAGCCAGAGAAACCATCACGATAAACGGCACGCACAGCAGCAGCAGAGCCGCACCCCAGAAACCTTCGAAATCACTGCGGGACGGCGACAGATGCGCCCCTAAAGAAATCATGCCCCACAAATAAACCCAGAACCAGCCGTTGCGCAGATTTTCGGGATCGGAAAAGAGCCGGTAAAAATGAATGGCGGTTGATTTCCAGCCTGTTGCAAATTCGCCCAGCGCAGCAAACGAAGTGAAGGTCTGCCATTTCAGTGCCGGAGCGCTGCCCAGATCGCTTAACAATTGTGGATAGGCCAGATAAGTCAAATAGTAAATTGCCACCGCGCCGCCGAAAAAGGGAGCCAGCGCAACCAGTGTATTTCCGAAAACGCGCTGATAAAAGCTGCTCTGATCGTAGCTGTGACTGACGTATCCCAGAGAACCGCTGGCGCGATCCGGCTTGAACAGCGCGAATTCTTCTATTTTATTCCTGCCGATTATGCAGCCTATAAGGTGTGATATTTCGTGAACCGGAGTTCCCAGCCATGCCAGAAATATGACTCCGCGCCAGTCGAAGCTGCTCCACAGACGGTTGTTCATGTACCTGCCTGTAAAAAGCAACGCCAGACAGACGACTATCTGCGGCAGCAGCACCGTGCCATAAAAAGCAAGCGACGCCGAAGAGCCGTTTAAAACGGCCTGGCGCACTGTTTCGAGAATTCCGTCCAGAGATATGTTCAATTTTTCATCTTGTATCTATATTCAATGCATTATCTCTACATTACAAAGCCCCGGAAATCAAGAAATACAGTATGTTAGCCGACAAAAAGACCGGCGTTGAATTATGCCCGGCAGCTTTTCGCAATTTGAAGCGATTTAATAATATCCGGCTTTGAAATGTCCTTCACGATCTGTTAATATAGAAAGGATAAATGAAATCGATCTGATTAGTTAACGGAGATTAACAATGAATGCGTCTCAACGTTTATATATTGTAAGTCAGCATTTCTCCCGGCAGAAATACTTAAACATTCTTTTCCTGCTGTTGATAACGATGCTGCTGATTGCTACGTTTTCCTGCAGTGATTCAGGTGTCAGCAGTTCAGGCGACTCGGATACAGAGAGCGGAGCCGATCAGGACCTGGAGCCTTGTACAACAGATGAAGACTGCCCGGCTGGATATTACTGCGACACGGACTTCTGCCGTCCTTTTGACGGTGACAATGACAGCGATGCAGGCGATGGTGATGCAGGCACCGGCCTGGGTGAAATTCAGGTACCGGCCTCGTTGAATTTCGGAGCGGTGCGCTATGGTGAAACACTGGATAAATCCATCATCATCAGCAACATCGGAGAGGGTGCGCTTCGTATATTCACCATTCAGTACGGCTCTCCTCACTCGCCGGACTTCAGCCTCGTAAACGCTCCGACCGGCGTGCTCACTCTTCAGGCGGACGACAGTTTCGAACTTTTCCTGCGCTATACACCCTCTGATGCCGGAGAAGATTCAGGCACACTCGAAATTCACTCTGACGACGAAAGCAAACCCAAAGCGGTTGTAACCATCAGCAGTGACTATAAGGGGACCCCGGAAGTAACACTCGATAAAGAGACAATCGAGTTCCCGGATACGGCGGTAGGCATTGAAGCCGAGGCCGTTTGTGTAAGCATTGGCAACGAACCGCCCGAAGAAAACGCCAACGCCGCTATAGAACTCAGTCAGATCTACCTTGAATCGCATTCTACTATTCAGTATGAGATTTCCACCAAACCGGAAGAAGGCACCCTTCTGGCACCGGGTGATACTGCGGAAGTCTGCATAGTATTCCATCCGGGCGGCAAGGGGCTCTTCGAAGAAACCCTGGTCATCCGCAACGACGACCCGGATGAGAGCGACCGTGAAAAACGCCTGCCGATCAGTGGACGCGGCGTCATGGCCGAAATACTAGTCGATCCGCAGGCTGTGACATTCGGTACGGTTAAAGTCGGTGTGGCCCAGACGCGCAAGCTCACCATTTCCAATGCCGGCGGCATAGTATTGAATATTCAGTCCGTCGAATTGTCCGCCGAGACTAACACTGAATTTGTACTGACCCCGTCAGAAAGCGAAAAAGAAGATCTCGCCACGTTGCAGCCCGGTGAATCCATTAAATACGATGTGACATTCACTCCCACGGCGGTGGATGAATACAGCGGACAGGTTGTTATTCACTCCGACGATCCCGAACGCGCCGAAGTGGATGTAGCCTTGAGCGGCAACGGCGCGGAGTCGGCGGTTGCGCTCAACCCGACTCAGATGGTCTTCGGTCGTATAATGGTCGGAACTGAGGGCTCCGGCATTCTGTATATCAACAACGACGGCGGCGACGCCCCGGTGACGATTACGGCCTTCAACCTCGATCCGCTGGATGCGCCTTTCAGCGTTGATGTTACTCTACCGCTGGTAGTTGATGCCCACAGCACGCGCCAGGTTCCGGTCAAATTCAACCCGCAGGCCGAAGATGATTTCGCGGGAGTTTTCAACCTGATTTCCAATAACCCGCAGGAACTGAATTTCGAAGTTTCCGGCAGCGGCGGCCTGCCGCATTACACGGCTACGCATCAGGCGATCAACTGGGGCAACGTGCATCGCGGCGACCATGTGGACACAGTTTTTGAAATCACCAATACCGGCACCCTGCCGCTGACACTGGATAACATCGTCATCGCCTCCGGCCCGGCCAACACCTTTGTGATTGTCGAAGGCGACGGCGGTCTGGTGAGTCTGGCCCCGACCGAGCAGCATGAAATTCTGCTGCGTTATCAACCTCCGGCAGCCGATCCCACGGGTGAGGACACCGGATCGCTGAGTTTTGTCACCAACGACACCGATTATGCCAGTGTGGTCATTCCACTCTCCGGCATGGCCATTGACCCGGCGCTCTATGTGTTCCCCGACAGCAACCCCTACGACTTCGGCGAAGTCTTAAAGGGCGAATCGGTCGGCCCGGTGACTTTCGCCATCAGAAATCTGGGGGCAGGCCCGCTGGTGATTTCGTCAATAGTTAAGACTCCCGGCAGCTCGGAATATTTCATTGTAGAAGGTTTACCGGCTTCGGAACTCTACCCGATCACCCTGCAGAATTTCAACGACACCGGCGATACGCTGGCCTTCAGCGTCACTTTTGCACCGGGCGGAATCAGTGCTTTCAACGCCGCCATGCAGATTGCCTCCAATGATATCGATATCGGTGATTTTACACTCGAACTGACGGGCATAGGTACCGGCTGCGATGAGGAATATCATCTCTGCATCGACGGCGTCTGCTATTCGGATGCGGATCCGGAGCACTGCGGCGCAGCCTGCATCGACTGTCCGGCTCCGGCTCATGCAGATCCGCTCTGTTCGGAAAGCGGTCTCTGCGATTTCTCCTGTCACACCAATTATGACAACTGCGACGACGGCCTCGAAGGCTGCGAAACCAACATCGGCAGCGATGTGCTCAACTGTGGCGCATGCGATTATGTCTGCGACAACAACCTGCCCGCCCACTCACACACTACCGGCTGTTCGGGGCGCATCTGCCAGTTTGCCTGCGACGAGCAATGGGGCGACTGCAACAGCCTGAATGGTTGTGAAACCAACGTTTACACTACTCCATCACATTGTGGCTCCTGCAACTACGTCTGCTCCCAGCATGCCCCGCAGAACATGAGCGCCACCGGCTGTGCTCTGGGCAACTGCATATTCAAATGCGTCAGCGGCTATGACGATTGCACTGAGGAAACCGGCTGCGAGACTCCGGTCAACGCCGATGCACAGAACTGCGGCACCTGTGATTACATATGCAGCGAACATACTCCGCTCAACATGTACTCCACCGGCTGCTCCAGCGGTTCGTGCCAGTTCGCCTGTGATGAAGATTACGGCGACTGCTACGCCGGTCAGCCCGGCTGCGAAACCAACGTGTCCAGCAACGTCAACCACTGCGGCTCGTGCAATTATGTCTGCGATTCCAACAAGCCTCAGCATATGCATTCAACCGGCTGCAGCAATAAGGCCTGTCAGTATACCTGCGACGATGGCTACAGCGATTGCAGCTCGACATATGGCTGCGAAACATATTCGGCTGTCGACACATCCAATTGCGGCGCATGCAATTATGTCTGCGATAATCATGCTCCGGCAAACAGCCACACCAGCGGATGCAGCAACGGGAGCTGTCTGTTCGCCTGCAACAACAATTACGACAACTGCCACACCGAAAACGCCGACTGTGAAACCAGCCTGCTGAACACTCCCGATCACTGCGGTGCCTGCACAACCCCTTGCAACCTGCCGCATGTGGAGGTTCACACCTGCTCATCGGCCATCTGTGGCATCGGCGAGTGCGTAGATCCCTGGTTCGATGACGATGGAATAAATTCCAACGGCTGCGAATGCCAGGATGTATTCGACGAATACGGCGATGGTGTGGATATCAACTGTGACGGCATAGACGGTCAGGCTTCGCTTTCGGCCTTTGTTGCAGAAGGTGCCACCGGCATCGGCACTATCGACGACCCCATGGGCAACCTGCAGGATGCCATTGACATGGCGGCCATGAACGGCGGAATAGTAGTGGTCAGTCAAGGTACTTATGCCGGACCGATACAAATTCACGACGGCGTTCACATTTCGGCCAGCCACGACCGCTATGACGACTGGTCGCATTCGGCGGCAGTAACATCCACCGTAAATACAAGCACCTATGATGGCAGTGGTCGCATAGTTGGAGCATATGTTGAGGATATAAATACGGTTACTTACATCGACCGTCTGGCGATAAGCACCGCCAACAACACTTATACCGGCAACACTTCGCACGGCGGCGGAAGCAACTATGGTCTCTATGTCAAGAACTCGAACGGCCTGAACTTCCGCTATGGCAAAGTCACAGTCGGCAAGGGCGGCAACGGCGGAGCCGGATCTGCCGGTTCATCCGGTCAGAGCGGCGTCGGAGGCACTGAAGGCGATGGCAACTGCATGCAGGACGGAGGCGCATTCTGTGCTTATAACTGCGACGACAAAGACTCCGGTGATGGAGGTCTGACTCTATGTTCCAACGGAACAAATTCACATGGCGGTAAAGGCGGCGACGGCAGTCTCTTCGATGAGGACGGTTGCGATGGGAACTATACCGCAGCGGAGAACGGCCTGGGCGGATCATGCGGAGCTTCGCCTGATTCTTACGCACTGGGCGGCAAGTCCGGAACTAACACTTCGATACACGGACAGGACGGCTGCACAGGCGTAGCTGGCGCAGCAGGCAGCTATGGCTCAGGTGGAGCCAATTTCGGTTCTGTAAGCAGCGGATGGTATACCGAGAGCAACGCCGGTCAGAACGGCCAGACTAACGGCGCACCCGGCGGCGGCGGTTCCGGCGGCGGCGGCGGTGCTGGTGGTGCGAGCGAAGTCACCATAATCGGCTGCGTTGATCTGTGCACGCGCATCGGCGGCTATGGCGGTGGCGGTGGCGGCGGCGGCTGCGGCGGCACTCCTGGAACTGCCGGAACAGCAGGCGGCGGCGCTTTCGGATTCTTTATTGCCGACAACAGCGCGCCGTTAATTTCCAACACCAGCCTGATTGTTGACTCCGGTGGCGCTGGTGGCGCTGGCGGTTCAGGTGGCGCGGGTGGCACTGGCTCAAGTGGCGGTTCAGGCGGTGGCTGGAATGACAACGACTGGGATTCTGGACGCGGCGGACGCGGCGGCGATGGCGGCGACGGCGGAGTTGGCGGACATGGCGGCGGCGGCGGCGGCGGACCTTCTTATTGCTTCTATAAAACCGGTTCCGGCACACCGACACTGAGCAGCAATACCTGCTACAAGCCCGGCGGTGGATCACTGGCAGGCGGCAGCGGCGGTACGTCCAGCGGCAATGCCGGACAGACCGGCGCGGCAGCAGTTAAGAACTGGTAAATTTTCAAACTATCTGATCAGGCCCTCCCGGAAACAGGAGGGCTTTGTTTTTTATGACAATACCAGAAGCCATCTCACTCCCCCGGTTTAGTCATCCTGAGCGCAGTGAAGGATCTTTCTCTAAACTTAATCGTGCTTCAGATTCTTCGCTTCGCTCAGAATGACAGGAGTAGAAACCCTGGGTTTTGAGATGGCTTCTAATAAAATTAGCTCTTCCCATGCTTCGAGTATTAATGATATATTAATAAATTAAGTGCTATGTAGGATCCATTGCTGTACGGAGAAATGAAATGAAAAGATTCGCCCTGCTTTCAGTCGCTTTCCTTATGCTTTGGGGTTATGGCTGTCTCGAAGGAAGCGGCTCTGACGATAACGGCGACGCCTGCTCCAACCAGGATTGCGGCGGTCACGGTCAATGCGTCGATCAGGATGGCGCGGTGGTTTGCGTCTGCGAAGCGGGCTATTCTCCGGACGGCCTTGACTGCGTTGCCGATGAATGCACAGCGGATTTCTGTTTTAACGGAGAATGCGTCATGCAGGACGGCGTACCGGCCTGTAACTGTGATGAAGGCTACGCCGGAACCAAATGCGATGTCTGCGCTTCCGGTTATCATATCGAAAACATGCAGTGCGTAGTCGGTTCGCCCTGCACCGACGACCCCTGCATTTATGGTATCTGTACTGAGGACGGCGGAGAAGCCCTTTGCGTCTGCCACAACGGCTATGCCGGAACTCTCTGCGACACCTGCGCTGAAGGCTACATCGAAGATAATCTGCAATGCGTGCTCGACAACGACTGTCATCCCAACCCCTGCGGCATAGGCGGCGCGTGCCTGATAAGCGAGGGTGCTCCGGTCTGCATCTGCAATACCGGATACACAGGCGAACTATGCGATACCTGTTCGGATAATTACAAATCCGACGGTCTGGCCTGCATACCGGAAGATACTATTATTGATCCGACCAACCCATGCCAGCCCAATCCCTGCACCGAAGAAAACCGCTCGGTATGCATTACGCTGGAAGACAGCTATGCCTGCGAATGTGATGAGGGCTACTACGAGGACGACGACGGGGCCTGCATTCCCACCGGTGAAGATCCCTGCATTCCGAATCCATGTACGCAGCCAAATATGACCGAATGCCTGGTAAATGAAGACGGCGAGACGCACACCTGCAAATGTGCTGTCGGTTTTGTCGGCGAAAAATGTGATGTGCGTAACGGCGAACTTAAAGTGACCTATTACGATTCGACACGCACCATCGAGAATCTCTATATTGCAGGCGGATTCAACGACTGGGAACTGACGGATAAAATGGAAAATGAAGGCAACGGCAACTTCAGCATTATCCTCGATCTTGATCCGGGTGACTATTCCTATAAATTCGTTGACTCCGATGCCGACAACTGGTTCCTTGATCCGGAAAACCCGTACACCATCTATGAAAACAACATCCGCAACTCGCGTCTGCGCGTGGATGATCCGCGCAATCCGCTGCTGCAGCTTTTCGATCAGCCCGAAGTAACAGACGATGCCATAAGTTTCCGCGTCGGCTTCATTCGCGGTACGGATGAGAATGAAATTAACGCCTCCAGCATCAAGGTAAAGCGCAACGGCGTAGATTACACTGTTGACTTCGACAGCGAAAACAAAATCTGGACCGTTAACGATACCGGGCTTGAAAACGGTAAATATTCCTACCTCTTCGAAGCCGCCGATTCCGAGGGCCACAAGGCGCGCAATCTCTTTGTGCCGGTGTGGATCGAAGACCAGACTTTCGACTGGCGCGATGGAGCCATGTATTTTACCCTTACAGATCGTTTCCGCGACGGCGATCAGTCCAACAACTCGCCTGTGTCGGGTGTAGACACGAGAGCCAACTGGCAGGGCGGTGATTTTGAAGGTCTGCTGCAGACGCTTGAAGACGATTATTTTGATGACCTGGGTATTAACGTTCTATGGGTGTCTTCTGTAAGCCAGAACACCAAATATTCCGGCGCTGGCGTCAGCGATGGTCGCCAGTATTCCGGCTATCATTCCTACTGGCCTATTTCGACCGGCTGGACGGAAGAAAATCCGCTGGACGGCGTAGAACCCGTCGATCAGCACTTCGGCGACCTGGAGCTTTTCAAGCAGGTGGTGCAGGAAGCCCACAGCCGCGGTATCCGTGTAATAGTCGACTTTGTAGTCAATCACGTCCACAGCGATCACCCCTGGTGGGACGAGCATAAAAACGACGGCTGGTTCTACAGCCCCAACAGCCCGTATATCTGCGGCTGGGATCAACCCATCACCTGCTGGTTTACGGCTTATCTGCCCGACCTCAATTACACCAAGCTTGATCTTATGAACGCCATGACCGACCACGCCATCTGGCTGGTGCAGGAAACCAACATCGACGGCTTCCGCATGGATGCAGTAAAGCATATTATTCACGATCTGGGTTGGACGCTGCGTGCGCGCCTGAGCGAAGAGATCGACACCAACAAGGATGTGCGCTTCTACATGGTCGGCGAAACTTTCGTGGGAGAAAACGAAGCCGGAACCATTAAGGAATACATCAGCGAAATGGAGCTGGACGGCCAGTTCGATTTCCCGGTTTACTGGAACACCAAAAATACCTTCCTCAACTGGAACCGCGATTTCAATGAAACCGCCTCGCGTCTGTTATCGAACGAAAACTTCTACAGCGACTTCGCCATACTTTCGAACTTCATGGGCAACCACGACGTGACCCGCGCAGTGTCCGAAGCGGCAGGCAACACCGGCTCGGCCTGGGATAATCCTCCTACAACACCTACTAATGAAGAACCCTACAAACGCCTGCGTCTGGCCTGGAGCTTCCTCTACACCATTCACGGCATCCCGCTGATTTACTACGGCGATGAATTCGGTATGCCCGGCTCGGGCGACCCTGACAACCGCCGTATGATGATCTTCGGCAACTCGCTCAACACACAACAGAAAGCCACGCTGGCGCATGTTAAAAAGCTCGGAAAGATCCGCAACGACAACATCGCCCTGCGGCGCGGTGAGCGCATCCAGATTACCAACGACGCCAACTTCTGGGCTTACGGCTTCAACTACGAAGGCAATAAGATCCTTGTAGTGCTCAACCGCAGTGACTCAACCGTCAGCCGCAGCGTAAATGTCTCGGCTCTGGGCGTCACCTCAGGCAGCTTCACCGAACAACTGCGCGGCGGCAGCGCAGCCGTTTCTGGCGGCTCGGTAAACGTCAGCGTTCCGGCAAAAGACGCATCCATTTACAAACTCGACTAGGAGGCGCCATGCCACGCAAGCTTTTCATACTTCTTCTGCTTATGCTTGACGCGCTCTCACTGGCGGCCTGCGGCGGCGATGATGAAGAAGAATATGCCGACCGTTGTGAAGATTTTGAATGTCCCGACAACGCAAGCTGCGTTGAGATGGAAGGTTATCCGAACTGCATCTGTGATGACGGCTATGTCTTCGATGACAACCGTGACTGCATACCCCAAGCCTGTAAGGACTATTGCAAGCACGGCACGTGCTCGCTTGATAACGATCAGCCGGTCTGCGCCTGCGAGGCGGCATACAGTGGCACGCAATGCTACAGTTGCGCTGAAGGCTATGTAGAGGACGGCCTGGTTTGTGTCCCCGGCGAAGATCTGCCGGAAGAGTGCATAGGTTTTGCCTGCAATCAGGGCGTGTGCATGGTCAATGAAAGCAGCCTGCCATATTGCCTGTGCAACACCGGTTATGCTGGCGAACACTGCGAAGATTGCGCCGATCATTACGCACTGAAAGACGGCGTCTGTCTGCCGGAAGGCGCAGATGGTGATACTGACGGTGAGGTCGAAGTCGATTCCTGCGATCCCAACCCATGCATTGAGGCGCACCGCAGCATATGCACAAATGACGGTGATGATTACATCTGCAGTTGCGATGAGGGTTACATCGAAAATGAAAACGGCGACTGCGTAGAAGACGACAATCCACTCGATCCCTGCGATCCTGACCCCTGTGTCGAACGCTACCGCAGGACCTGTGAGGCCGACGGCGAAGATTACACCTGCAACTGCGACGCAGGTTTTGAAGATGACGACGGCCTCTGCCTGCCGGTCTGCGACCCGGCGCAGGCTTCCAGCGCCATTTGCGATCTGGCGCACGAGTCCGCGCCCTTTATGGTTTCGGCCAACGGTCACGGTGCGGTTATCTGGAATAAAGACGAAAAGAAAATGGACGTGTTCCTCGAACATGTCTACAGGAATTATGATGAAAACGTCTGGACGCATGATGTACTCTACGACACCTATTTCGGCGTGCGCACGCCTTCAGGCAGCGTATGGCTGAATACGGTTACACCCGCTTATGTCGGCTATCATCAGGAAAGCGGCATCATTCACGTTATACAGAACTATGACGGTCTGAAAATCGATTCGTATTATTACGCGCCCTGGCAGCTTTCACGCCCGGCGCTCTTAATGCTGGCAAAAGCCACCAACACCGGCAGCACCCGCGAAGTATCGCTGTTCACAATTCACAATTATCATCTGGGCAACCCTGACGACCCTGAAGATTTGCGTTACTTGAACGCTGCAGACGAGCAGATTGCACACGACGCCTCCGGCGGTTTCCTCGAAAAAGGTCCGGCTGGAGCGCTTTACCACAAACCGCTGGGCGATGTTTCCGCTTACGACTGCACACCCAACAATCCCTGGCAGATTCTCACCGATGGCGACGACTTCAGCAATAACGGTTCCGCGGGTGTGGGTGAAGACCGCGTAGCCGGCTTCCAGCACAAGGTTACGCTTGAAGCAGGTGCTGCAACGTGGTTCGGCAGTGTCTCGGCGCTGGACCGCGACGGCGAAGGTAACGGACTGGCCGCAGAACTGGCGGACGCTTACGACGAGATGACGCCGGAAGAAATTCTGAATGAGGCCGCCGAAGAATGGGAGAACTGGCGCGGAGAGCCCATCGAAGGATTGAGTTCACAGGAGCTTTTTGTATACCGCCAGTCCGAAGCGGTGCTGCGCATGGGACAGATATGGGAAACCAGCGATCTGTCGAAAGGTCAGATCCTGGCTTCTATGCCGCCGGGTAACTGGAATATCTGCTGGATGCGCGATATGGCCTACGCCATTTCTGGTCTGATTTACAGCGGTCATTATACCGAAGCCCGAGCTGCGCTTGAGTTCGTGCTCAAAGCCGACAGCGGACATTATCAGGCTCAGGCCGGTGTGCCATATCAGGTTACAATTACGCGCTATTTCGGGCGCGGCAAAGAGGAAACCGATTATAACGAGTTCGGTCCCAACATCGAATTCGACGGCTTCGGACTCTTTTTATGGGCGCTTTACGAATATGTACAAGCCTCCGGCGATGAAACGCTGCTGGATACTTACGGCACGCTTATAAAAGAAAAAGTGGCCGATGCCCTGCTGGGCCTTATGAACGAAAGTAATGACCTCATCAACGCCGATTCGTCCATCTGGGAAGTCCACTGGGACGGCAAGCAGAAACAGTATTCGTACACGTCCATAACAGCCGCACACGGGCTCTGCATGTACTCGAAGCTGCTGGACGAGGAAGACGGCGCACCATACTCCGCCGCAGCCATCGACATCACCGCTGCGCTTAACGAGCATATGCTGGACGGTTCGCATGTGCTGGCCAGTTCGCTTGAGGAACTGCAGTCCGGCTCGGGCTATCACGACGCCGCCACCGTCGAAGCCTTCAACTGGCTGCTTTTCGATCCGACCGGAACCGTGGCCTATGCCACCTTCGATATGTATCTGGACAGCCTGCGCGTGGCGCATGATCTGGGCTTCTTCCGCAACGATGACGGCGGCTGGTACGACTCGCAGGAGTGGGTGTTCGTCGATCTGCGCGGAAGCATTGCAGCGCGTCTGGCCGGCGATGCCAATGCATCAGACGAACTTATAGCCTGGATAACCGCTCAGGCTCTCAACAATCAGGGCATGATCGCCGAACTGCACCACCCGTCGAACGCCGATTACGAAGGCGAAGCCCCGATGGTGGGCTTCGGTGCAGGTGGATACATAATTGCGCTGAAGAAACGCGGAGAGAACGCGCCGACACAGCCCTATTGCGGCGAGTGGAGATAATTTAATGCCGCAAGGCTCACGCCTGTTCTTATTACTGACAATGCTTATGCTGTGCTGCTGCGCCTGCTCAGAAAAAAGCGGCGATCCTGATCCATACGCCCGTGACTGCCGTCTGAAAGCCACGTACATTCCAGGCGAAGCAACACCGCAGAATATTCACCTGGCAGGTGATTTCAACGAATGGCAGCCTTCACAGTATGCCATGGAGATTTCTGATGATGGGAATTACCACATAGAGCTGGATCTTGATCCGGGCGAATATCTTTATTCCATCTATATCGACAATGAGGCAGCCTTCGACTCATCCAATCCGCTGACAGCTTTCGATGATGATGATGTCGAACGCTCATATGTGCAGATCGAAGACTGTTCCACTCCGGCTTTACGACTGGACAGTTCTACCGTAGAAAACGGTGCAATCAACGCCGATATCACTTTTCTTAAAAGTTCAGAAGACGCCCTGATAGATCCGGCCACTTTCAAGGTCACACTCGAAGACGGCAGCAGTCTCGATTATTCGATAGCTGCAGATCCGGGCCGCATAAACATTAACGGCAAACTGCCTTCAGGCAAGCATTTTATAAGCGTCAGTGCCTCGGATGAAAATGGACAGGCTGCCAAGGCTGTGCGCTTCACCGCATGGAACGAGAGCGAAACATTCTTGTGGGAGGATGCGCAGATTTATCAGGTTGTAGTTGACCGTTTCCGGCGCGGCGGCGGCGATCTGGCCGATAATGTGCCCATCAGTTATCGTTACGGCGGCGATCTGTCCGGAATCGTTGAAGCCATCGAAGAAGGCTACTTCGAGAAGCTCGGCATCAACGCTCTGTGGATTTCGCCCATGTACGACAACCCGGACGATTACTGGACCGGCTTTGACGGTCACCTTTACGAATCTTATCACGGTTACTGGCCGGTTAAAGCGCGGGCGGTCGAAGAGAAATTCGGCGGAGAAGAAGCGCTGGACAATCTGGTTGAAGTTGCGCACGAACACGGACTGCGCCTGATTGTAGACATTGTGATGAATCACGTCCATCTGTTGCATCCTTACTGGCGTCAACACAAAGATGATAACTGGTTCAACCATCCAGATGGTTCCTGCATCTGTGGTGCGCCGCAATGCACCTGGGCCGAAGCCATCGATCACTGCTGGTTCACCGAGTACCTGCCGGATCTGCAATGGAAAAATCGCGATGTAATGCGCCGGATCGTAGACGATACATACTGGTGGCTGGAGCGTTTCAATCTGGACGGACTGCGACTGGACGCTATTCCCATGATGCCGCGACTGGCAGCGCGCCATCTGCGCGCACAGATACGCGGCAGTCTGGATGTCGGCCCGGAACATACTTACCTGCTGGGTGAAACATACACCAGCGTAGGCGGCTACGGACAGATACGCTGGTATCTGGGGCCGCAGGGACTCTCGGGGCAGTTTGATTTCCCGCTGATGTGGACGCTGCGCGATGTTATTGCGCGCGGTAACGGATCGTTTGCCGATGTGGAAGAAATCATCGCCGAAGGACAGGCCGCCTGGGATGGTTCCGGCGCGGTCATGGCACCAATAATCGGCAACCACGATGTCGAGCGCTTCATCACTATCGCTTCAGGCGATAATACCAGTGACCTGTGGAAGAATCCGCCACCGCAACCTGAAAATCCAGAAGCATACAAACGGCAGTTATTGGCCCTGACCATAATGTTGACTCAACCCGGCGCACCCATAATTTATTACGGCGACGAATTCGGTATGCCGGGCGCAGGCGACCCTGACAATCGCCGCCCCATGCGCTTTGGTGAAGATCTCAGCGCCGAAGAATCGGAACTGCTGGAAAAGGTTCGGATTCTGGGACAGGCCAGCCATTGTGACCGCTCGCTGCGCCGAGGCGAACGCATAGGCCTGGAAGTCGAAAAGGACATTGTGGTTTATGCGCGTCATTATGGAGACGACGATCCGGCATTTATTCTGTTAAACAGATCAACAAAGGCAAAAAGAATTTCCTTCGCGCTGCCGGAAAAGCTAAAATCTTTCAATGATGTGGATTATTCCGACATATGGGATAATCCGCTTGAAAAAGACGGCGATACTTTTATCATGACGCTGCCGCCATTAAGCAGCGCGGTGCTGGTTTCGCCGGAATGCAAGCAATGATTGGAGAGCATTCATGTCTGTAAAGTTTTGCGCTACATCCGTCATAACGCTGCTGTTGCTGACGTTTCTGGCATTGTGCGCCTCCTGCGGAACGGACAGCGATAAGGACGAAGAAGAGAACGACGGCGACATTGACGACAGCGAGCAGGAACTTTGGGATGCCGGTCCGGAACCGGATGGCGATAATGGCGGTTATGGTTACGGCGACGGAAATGACAGCAGCGTCAAATGCTCGCAGGATCCCTGCATACATGGAAAATGCGTAGTAGTTGACGGAGCCGCCACCTGCGTCTGTACGGAAGGTTACGCCGGTACATACTGCCAGACCTGCGACGAAGGCTACGAACCGGACGGTCTGAAATGCGTCCTGGTGACTCCATGTTCTGGTTTTGACTGCGAAAAAGGAATATGCAAAGTCGAAGACGGCGCGGCTGTCTGTCTCTGCGACAGCGGCTATAAGGGTACACACTGCGATGAATGCGCCGATGGCTACCATGAAGTAAATCTTGAATGTTTACCGGATTAACCGCTTATCCAAGGGGGTGAATATGAAACTCCGTAATCTGTTTATTATTACAATGGCTGCACTGCTGCTTATGTTTACCATAGCCTGCGGCGCAGAAGAAGGCGATGACGACATCGACTCCGACGGCGATGATTCGAACGTCGACGGCGACGATGCGGTTGACGGCGACGACTCGGTCGATGGCGATGATAATGCTGACGGCGATTTCGATTATGACGCTATCGAAAACATGACTGTCGTGCATTTCTGGATAGACTGGGAACAGCCCTACATTTATTACAGCACCGACGGCGGCACAAACTGGGTCGTCTATCCGGGTGATGCCATGACAAACGAAGAAGGCGACTGGTTCCAGCTCGAAGTCAATCGCGGCTCCACCGGCCAGTTGCATTTCGTCTTTAACGACGGCAACGCCGTTCAGGAAGATGCGGTCTGGTACACACCCTCCGACGGATCACAGAATTTCATTACCACTGCCGATGAAATCTGGGTCAAGAACAATCTGGTTTACCCCTCACGCGAAGCAGCCGACAATGCCGTAGTTGACGGTGATGACACTCCCGATGGCGATGACACGCCCGATGGTGATGATACGCCCGATGGTGACGATACCCCCGATGGTGACGATACGCCTGATGGCGACGATACGCCTGATGGCGACGATACTCCCGACGGTGATGACACGCCTGATGGCGACGACACCCCCGATGGCGATACGGGCGACAAGACCTACACGGTACATCTCTATTCCGGCTGGGAAACCGCCTACATTTATTACAGCTACGACGGCGGTACGGACTGGACGGTTTATCCTGGAGTGGCCATGACTTTTGAAGATGACGATTTGTGGTGGGTAGTTGAAGTTGATCTTGACCCCGACTACGATCTGGTTTTCGTTTTTAACAACGGCGCCCCCAATCAGGAAGATGCCGACTGGCACAATCCGTATGGCACAACCGGCAATTTTACTACATCCGACACCGAGGTCTGGGTTAAAGACGGATACATGACCACATCGAAACCGTAGCATATCTGCAGGAATAAATTTGCATTTTCAACGGTTACGGGAATAATGGGTTTTCCCGTGACCGATTTGAGGTTCTGTAAATGTCAGAAAAGCATTCCTTAGCGGAACACAGAACGCCGGGGCCGGCGTTTACGATTTACATCCTGCTGCTGCTGGCAAGCGGCATAGGCGCCGCAATCTATCTGACCTGGCTGTATTATGCCTCCATATACGGTCTGCTGGTGGACGGCGACACATTCTGCAATATAAACGAGTATGTAAATTGTGTAACCGTTGCCAACAGTTCCTATTCACACATAATCGGCGTACCCAATTCCATTCTGGGTTTCGAGTATTTCTTCCTGCTGGCGCTGGGAATTGTTTTTGCCGCAAGCAGCCGCTTCCGTTTCGCGGCCTGGGATTCAATATTGTTCTACGCCGGTCTGGTTGGCCTGCCCTTCTGCATCATCCTTGGATTGATAGCGGCTTTCATTATTAAATCCGTCTGCATCGTATGTCTGTTCGTCTATCTGGTGACCTTCATAATCACTCTGTCAATCGCCATATATCACCGTTTCAGATTCCGCCCGCTCTTTGCAGACGGGCCACTGCTGCTGCTGGACTACCTCAAAAAACACAAAACCTTCCGGCTGCTGATGATACTGATTTTCTCTGCCGGAATTGTTCAGCTTTTTGTATGGCCAACTGACGATATGGGCGACAGGTCTTCCTCTATAAAAATCGGAACCACCAGAATGCAGTTTGAAGGATTGACTCTGGGGCCGCAGAATGCGCCGATAAAAATTGAGGAATTCACGGACTACGAGTGCCCCTTCTGCTCAAGGGCGCATGTTTCCATGATGAAGGTGCTGGAAAAATATCCCGACAAAATTCGTTTCTCGCACCGCGATTATCCCCTGGACAACAGTTGCAATCCGCTGGTCGACAGGCCCTTCCACCAGAACGCCTGCCGCGCCGCACGATACGGACGCTGCGCCGCAAAGCAGAATCGATACTGGCAATACGAACACCTGCTCTTCGATAAAAAGAATGGGCTGGAAGACAAGGCTCTGCTCGAATACGCAGCCGAAGCCGGTCTGGATATAAAAGCCATGCAGGAATGCGTCGCTGCCGGAACTTCGCTGCTGGAAGTTCAGCAGGACATTAATAAAGGCATCGAAATCAAGATCGAGGGCACTCCCACTTACATCATCGATTTCGGCGGCCAGAAGGAAACAGTTGTGGGCTTCAGACAGGAATCTTTCTGGGAAGAAAAAATCCAGTCTTATTTGAATAAAATAATAAACACCGCACAGCAGAAAGCCAGACAGGAAAAGGCTGCCGATTGAAGACTGTCAGTCATCTGCAAACCGCCTGATTTCCAACAGAATAACACTGCGGATAAAACAGCTGTCCGCTGCGGAATTACCGAATCAAGGAGTTAATAATGAGCGATCACGATCACAGCAACAATAACGATTCATGCGACAGCGGCGACTGCGGAAGCTGCGGCAGCGCCAGTCACTGCAGCAGCGCCAAAGCTGAACAGGAACTTAAGGATATCCGCCTTAAGAATCGTCTGGAAAAGATAAAGAACAGAGTCGTAGTGCTCTCCGGCAAGGGCGGCGTCGGAAAAAGCATGGTAGCTCTCAAGCTGGCCACGCTGCTGGCTGCACAGGGCAAAAGCGTCGGTCTGCTGGATATCGATATTCACGGTCCAAGTGTGCCGACACTGCTGGGCCTTGAAGGCAAGCCGCTGCAAATCGACCCTAAATCCGAATCCATGCTGCCTGTCGACTACATGGGACTTAAAGTTATATCCATCGGATTTCTGCTGCGTAATCAGGACGACGCCATAATCTGGCGCGGCCCGCTGAAAATGGGAGTCATACGTCAGTTCATTCAGGATGTGGAATGGGGCGAATTGGATTATCTGATAATCGATGCTCCTCCGGGAACCGGCGACGAACCGCTGACGCTGGCGCAGCTAATGCCCGGCGCACATGCCCTGGTCGTCACCACCCCGCAGAAAGTCGCCACCGCCGACGTGCGCAAGTCGATAAATTTCTGCAGTAAGGTCGACCTTAATATTATCGGCGTGGTCGAAAACATGAGCGGTCTGACCTGCCCCGACTGTAACAGGCTGATCGAGATCTATCCCGGCGGCCAGGCGGCAAAGATGTGCGAAGAAATGAATGTTCCGCTGCTGGCGCGCCTGCCGATAAATCCCGAACTGGCGCAGGCCTCAGACGACGGCGTAGCTTATAAATACATTTACGATCATCAGAATCCGGCTGATCCATTCAACGCCGTTCTGGATAAAGTAATGGCGCTGGATGATGCAGTAAAACCGGCGGAATGATCAGGCTCTATAATTTCAATCGAAAGGGTCGCGCTGCGGCCCTTTTTTTTGCATGCGCGCGCTTCGCGCACGCATGAGCAATACAGCGCAGCTTTAAAAATCAAACGACCTCCACTGCGATATGCATAAAGAAATCCCGGCTGTGCAGCCGGGATTTAGTAATTTTTTTCAGGACTTGTCGAACGAGTGTTTTTCAGTCTTCGCCGGGATGGAAATACGGTTCGCGAATGGTGTTGATGTACTCGTCGATAATCATTTCGTCTTCCTTGCTTAAGCCCTCGAACATGATGCCCATTCCGGGAGGAGTTTCAGGATAGACCGGATTGTATTCACGGTACCATTTGACGATACCGGTAGTCTCGATGGTCTTGGGGCTGTTGGGAAGCAGGAAGGAGATTGGAACCTTCTCGCCGACCTTGGCAGGGACGTGCGTCGAAACGAAGACTCCGCCGGTCGAAATGTTCACCGAGAAGCCCGTAAAAAAATTGGTCTCCGAATGCAGGCTTATTTCGATTTTAAGATTGACGCGCGGGTCTAATCTTTTATCGCCGCCCTCATCCTCCAACAACTCTTCTGTGTTTACTTTTTTTTCAGTCATCACACACTCTCGCAAAAGACTGTTTGTTTTATTTCTCTTCCGGTATACCCAGATTCAAACCACACTCGGGACACTCGAACTGACCGGAAGCAAGTATCGTTCCACAGGCAGGACAGATAAGTTCTTCAGCTTCAAGATCTACTTCCGCTCTGCCGTGTCCTATAAGATCCAGCTCTGCTTCTTCGACTACCGTACCGATCATATCAGAGAACTGTGCTTCCAGCACCTCGATGGCTCTTTCGGCATCATCTATTGCCACAAGCAGGTCCAGTTCACCCAAACCACCCTTGCAGGAGCATCCCGCACCGCAAGACTCATCACGCAGTATAATGCTTGGAATATTGTTTTTGCAAAACAAATCTCTTACAGGTTTAAGCCGGTCATACATTGCATGCGCAACAATGGCCAACTCGCGTCCTGACAGATAAGCTTCGATTTCGGTGTCGTTCATTCTGGGACGGATACCCTCCAGGCTCGACACAAGCTCCACTTCGCAATTGGCGCAAACGCATACACCGGAGCGATATTCAGATTTACATACGGGACAGTAAGGCATTTTACCCCTCGCAGAGTTCTTCAATGAGTTCAGGCAGCACAATTCCGGCTTTGCCCAGCTTGACCTGCTGGAAACCACGCGAATTTTCCGGTGATTCCAGTCCGATGTAAATTTTGGTGGCCTCAGCCTGATATACGAATTGAGCCACCGGGAAAACGTTGCCGGAAGTTCCTATGACAATAAAATAATCGCAGCTTAAGAGCCACTCCATTGCAGTTTTCAAATCGCGCGATTTCAGGGCTTCGCCGAACCAGACTACGTTGGGTCTCAGTAAACCACCACAGGCATGTCTGGGCGGCATTTCCGCATAAGTTTCGGAAGATTCGAGCACTGCACCGCAGGAGGAACAGATATCCTGAATGGCGGAGCCGTTAATTTTAATGAGATTTTTCTGACCGGCGCGTTCATGCAGATCATCCACATTCTGACTTACCAGCAGAAAATGTCCCGGATTCATATGCTGCTCAAGACGCACCAGCGCTTTATGCGCTTCATTGGGTTGTGCCTGGCGAATCTGACGCCTGCGCTCCATGTAGAATTCCCAGACCTTATCCGGAGATTTTTCGAAGGCCGTCGGCGTAGCCAGCTCATGCCAGTCATAGGTGTCCCACATGCCGCCAGGCTCTCTGAATGTTTTAAGACCGCTTTCTGCCG
>Ga0172375_10003576_pt1 | contig 23488 bp, 14 predicted proteins | sample LakKiv1m_FD_114537 | JGI IMG/M metagenome (GOLD analysis project Ga0172375, IMG submission 114537) | Freshwater microbial communities from Kabuno Bay, South-Kivu, Congo - kab_092012_11.1m | ecosystem: Environmental > Aquatic > Freshwater > Lake | place: Democratic Republic of the Congo... | reverse complement strand
GTTTTTTCAAGGTCTCCCGAGAGTATTCGACCTGGAACCCTCATGATGAAACAGTCGTCGCTCAAGACCGTGGCCGTCATCCCGGCCGCAGGATTTGGCGTCCGGATGAAAAGCGAACGGGCCAAGCAGTTTCTCAGCCTGGATGGAAGGCCCATCCTGGCCGTGACCCTCACGGTTTTTCAGGAATGCAGAGAAATTGATGGAATTGTCCTTGTGGCGCCCTCGAGCGATGTGGGCTACTGCCGGGAGCATATCGTGGAGAAATTCGGCCTTACGAAGGTGGAAAAGATCGTTCCGGGCGGCAAGCGTCGCCAGGATTCCGTAAGACTCGGCATCCAGGCCACAGAAGGGAGATATGATCTCGTCGTGATCCACGACGGTGTTCGGCCTGTCATTGAAAAAGGGCTTCTGAAGCGGGTGATTGAGGCCGCCCTGATCCACCGGGCCGTAATCGCAGCGCTCCCTGCCAAGGAGACGGTCAAGGAGGTAAACGACCGCCACGAGGTGGTGCGTACGGTGGATCGGCATCGGGTCTGGATGGTGCAGACCCCACAGGCCTTCCGCTACCACGACATCCTGAAGGCCCATGAACAGGCGCTGGCCCAGGGATGGGAAGAGGCCACGGACGATGCCTTTTTGGTGGAGAAGCTGGGAATTCCCGTAACGGTTGTGGAAGGTTCAGAAAGAAACATTAAGGTCACAACCCTCTACGATCTGGAGCTGGCGCGATTCCTGTTGCGGTCGTGATGCATGTTTAAGGATAATCGTTCTGGGGACGCAGATTTTTGCAGATATGCACAGATAATTTCAAAAAATTGAAAATGAGAGGTCATCTGCGTTCATCGGCGTCCAAATTCTCTTTCTAAGCCAGTATGGCTTTGGAGCCGGCATGATGCTCAGGATAGGGACACGGGGAAGCAAATTGGCCCTCAAACAGAGTGAATGGGTCAAGGGCAAAGTGGAGGCCAGATATCCCGGTATGGGTGTCGAACTTGTCAGGATCAAGACCACCGGCGATAAGATCCTTGATTCGCCCCTGAGCCGGATCGGGGGCAAGGGCCTTTTCGTGAAAGAGATCGAGGATGCGCTCCTGGAAAAGAGGGTTGACCTGGCTGTCCACAGCATGAAGGATGTTCCGGCGGCATTGCCTGACGGCCTCATGCTGTCCACCTATCCCGAACGGGAAGATCCTTCGGATGCCTTGATCTCTGTTGATGGCCTGACCCTCGACGAGCTTCCCGTAGCGGCGAGGGTGGGGACCAGCAGTCTCAGGCGGGGGGCGCAATTGCTCCATATTCGTCCGGACCTGAAACTCGTCCCTCTGAGGGGGAATGTGGACACCCGGCTTCGAAAAGTTGAATCAGGGGACCTTCATGCCGTTATTCTGGCATGCGCCGGTCTGAAGCGGCTGGGACTGGCGGGACGGATCACTCAGGTCATTCCGCCGGACCAGGTCCTGCCGGCCGTGGGTCAGGGGGCGCTCGGGGTCGAGGTGCGGCGGGATGATGCCGGGCTCATTCACATTCTCGAGTTTCTGGACCATGAGCCCACCCGGATCACGGTCCGAGCCGAAAGGGCCTTCCTGAAAGAACTCGAGGGGGGGTGCCAAGTCCCCATTGCCGCTTTTGCCCAGTTGGACGGGGATCGCATCCTTTTCAGGGGCATGGTAGCCGAGCTGGACGGATCGAGAATCTTTAAAGAAGAGACGGCCGGATCACAGGATCAGGCCGAGGCCATCGGGATCGCCTGTGCCAGGAACCTGATCGCTTCCGGCGCAGACAAGGTGCTGGAAAAAGTGTATGGATGGGCCAGAGATGCCTGATGCTGGATACTTGAACATGGATTGTGGGTGCTGGATACTAAATGCCGGCCGGCGGCAACTCCGGCATTAAACTCAACGAACTCAATAAACTCAATAAACTTAATGAACTCAATGAACCCAACAAACTCGATGAACTCAATGAACCCCATGAATCCCTCCGCCATCCCAAAGGGAACTGTCTATCTGGTTGGGGCCGGCCCGGGCGACCCCGGACTCCTGACCATCAAGGGGAAAGAACTCCTTTCTCAAGCGGACGTGGTCATTTACGACTATCTGGCCAACCCGCGGTTTCTTGAATTTGCAAGGGATGGGGCCGAACTCATCTATGTGGGAAAGAAGGGCGGGGACCATACCATGGGCCAGGCGGAGATCAGCGCCCTGATTGTGGACTGGGCCTGGAGGGTAAAGACGGTGGTTCGGCTCAAAGGGGGCGACCCCTTCATCTTCGGCAGGGGAGGTGAAGAGGCCCAGGAACTGGCCGCGGCGGGCGTGGATTTCGAGATTGTACCCGGGGTGACGTCAGCCATTTCCGTGCCGGCCTACGCAGGCATACCCCTCACCCATCGGGACTATACGGCCACCGTGGCCTTTGTCACCGGTCATGAAGATCCCCTCAAAGAGCAGTCCACTATCGCCTGGGACAAGCTGGCCACAGGGGCAGGGACCCTGGTCTTTCTCATGGGCGTGGGGAACCTTCCACAGATCGCCGAGCGCCTTATGAAACATGGTCGGTCCCCGGATACGCCGGTGGCAGTGATCCGGAGGGGTACGACCGCGGAACAGGCGACCTGGGTGGGAAATCTCGAAAATATTGGCCGCATCGCAAGCGAAAGCCGGATACGGCCGCCTGCTATTATTGTGGTGGGCGATGTGGTCCGTTTAAGAGAGGAACTCAACTGGTTTGAGAGAAGGCCGCTTTTCGGAAGACGGATTGTGGTCACAAGGGCCAGGGAACAGGCCAGTGAGTTCCGCCGCATACTCGAGGCACTGGGAGCAGAGACGATTGAATTCCCCACCATCGAGGTGAGACCGCCCGAAAGCTGGGAATCCCTGGACCGGGCGATCCGGTCCCTGGACGAATACGACTGGCTTGTCTTCACCTCTGTCAACGGGGTCCGATTTTTCCTCGATCGGCTCAAATTCTCAGGGAAAGATGTCCGCGATCTGAAGGGAGTCAAGATCGCGGTCATCGGACCCAAGACGGCCGAGGTATGGGAGCGCATGGGGATCGAGCCGGATTTGATGCCGGACGAGTATCGGGCCGAGGCGGTTGTGGACGCTTTCAAAGAGGCAGGAATCAGGGACGCAAGGATCCTCATCCCCAGGGCTGCCCAGGCAAGGGAGATACTCCCCGAACAGTTGCGGGAGGCGGGCGCCCACGTGGATGTGGTCCATGCCTACCGGACGGTGAGCCCGGATCAGGATACCGGACGGGTCAGGGAACTCCTTATGAAAGGGGCCGTCGACATGGTGACCTTCACCAGTTCTTCCACCGTCAGCAATTTCGTGAAGATGTTCGAGGCGGACGGCAGCCCGCTCCAGGAGTGGATGGACCGAGTGGCCGTCGCCTGCATCGGCCCCATCACGGCAAAGACCGCCGAAAAAAACGGTTTCAAGATAAGCGTGGTTCCCCCCAAATACACGATTGAATCCCTTGTCGGAGAGATGATGCGATTCTTCACATCCCATCCTCTTGTGGGCCAAGATAGATGACGCAGGTTTTTGGCAGCCTGGCTTGCTTCCGCGACCAACAAGGGAGACCGACACGGACTAACCTGTATCAACGTATCCTTGAGGAGATCGGCACACAACCTTTTGACAGCATGGCTTATGTGAAGCCTCGGACTCTGGATCAAGTCCAATTGCGCACGCAAACGAGTGGCGTAGAGCGCAATTTCCCCGAAGCAGGGGAATTCCCAATAACGGCGGCTTGCAGAGAAGAGGTGCGTGGGTTATGAGAAGGGCTATCGTCATCTCTTCAATATCTTCGCAATTGTTGGTTTCCTGTTTTGTCCTCTGGAGTTCCTCCTGCCTGGCGGCGACCTACTACATGCGGACCGACGGGGGGACGGCGACCCAGTGTACGGGCCGGTTGGATGCCCCCTATCCGGGTTCCGGGACGGGTCAGGCATGCGCCTGGGCTCACCCCTTCTGGGCCCTGGATGCATCGGGCAACTGGAAGATCACCGGCGGCGACACCATGATCATTAGGGCGGGCAGCTACCGCATGGGTTTCGGGGCCCCCAACACGGGGTGGTGCGATGCAGCGGGGGCCTTTGAGTGTCACCTTCCCCCGCTCCCTTCCGGACCGGACCCTGCTCACTCGACGCGGATCCTGGGGGTGGGCTGGGACCAGGGATGCGCCAACCCGCCGGAGTTGTGGGGGGCCGAGAGACCCTGGCAGATCCTGAGCCTCGACGGGACCTCCAACGCCGTCATCGGGTGTCTGGAGATCACGGACCATTCAGGGTGTGTCGAATCCCATGCCGATCCAGCCATTCGCTGCGAAAGAGATACCCCTCCCTTTGGGGACTGGGCGCCTGTGGGGATATACGCCGAGGGTTCCTCCAACGTTGCCCTTTCGCACCTCAATATCCACGGACTGGCCTGGGCCGGGGTCCATGCCGGCAGACTTTCCAACTGGACGGTGGAGAGCGTGCGGATTGCGGCCAACGGCGGGGTCGGATGGGACGGCGATATCGGAGAGAGCGCCAACGCCGGAAGCCTGATCTTTCGCAGGTTCACAGTGGAATGGAATGGCTGCGGGGAGACATACCCTCAAGGGGAACCATACGGCTGCTGGGCACAGACGGCCGGCGGGTATGGCGATGGGGTGGGTCTGGGCGCAACAGGCGGCGACTGGCTTTTTGAAGACAGCATCTTCCGGTACAACACCTCAGACGGCCTGGATATGCTCTATGTCCGCCTGGCCCCTTCCAATATCCAGATCAAGAGAACACAGGCCTATGGAAACGCGGGAGATCAGATCAAGGTCAATGGACCCACGCAGGTTGAAAACAGCCTGATGGTAAGCAACTGCGGCTTTTTTGAGGGGAAACCCTTTACGTACCATGTGGACAACTGCCGGGCCGGGGGCAGCGGCCTGGCCCTCAGTGCACGGAAGGGGACCCGCATCTCCGTGGTCAATTCCACCATCGCCGGACAGGGGGATTGTCTCTGTCTCATGGGATGCGACAGCGGGGATTGCGACGGCTCCGAAACCTTTATCGTGCAGAACAACATCTTCATGGGCTATCCGGAATTCCATGACCCTTCGGACAGGGCCTGTTATATCTGGTTTGAGCCAGCCGTTTTCGGCACGGTCAACACGGATTACAATGTGGTCTTTAACGCCAAGATCGGGAATGTGGCGCTTGCGGCCCACGACCTGAACCAGAACCCTCTGGTTGTCGATTCGAACCTGGAGATCTTTGATGGTCATCTTCAAGCGAGGAGCCCGGCCATAGACAGCGGCCTCCCGGTGGGGAGTTTGGGCGGATTGGTGCCCAACCACGACCTGGAGAACAACCCCCGGCCTGGGGGCGCTGGCGTGGACCGGGGGGCCTATGAGAGGGCCGTGGCCTGTCCCCCCTGTTCGGGGACGACCCCTCGCGTGGAGAACGTGACCTTCCCGGCTGGATGCAACTGCCTCTGCACAGGCACCGTCTTTATAAACATCGGTCCAAATGTGGAGATTGAAAATGGGGCCATTGTCACCTTTGAGGCCCCTGTGGTCCAAATCGGAGAAGGGGTTCGTGCCAGACAGGGGTCGAGAGTCCAGATCAAGCAGCCGTAAGCGCCCCTGGCGGTTGCAGATCTCCATGTCGAATTTGTAATGCACGGGGATACAGTCAGGTATGGTGGTTTTTGGCGTTCGATACACCACGCATCTCGCGATTCCAATACGAAAGTTAAGAACCCAATGCGGCATAGCCGCAACCAAAAAATATCTCACACAAAGCCACAAAGCCACGAAGACACAAAGAGACACAAAAGATTTTCTTGTTTTTTGTGACAGAAAACTGGGGAATAAGGTACTAACAGCGTCCCCCACAATTGATATTTTCGTCATGCCGGACTCGATCCGGCATCCAGAAACAGACTGGATTCCGGCTTCCGCCGGAATGACGGTGTAAGGACAATTATGAGACTGTTAATATGAACAGGATAACAGGAAAATACCAGATGAAAATTCGTATGGCGGCAGTGATGGTCTTCCTACTGATATTGGGAATGACCCTGTCGGGGATGGCCAGGATTGCGTCCGCCGAGGGTTTCGCACTGGGCGATATCCCCCTGGATAAGGAAATTTATGAAAAATACATCAAAAAGCTGCCACAGGATCGTTTGGAGGCGGCGCTTCCTTCAAGTTACGATGCGAGAGATGCCGGTATTGTGACACCGGCGAAAAACCAGGGCTCCTGCGGTTCGTGCTGGGCATTTGCAAGCGTCGGCGCACTCGAGTCACACATCCTAAAGAAGTATGCCATGGGTCCGTACGATCTGTCAGAACAACAACTTCTCAGGTGTAACCCCTATGGATATAACTGCATCGACGGAGGCTCTGCCAATGCGGCACTGTATTGGGAAACCACCGGGCCTATCACCGAAACATGCTACCCGTATACAGCAACAGATGGCGATTGCAGCTATTCCTGTACGGAGATGGTTTATCGGGTCACCGGGTGGCATACGGTTACCCAGTCTGCATGGTATTTCAAAGACTCCTGTTATAATGAAGGACCCAGCTACTGGCGATTTGATGTGTACAGCGATTTTTACGATTTCTGGGACGATGGGAGGGATGGAGAGGTATATGTCAATAAGGGTGGAACCTATCTCGGTGGACATGCAGTGCTTCTCATCGGGTGGGATGACGCCAAAGGCGCTTATCTTTGCAGGAACAGTTGGGGGGCGACCGGGGGCCCGAATGACGACGGGACCTTCTGGATCGCCTATACCGGACATACCAATGATTTGGAGTTCGACATGTCCAACTTTGGTATTACAGGAGGAACCAGCCCCGGGTCCCTTCAGTACTCCTGGAACATGGATACTAACCCTGGATGGACCACCCAGGGTCTGTGGGCCTGGGGGCCTCCCACCGGGGGCGGCGGAGAGTATGGCGGGCCGGACCCTGCCAGCGGGTACACAGGGAGCCATGTTTACGGGTACAACCTCGCAGGCGACTATGAGAACAATCTGCCTGAGAGACATCTGACCAGCAAGGCTATCAACTGCGCGGGCCTGTCGAATCTCTCCCTCAAGTTCCGCCGCTGGCTGGGTGTGGAACAGCCTGCGTTTGATCACGCATATGTGCGCGTCAGCAAGGATGGAACGAACTGGACCACATTCTGGCAAAACAGCGCTGAGGTTGCGGATGCCTCATGGGTCTTGCAGGATCTTGATATATCCAGCGTGGCGGATGGCCAGTCCACTGTGTACCTGCGGTGGACCATGGGAATTACCGACTATGATTGGCGATATTGTGGCTGGAACATTGACGACGTAGAGATCTGGGGGGTACCCTCATGCCCGGATTGCCCTTCTAATGGCGTGATTACCAACGCAATATATCGCGCAGGCGCCACCTGCTCATGCTCGAATGCTACATCCATCACCTTGGGCGGCAGCGTAACCGTTGAAAAGGGCGCCGCCGTCACATTCAAGGCCCCGATCATAACGGTGCAACCCGGCTTTCATGCAGAAACGGGGGCGGTGGTCAACATGCAGCAATAGAGGATTTGGTAACCGTTCACGGGTTCAAAGGTTTCCCGCTGTAGCGGGATTCAAGGTTGAATTCTCGGTCCAGGATTCGATTTTTTAGGCGAACTCGCACGAGAGTCGATTGTGTTCGGCATCTCAGCCCTGAAATTTGCAGCCCACAGGACGACATTTGTGCCAGCAGTCCTGCTTTACAACTGGATTTAGAAGGACGTTTGAGGTCTTCAATCGCGTCAGTGTCCTTAACCTTGAACGTTGAACCCGGAACCTGTGAACCCTTACAGGATTTGAATCTGTTCTGCCCGCTGGCGTAAACAGCGGCCACGAGATTGGGGTCGATGGTCTCGATGTTTGACATCTGTGATGGGCCTTCGTCAGACAGCCACGTTTACGGGGACGGCGTCAAGCAGCTTGACCAGATCGTGCGGAGACAGACGCGCCAGGAGCCCCTTTTTCCCGGCATTGATAAAGATGAAGGGGAGGTCTGCGATGGAGGCTTCAAAATAGATTTTCAGGGGTTTTTTCAGCCCCAAGGGTGACGTGCCCCCGACAAGATAACCGGTGTGCCTATGTGCAACCTCGGGATCGCAGGGTCTGGCGGTCTTGACGTTGAGTGCCCCTGCAAACGCCTTGGTGGAGACCTGCCTGTCGCCATGCATGAGCACCACCACAGGCTCATGCTTGTCATCTTCCATAACGAGCGTCTTGATCACCTGGTGTTCATCCACGTGCAGCTCTTGCGCAGCGCGTTTTGTCCCGCCTCTTTCCTCATAAGCGTATGAATGGAGGGTGTGAGGGATCCCGCTCCCTTTCAATGCGCGGATGGCCGGCGTTGCTGGAAACTTCTCCTTTGCCATGACATCTCCTCTTTCGCGTCGATCAGACTTCATGCCGCTGTCCTCTGATGTTGTCCGGTTCACGTCCCCCTGATGCCCCTGGCCATGTACCGACCGGGGATGTCAGCGATCTCTGTCCGATTAAGTCCTGCCTGAGCAAAGAGGGCCTTCATCTCAGGGTCGGGGGGCAGCAGATCGCGGGCAACAGTCTCGTGCGTGCCGTGGTGTGCGGCAAGCTCCTGTCGGCTCATGAGATGGGCGACAATGAGGAAACCGCCGATTTTAAGCACCCGGCCCATCTCTCGAAGGGCCTGTTGCGGCTCATCGAAATGCGGGAACGCTGCAAAGCAGATGACTCGATCGAATACGCCGTCAATGAAAGGGATATGGTGGACATCCCCTTGAAAAACCATATCCCGGTGGGTTCGGGGCTTGCCTTGCGCCTGGCGGATCATCTCCAGGGACAGGTCAAAGGCGCAGACCTGACCGGAAGGGCCTACTGCCTGGCGAAGGTAGGGGAGGAGGACCCCCGGCCCGGTACCCACGTCAAGGAGTCGTTCCCCGGGCTTTACTTCAAACGCGCCGATCAGATCGAGAAGACGCTCCCGCACCGGGGCCGGGTAGCAGGTTTGCTCCCAATGGTTAGCCCTTGTATCGAAAAAACGCGTCTTTGATCCCATCCTTTTTGCTCTCTCGTCAATTCAGGAAGGGGGCCTTCCTGCCGATAGCGCCGTAATCCTTTTTCATTTCCTTGTAAACCGGCTTTCCCACCAGAAAGGTGTAGATTTTATCGGCCATCGGTTCAGGGTCAATACCTTCAAAGCGATCCTCATAAAGGATTTTGCCGACGGCAAAGGCGTCGGCCAGGGCCGTCCCGATATTGGTAACATACCAGTTGAAGGGGAGCAGGGTGTAGACCCTCTGATTGGAAAAGGCCTTCAGGGCCTGATAATAGGACGGGTTTTTCCGGTAGTCCTGTGCCACCAGGCTATATCCGCCACCGTCGACAAAGACGATGTTTGGATTGAGCTTCAGAAGCATCTCCTTGTCCACAAATGCATGGGTGCCGACGCTGGCCTTGAGAGGCTTGGCCACGTTGTCCGCATGGACCCATTCGAATGGGGCATACTCCTGTTCCGTGCTTTCGATGCCGTGGGCCCCTCTATAGCCGATGCCGCCAACATATGCGGTCGGTCTGCCGCCCTCAGGGATGTCCATAGTTCGTTGTGCCAGGTCGTTTCTCAGGGATTCCACATAGGCGGCCACGTCATCCGCCCGTTTGGATCGGTTCAGTATCTTTCCCGCGAGGCGGAGACTGTCATAAACCGTGTCATCAAAGGTGGCAAAGGCCCCATAGCTCAAAACGACGACTGGAATTCTCAAGGTCTGTTGAACGTCATGCGCCAGAGAAGCCTTCATGTAGGTGACAAAAATCACCTGGGGCGAGACAGAGAGTACCGCCTCCAGGTCCGGCTTCTTGTCGATGCTGATAGGGCCCCCCGGCCCGCAGCGGGGGAGGTTCCCCAGTTCGGGATGGGCCAGCCAGTAGGGTCGGCCCCGGGGGTTCATCTTTTCCATCTCCTCCACGCCGACGACCTTGGATTCGGCCTGGAGATACACGATCTGGCGCAGGGCCCCGGGTCCGATGCAGACGATCCTCTCTGGATCGAAAGGGACCGCTACCTCCCTACCCGCCATGTCGGTTACGGTCATTGTACCGGCATCGGCACAAATGGAACCTGTGCCCCACAGGATGACGCACACCGCCCAGAAACATATTTTCTTCACGCATTCCTCCTATTTTCATGATGGGCAACAGCACTGCAGCAGAGACAGATAGCGCCTCGCCGTAAAAAAAGCCACGAAACGGTTCTTCCCCTTCTGGGGTGAAGCGCCTTCGTGGCTGTGAGATACATCTCAGGGTTTTTGAAACCGCGAACTTCTGTCCGCGAATATTGACTCATACCTACAAGATTGGATTCTTTCTGTCAAGGGATTTCGGTTCCGACGGATTTGGCTTGACAGGCCCCTCCGATCTGTAGTAAGGGATAACCACGTACAAAAACGCAATGCGATATGAAGTCGCTGATTGATCCCTGTATGCGGTTTTGCATAGACCCGTCGAAGGGTCCCTGAAAGGTTGGAACAAGGCAGGGAATGCACGTTTTCTCTGCTTCCCCCTGGTACCGAAGGGTATCCAAGGGACGAATATATAGGAACTCATTATAGAAGCCACGAAGGCTTGCCTGGTGGAAAGCAGGCCCTCGTGGCTTTTCTTTTTTTGCAGATTCATCGAGGGCCTGGGGGACCAGAAATCCTTTCCAGTCGTTGGAAAAACCAGACGACAGCCTGTTGGCGCAGCTTTTTTCAAAACATAAGGAGGAGACGATGGATCTATTGAGGAAACGACTGGTGTGGCTGGGAGTCGCGGCGTTCCTGCTGCCGTTAGGCGCGGCGGGGGCTGCGGAAGAGGAGAGTGAGCCTGTCAAACTCGATGAAATCCTGGTGGTGGCAACCCCGATCATCGAGGGGAATGAGGTGGACAATTATGCGGGTGAAAAGACCACGGTGGGAGAACAGCAGATCGAGGATTTGAATGCCCAGGACTTAGGGACCGCCCTTCGAACGACGCCTGGCGTCACCATTTCCAGGTTCAACCCGATCGGCTCATTCGGGGGAGGGGAAGGCGGCGCGGTGTTCATCCGCGGTTTCGGGTCCAGCCGACCGGGCTCTGAGATCAAGATGTATGTGGATGGTGTTCCCATGTACATGAGCGTCTGGAACCATCCGCTGCTGGACCTCATGACCATTGACCCTGCCCAGGCCATCGAGGTGTACAAATCCCCTCAGCCCGAGGAGTTTGGGAATACCTTTGCGGCCATTAACCTGGTGCCCAAGCAGAAGACCTCGAAGGGTGTCGCCACGAAGGCCCAGGTGCAGGGGGGCAGCTACCACACCTTTGTCGGCACGGCCGAGCAGGGCGGCAAGTTTGAAAATGTGGACTATTATGTGGGCGGCGGCTATCGCCGCTCTTACGGTCACCGGGAAGACGCCGAGGGCCGGTTGATGGACGGCTATGGCCGGCTGGGATACGAGGTCAACGATAACTGGGACGTGTCCCTGTTCAGCCTGTGGGACGACAATTCCGCGAAGGACCCGGGGAAGGTAGGGGCCTCGCCCGCCGAACGCCTCGGCATTTACAAGACCAAGTCGTGGCTCACCCTTGGAAAGATCACCAACCGCTTCGATAACGCGGACGGGCATCTCAAGGTCTACTACAACAAAGGGGACGGGGACTGGCTGAACGAACCTGCCGAAACGCCCGGAGTCACGTCCAACCTCTACAATCAATTTACCTATTACGGATTCAAGGCCAAGGAGAACCTCTATCTCTGGAAGGGCGGCCAGGCGACCCTGGGCTTGGACTGGGAGCAGACCGAGGGAAAATACACCAAGCAGTACAGCACAGGGGTATGGGACAACTGGACGGGGCATGAGTATGACATCCTTTCTCCCTATGCGGCGATCAATCATCTCTTCGGGGAAAAGAGAGGCCTTTATGCCATTCCATCGGCAGGGGTTCGCTTCTACGACAACAGCGATTTTGAGAGCGAATGGGCCCCCCATGCCGGCGTGGTTTTCGGTTACCAGGCCACAGAACTCCATGCCCGGTACTCCAGAGGCATCCTCTATCCAGGACTGGATGTGGTGGTCATGTCCGAGGAGGTCCTCAAGGCCCTGGGCAAGAGCTGGAAGGACCTGAGTCCGGAAAGGGTCAATCATTATGAACTGGGCGTGAGCCAGGGGTTCAAGGATATTGCCCTGCTGGAGGTCACCGCCTTCTACGAAGATGGAAGCGACCGATACGTGGTCAACCCGCCGCCCCCCTTTCCGCCCACCTATGAGAATACCGAGAAATACAAGATCCGTGGCGCGGAGATTTCGTTGAGCGTCTTTCCGCTACAGGGTCTTTCCGTGTTCGGCGGGTTCACCTACCTGAGCACGGACCCAGGGAATCTGCCCTATGCGCCGAATGGCGCCCTCACCGGCGGGCTCAACTGGCGATTCCTCAATCGCTTCCAATTGAGTCTGGACAGCCAGTATGTCTCCAGTATGTACGTGAACTCCCAGGCGCGACGAGAAGGATCGGATAGTACGAACAAGATCGGTTCCTATTATCTGGTCAATGCAAAGCTCAGCTATTTCATCCCGTTTCCCCAGCTTCCTGTGGACGGAGAGGTCTTTCTGGCCGGCGAGAACCTGACCGATGTCCAGTACGAATATCAGCCCGGATACCCCATGCCCGGAATGACGGCCATGTTGGGATTTCGGGTCTCGTTTTAGAGCCGTCTTCGCAGTCGCCACACGGGTCCCTGCGCGTTCCACCCTCCGGGATCAGCGTGTCAGGAATGCCCGGCCGGGGCCCGTGTGGGCTGAGATCGGGTAGTCGTGATGAGGTGGTCATGAAGTTGTTTTCTATTCCCGCCGTTCCCCGTTCTGCGCTCCTCCACCAGTCTGAATCATCCAAATCATCCGTGATGAAGTCTCTCATTCCATCATTTCCGCATCTCAGCATTTCCGCATGTTGCCTCCAACCCGCATTTCTCCCGACACATTTCTCCTTGACAGGCAAGCGCATTGGCTCTATGCTTTTGCCTGAAAAAATGCATACCTATCCCAGCAACCTCACGCCCGATCGGCCCTTTTTCACACCGGCTCGGCCGGGTGTTGCGAGCGATCCATCAATCAACACTTCATGAGGTGCATCGGCATGTCCATTACCTTGATGGCGCAGATTTTGCTCTCTCTCTCTCTCTCTTCTTTATACCTTTTTAATCCTAATCTATCTTTATTTAGCCAATTTCTACATATTCAAGTGCCAGTGAAGGCGCCGGGGCTTTTTTTGTTGACCCCGGTCCTCTCTTTACGAAGGGAGCAGCCAGGGGTTGCAAAGGAGGAACGTATATATGGCTGAAGGACGATCCACCATCATGGTGGTGGATGGCATTCCGGCCAAACGGTCAGCGATGGTGGTCCCGGGATACCCCTGAGTACCCCTATCGCATTGTTGACAAGTTCGGTCTGGTGGCAGCCAGACACGAAGGGAAGAGGTTCTCCACGGGCCTTGGCTTGACATTCTGCAAGCTCGTCGTTGAAGCCCAGGGCGGACAGGTCGGCGTGGACAGCGAGGCGGGGAAAGGGAGCACGTTCTGCTTTACGATTCCCTCCGGACCGATGTGACGCCTCTCATCAATGCTCAAATAACTGGTAGGGTCGGCCTCGTTAAAGAAGCGGCCACAACTGGAAAGCTGCCTTCAGAGATGATGCAATCCCTATGAATATGCTATAATTTTGGCTCAGGCTGCCAAAACTGCTAGCAGAATGCTGAACGGGTTGGAGGAGAAAATGGAAACTAAGGCACAGAGTGCGGCCGACCTGGGCCAACATGCCCGGATGCTGGAGAACATCCTTCAAAACGCTGCAGAGGGGATCTGTGTCTGCCACAACATCCCGGATGCGCCCTATGTGAGATTCACCCACTGGAACCCCCAGATGGTTGCGATCACGGGCTACACCATGGATGACATCAACCGTCTCGGATGGTATCAGACCATGTACCCCGATCCGGAGGTCCAGAAGCGGGCCATCGAGCGCATGGCGCGTATGCGCACGGGGGATGACATCCAGGCAGAGGAGTGGACCATCACCCGAAAAGACGGAGCGAAAAGATGCCTTTCCATCTCCACTTCCATCGTCACCGAGGAAGACGGCAAGGTTCACGTCATGGCTATCATGCATGACATCTCGGACCGCAAGCAGGCCGAAGAAGAACTGCGATCCAACCAGGCGTTGCTCGAAGGGGTCTTGAACGGACTGAGAGACGTTGTCGGAATTCAACTGCCCGATCATGCCATGATCCGGTACAACAAGGCCGGGTACGATCTCCTGGGTCTTTCTCCAGGGGAGGTGACCGGTCGAAAATGCTATGAACTGATCGGGAGAACCAAGCCGTGCGACATCTGCGCCACCAGAACCGCTGTCCAAACCAAACAAATCCAAACCATAGAGCACTTTGTTTCCGAATTGGGTCGGCATTTTCTGTGTACCAGCAACCCGATCCTGAGGCCGGATGGAGAGATCGAAGTCATTGTGGAACAACTCACGGACATCACCGATCGGGTGAAGGCCGATCAGGCCCTTCGGGAAAGCGAGGAGAAGTACCGGTTTCTGGCCGAAAATATGTCAGATATGGTCTGGATCATAGGGCCGGATTTGCGGACGACCTACGTGAGTCCCTCCATCGAGAAGGTGCTCGGGTTTACGCCGGAAGAACGGAATCAACAGTCCATAGAAGAGGCTGTGACCCCTGAGTCGCTTCGTGAGATTCAGAAAAGGCTTGCGGAGGAACTGCAGCGCGACAGCGAACGTGGAGTGGATTTGGATCGGTCCATGATCATCGAGGTTGAATACCACCGCAAGGACGGCTCAACGCTATGGATGGAAAACCGGGTCCAGGCCATCCGCGATTCCGAAAACAACATCACGGGGATGTTTGGGGTCTCGCGCGACATTACCGAACGCAAACGGGCAGAGGAGGAACTGAGAAAAAGTGAGGCCTTTGTCCAGGATGTTATCCGGTCCATGCGGGATGGGGTCTTCGTATTGAACGACCGTTTCCAGTATGTGGTGTGGAACCCGGCCATGGAAGCCATTTCGGAGGTCCTCAAGGAAAAGGTCCTCCTTCAGGAAAAAAGGCCATGGGAGCTTTTCCCTCACCTGAAGAAAGAGGGAATTCATCAGATCATGAAGCGAATCGCGGCAGGAGAGGTCATCCTGAACCAGGAGATTCCTTACCATCTGCCCAGCGGAAAAAGAGGGTTCACATCTGCATCGTATTTTCCCCTATGTGCCCCCGACGGACGTGTCACAGGGGTCATTGGCGTCATCCGAGAGATTACAGAAGAAAAAAGGATTCGGGATGCTCTCAAAGAAAGCGAAGAGAGGCTGGCCCTGGCCATCAAGGGGACCGACGCCGGCCTGTGGGACTGGCATGTGCAGACCGGACAAACGGTTTTCAACGAACGATGGGCCGAGATCGTGGGCTATACCCTCGAGGAACTGGCGCCGATCAGCATTCAGACATGGATCGACCTGTGCCACCCGGAGGACCTGAAGGAATCGAACCGGCAACTGGAAAGACACTTTGCCGGGGAGACGGATCTTTATCAATGCGAATGCCGGATGAAACACAAGGACGGTTCCTGGATGTGGGTGCAGGATCGGGGCAAGGTGATGGCGTGGGGTCAGGACGGAAAACCGGTTCGTATAACCGGGACCCACGTGGACATCACGGAAAGGAAACATCGTGAAGCGGTGATCCAGGCGGAAAACGACATGGCCGCAGCCTGGAGCAAGGCAACCAGCCTGAAGGAGAGACTCGAGATCTGTCTCAAGGCAGCCATCGAAGTTTCATCCATGGACGGTGGCGGGTTATATGTCCTGGATGAGTCGGAGGGGAATCTGGACCTCGCTGTTCACCAGGGATTGTCGGAAACGTTCGTCCGCAAGGTTTCTCGTTATTCAAAGGATTCCGGCAACATGCGGCTGGTTCGACAAGGGGCTCCAGCCTATTTTCGAGTAGAGGACCTTCCTGAGGCCAGGAGGGAAGTCCTTTTGTCGGAAGGGGTCAAGGGCCTCGCCGTCGTGCCGCTGGTTTTCGAGGGCCGTGCCGTGGGCTGCCTGAATGTCGCATCGCGTTCGATGGATCATATGCCGGAACATGCCTGCACGGCCCTGGAGCGAATTGCCCGATACGCCAGCTCGTTCGTCGCCCAGGAGATGCAGGAGGAGAAAACCCGGCAAAGCCAGCGGGACCTGGACACGCTGTTTCATACCATTCAGGACATGCTGGTTATCCTCGATGGGGAAGGAAACATCATTCATCACAACAGCATGGTCACGGAGAAGCTGGGATACCCCGCGGAACACTTGACCGGGAAACCCGTCCTTTTTATTCACCCCGAGGATCGCCATGAAGAGGCCCGGGCAGTGATTGCGTCCCTACTGGCAGGAGAGGCGGATACCTGTCCCATCCCGCTCAAAACCAGGGACGGCAGACTGATCCCGGTAGAAACCAAGGTGGTCCGTGGTCACTGGAAAGGACGCAACGTCATCATTGGCATCTGCCGGGATATTTCGGACCGTCTCGAACTGGAACACAGAACGCGGCAGGTCGAAAAGGCTGAAAGCCTCGACCGCATGGCCGGGGCCATTGCCCACCACTTTAATAACCAGCTCCAGTCCGTCATGGGTTACCTGGAACTGGCCATGCGCGATCTGTCGCAGGGCGTCGGGCCGGTGGCGTCCATGACCGAGGCCATGAACGCGGCCCACAGGGCCGCCCGGGTGAGCGGCCAGATGCTCACCTATCTTGGGCAAACGCCTTCAAGGCACACGCCTATGGATCTTTCGGAAACATGCGGCTTGGGCCTACCCTTGATCGCGGCCGCCATGCCCAAAAGTGTTGTTCTGGATACTGATCTGCCTGTAACCGGACCTGCTCTCCGCGGCGACGCCAACCAGATTCACGAGGTCATGACGCATCTCCTCACCAATGCCTGGGAGTCCATAGGCGAGGGAGGCGGAACGATTCACCTCACCGTGAAGACCGTGGCTGTTGAGGATATCCCAGCCAAACGCCGGTTTCCCATTGGCTGGCAGCCGAAGGAAAAGCGCTACGCCTGTTTGGAGGTGAGGGATTCCGGCCCGGGGATTGCTGAGCAGGACACGGAAAAGCTGTTCGACCCGTTCTTCTCCACCAAATTCACCGGCCGGGGCATGGGATTGCCTGTGGTCTTGGGGATTGTGAAGGCGCATGGGGGGTGCATTGTGGTGGAAAGCCATTCTGGAAAGCGGAACGCGGAGAGCGGAGCGCGGAACGGAAGGAATAGAGGTCAGGCGTCGGAGGTCAGGGGTCAGGACAAGGGAAGACCAGACAGCCCGGTGCCTTTGCGGGAGAAGCCTGAAGGAAGCGTGTTCTGGGTGTTTTTGCCATTGTGTGAAGAGGCGCTGCCCAGGCCAGCGGAGGAAGGGGCCAAGGCCCCAGCGCTGAAAGGGGGCGGGACGGTGCTGGTGATCGATGACGAGCCCCAGTTGCTCAAATTGGCCGCACGGATGATCACGCTGTTAGGGTTCGAGGTATTGACAGCGAAGGACGGCATGGAGGGTGTGGAGGTCTTCCGGGAGCATCAGGACCAGATCCGCTTGGTGCTCTCCGACCTGACCATGCCCCGCATGGATGGATGGGCGACCCTGGTGGCATTGCGGAAGATAAGGCCCGACGTTCCCGTGATCCTGGCCAGCGGCTATGACGAGGCCAGCGTCATGTCGGGCGACCATCCGGAATGGCCCCAGATGTTCCTCGGCAAGCCCTACAGCCTCGAGGATCTGCGCGAGGCCATTGAAAAGGTGCAGAAGGCGATAGATAGTGAGAAATGAAGAAGGAAGAGTGAAGAATGAAAAAGAAACGCGGAACGGGGAACGCGGAGCTGAAGGAAGATTGAAGAGTCAAAGATGAAAGACTGGTGCGGGTGGAGGAGCGCTCCATTCTTCACTTATCTTTATTCATTTTCCAGGTGGTCATGCGCTGCGCTGTCATGAGGTGGTCATGAATGGTCATGAGGTCGTTTTCAGCGTTCCGGCCTCCAACCTCCCCGCTCTCCCCACGCTGCTCGAAGCGTTCCGAGTTCAAACCCAAAAAGAACGGTGACTATTTTTCATCTCATTTAAAAATAGACTTGACTATTTTTCATTATTGTAAAGAATAGCCGCTATGGAAACACGGTCGCTGTATATCCACATCTGGCAGGAGCTTTCCGCTCACAAACCCATGATCTTTCTCGTGGGGCCGCGCCAGACGGGTAAAACGACCCTGGCCCACCTGATCTCCAGGACCTTTCCCAACCATGTCTATTTCAACTGGGACATCGCTGATCAAAGGGCCGAATTTCTGCAAAGGCCTGCTTTCTTCACAACCCTGGAGCGCCAGGACGCGTCCACTCCGTTGGTGGTCTTCGACGAAATCCACAAATACAAAGGCTGGAAAAACTACCTGAAGGGGACCTACGATCAGTTTCACGAGGCATATCGGTTTTTGGTTTCGGGAAGCGGCCGACTGGATATCTACCAGAAGGGAGGGGACTCCCTGGCGGGACGCTATTTTCTCTTTCATCTCTGGCCATTCACGATTGCTGAATTGGCCGACCGGAACAGGGAGATGGACAGCTTCCTTCGGGACCCGATGCAGATGGAAATGGCAGACCGGAACAACCTTCAGAAAATCTGGCAGGGGCTGTCTGAGTTGAGCGGATTCCCAGAGCCCTATCTGGCAGGTCGAAAGACCAATTATCGTAGATGGACGAACACGTATTCACGGCAGTTGATTCGCGAGGACATTCGTGATTTGACCGACATCAAATCCATCGCCGATTTGGAAACACTTTATTTTCTGCTCCCCTCCAGAGTGGGGAGCCCCTTGTCCATTCCTTCCCTGGCCTCCGATCTGAAAGTGTCTTATAATTCCGTTCAAAGCTGGCTTTCCGTTTTTGAACTCTTTTTTCTCACCTTCACCATCGGCCCGTGGACCCGGAAAATCGCGAGGGCCATCCAAAAGGAACGTAAGACGTATCTCTGGGATGCCCCCCGGATCAAGGAACCCGGGGCCCGGTTTGAGAATATGGTGGCGATTGAACTGTATCGCGCGGTCAACGGGTGGAATGATATGGGATACGGCGCCTTTTCATTGCACTTCATTAAGAATAAAGAACAGCAGGAAGTGGACTTTGTCATCGCGAATGATGGAGAACCGGTTGTTCTGATCGAGGCTAAGCGAACAGATGTGGAACCCTCCAAGGCGCTTCGAAAATTCCAGGATTTCATCAAGACGCCGGCCGTTCAGCTTGTGGAAGAGGCCGGCGGCTACCGGCTGATCCCGAACGGCGATCAATCCATACTCGTTGCACCGGCCTGTCAGTGGCTTTCCACATTGCCTTAGGTCCATGGGTGCAATGAATGAAGAATGAACGCGGAACGCGCAAGTCGCCCGCCTGCAGCGCCATTGCGCAGGCAATGCGGGCAGGGAACGCAGAGCTGAATGAAGAGTGAAAGATTGTCAGGCGGCCTTCGGCCGTCAAGGGTGGTCATGCGCTGCGCTGAAACGGAGTGGTCATGAAGTGGTCATGGATGGTCATGAATTTGTTTTTCGATCGTCAATCATCGATGTTGAGGTGACGTATGTTGCTTGATATGAGAACGGTCCTGCTCAGCAGTGTGGTCACGGATATCATGTGCGTCCTGTTCGCCCTGATGCTTTGGGTTCAGAGCCGAAGACGGTTTGAAGGCATCGGTTTTTTTGTAGTTGATTTTTCTTTTCAGACCGTGGCCCTGTTTCTGATCGCCCTGCGCGGGACCATTCCGGACTATATCTCCATGGTGCTCGCCCACGTTCTGATCATCTCCGGCGCCATGCTCGGATATATGGGTCTGGAACGCTTTTGCGACAAAAAGACCTCGCAGGTTCACAACTATATCATGATGACGGCCTTTGTCCTTGTTCACACCTATTTTTCACTGGTCCAACCCAGCCTGGCGGTCAGGAACCTCAACACATCCATCGCCTTGCTGATCATCTGTTTCCAGTGCATGTGGCTCCTCCTTTACCGGGTGGAGACCGCCATGCGCCCGTTGACCGTGGGCGTGGGGTTTGTGTTTGGGGGCTACTGCCTGATGAGCGGCTTGCGGATAGCGGCCTTCTCCTTTGGCGGGGATCCGGGAAACGATTATTTGAAGCCGGGCATATTCGAGCCGCTCGTACTCATCTGTTACCAGTTGCTGCTCATCCTCCTGGCCTGTGGTCTGGTTTTGATGGTCAACAAACGCCTGTTTGCAGATATCCAGACCGAGCAGGAGAAATTCTCCAAGGCTTTTCACTCCTCTCCCTATGCGCTCACCCTGACGCGGTTATCTGACGGACAGATTGTGGAGGTCAACGAAGGTTTCGTGAATATCGCAGGCTACCCAGCCCCAGAGGTCCTGGGACAGACAACCGTGGGTTTGCACGTCTGGGACAGGCAGGAAGACCGTGTGGCCGTGTTCAAAGAGCTGTCCGAAAAAGGCAAGATCCATGGGCGAGAATTTCCCTTTCGAAAGCGGTCTGGGGAGGTGCTGACGGGTCTTTTTTCGGCGGATGTCATTTACATCAACAACGAGGCATTTGTTCTTTCGAGCATCAGCGATATCACGGAGCGGAAAATGGGGGAGATGGAGGGGGAGAGGCTCATCCACGCGCTTCAAGAGGCCTTGGCCAAGGTGAAGAGGCTGAGCGGCATGCTGCCGATCTGTGCCTCGTGCAAGAAAATACGAGACGATCAGGGCTACTGGACCCAGATCGAGGCCTATATCCGGGACCATTCCGAGGCCGAGTTCAGCCACGGCATCTGCCCGGAATGTATGAAGAAGCTCTATCCGGAATTCTGTAAAGAGGATAGCGAATTGAAAACCGGGGATTGAAGAATTAAGAAGGAAGAGTGAAGAAAGAGTGACAAAGAAAAGATGATATGGTTTGAGGGAGTTCTCCATCCTTCAACGTTCAATTATCCTTATCCATTGATGATGGTGGTCATGAACCGTCATGAGGCCGTCTTCAGCGTTCCGGCCTCCAAGCCCCGAGCTCCCAGCATCCTGCTCGAACCGTTCCGATTTCCGCGTTCCGAGTTCAGATGGTGGTTATGTCGCTTGGCTGGCTTGATACAACGTATCCGCAACCCATTTATTGAGGCTTTTGCCGCTGGTCTCGGCTGCCGTGGCAATCGCCGCGTGAACCCCCGGTGGAATCCGTAGCGTCAGTTTTCCGGAGTAGGGTTTGTTCGGCGCATCTCCCAGTTTGGCGCACGTGGCAAGATAATCATCGACCGCCTCTTTGAAGGCTGTTTCCAGTTCGTCCACGGTTTCGCCGTGAAATGTGATGATATCTCGTATGCCTGACAGACGGCCGAAAAAAATACGATCCACGGCGTCAAACTCGATGCGAGCGGTGTAGCCTTTATAGGTCATGGCGTTGTTCATGGCGTAACTCCTATCAGCTTAAGAAAATCGCGGGCCGCGCTGACGCGATAACGCAAAGCGTCCTTGCCGGGATGCGGGCGGTGAAAGGCCGACTTTCGGCCCTTATGTAAGACGGTGATTCTGGAACCGCTGCCCTCGATGATTTTACAGCCTACGGCCTTGAATAAGGCCTCGATCTTTGACCATTCGATATTTCCAGCGAGCGGATCGGCAAAAACTGCGGCCAGGGTCTTGCGGTGTTTGCGGTTCATGGATCATACGATATCACTTTTTGCCACCATGTCAAGGGGGTTGGAAAAATGACAAAAGAAGAAGGAACAATGAACGCGGAACGCGCAAGTCGGAACGCTGAGCTGAATGAAGAGTGAAAGATTGTCATGTGGGCTTCGGTCGTCAAGGACGGTCATGCGCTTCGCTGTCATGATGTGGTCATGTGGCCTTCGGCCATTATGAAGTGGTCATGAAGTGGTCTTTAATCTTCCGCGTTCCGGGTTCCCCGTTCGGAGGGGGACCATGAAACAGGCTGTCCCGTGTTGACATTAATCGGAATATCGGATATTCTGAAAATCGGAGGTACAAGGCCATGCAACAAACGACAATTCGGGTCGGTGCCCGGGGCACGGTGGTCATTCCTGCAAGTATCCGACATAGCTACCGATTTGACGAAGGGACGCTGATTATTGCAGAAACGCTGCCGGAGGGGGTCCTTCTGAAACCGATGGTGGCCCTCCCCGTGGAATTGTACTCTAATGAGCGGAAGGCCGAATTTTTATTGAACAATGCCGTTACTCCGGAGGACTATGCTTCGGCTGTGGCAGAGGTCCGCAACATGGGCCTGTCTCCTGAAGAGATCCCCCATAGAAAGACGGCCGGTCAATGAAAAGGGACGTCGTCTTTCTCGATGCGAATGTCCTGTTTTCTGTTGCCTATGGGAGCGTCGGATTACGCCAACTATGGGAGCTTTCCAGAAAAAGGGCATGCACGCTCATCGCTTCCCGATACGTCATTGAAGAGGCAAGACGGAATCTCGCCGGCAGCGATCAACCAAGAATGCTGGATGAATACCTTGCCGAAATCGAAGTGGTCCATGAGGCAGATCCCGATCTATCCTGCCCCATAGACCTTCCGGAAAAGGATGTCCCGGTTCTGATGGCCGCTATTTGCGCCGGGGCTGACTACCTCCTTACCGGCGACCTCAAACACTTTGGAATGCATTTTGGCGAAACCGTGATGGGAGTGCGCATCCTCATGCCACGAGACTATCTCCTGCCCAGGATCCAGCCGCAATGAATGGGAATGTTTTGATCGCGGAACGCGGAGCTGAAGGAAAAGTGAAGAGTGAAGAATGAAGAGTGACAAAGGAAAGATGATACGGTTTGAGGGAGTTCTCAATTCTTCAATCTTCAATCATATTTATTCATTCTCCACGGTCTCGTTCCCATAAGCGGATCGAACGGCCTGCTCGAGCGTAGCGATTTCCTCATTGGACAGGAAATCGAAGTGGCTCGCGCGTTTCCGTGCTGAAAGGCGGCCGTTGTTTTGGAGGCAGAAACGGATAAAGAGATCGATTTGCCGGTCGGGCATGTCCACGATGTCCTGTATGGCTTTCCTGGCCTTGTCGTAATTGGCCAGGAACGCCAGTTCGCTGGCGAGTTCGGTATCGATGGTCTGATCGATCAATCGAAAAAGCGCCTCCGCCTGGAGTGTCATATCCATAAAACGATACCATACGGCCGTATCATTATGAACCATCATATGACCGTTTTCATCGATTGTGTATTCCACCAGGGGCATGAGTTGCCGTGAGAACCCTTCCAGGGAGGCGTCATACTCGGCGGGATGTTTCAGCATTGATGCCGATATGGGGAACATGACGCCTTTGGGCGCGAACCCTCTTCGGACGAGAATGTTGTGAATCAGGAAGCGGTGGATTCGACCATTGCCGTCCTCAAACGGGTGCATAAAAACGAATCCATAGGCGATG